>Ga0265797_10002623_pt1 | contig 29933 bp, 23 predicted proteins | sample P2T30metagenome_FD_192433 | JGI IMG/M metagenome (GOLD analysis project Ga0265797, IMG submission 192433) | Plant litter microbial communities from East Loma Ridge, Irvine, California - P2 T30 | ecosystem: Environmental > Terrestrial > Plant litter > Unclassified | place: USA: California...
TAGCTACATCGAAGAATACAATCGCCAGGCCGCGCTTGAAGTGGAACACATCCGCGACTTCATCATCCTGCACTACAAGGTCACCAACCGCGCCGACACCCTGTACTGGCGCCAGGCGCGCGACATGACGGTGCCGGCCTCGCTGCAGCACCGCATCGACCTGTTCCGCCAGACCGGGCGCGTGTTCAGGGTGCCGAACGAGCTGTTCGCCGAAAACTCGTGGATCCAGGTGATGATCGGGCAGGGCATCATGCCGCTGCAGCACCACCAGTCGGCCGACCTGATGGGCGATGCCGAACTGTCGCACTTCCTCGGGTCGATCAAGGGCTCGGTCGACAAGACGGTGAGCCAGCTGCCGACCCACCAGCAGTATGTGCAGCGCTACTGCGCCGCGCCGAAATAAAAGCTGATCTTCAATGAAAAATGCCCGCGAATTCGCGGGCATTTTTTTTAACCTTCAGCTGATCAGTCCAGCGCGACGGTCTGCTTGTGCAGGTTGGCGTACTTGACGCCGTAGTACAGCACGAACAGGTAGCACGCGGCCGGCACCAGGAACGAGATCTGGAGGCCGATGGTGTCGGCCAGGATGCCCTGGATGAACGGCACCACGGCGCCGCCGACGATCGCCATGCACAGGAAGCCCGAACCCTGGCCGGTGAACTTGCCCAGGCCGTGCAGCGCCATGCTGAAGATGGTCGGGAACATGATCGAGTTGCACAGGCCAACCGCGATGATCGCCCACATCGCCAGGCTGCCGCTGGTGAAGGTCGCGGTCAGCACCAGCGCGATCGAGCCGAGGGCGGTGACTGCCAGCGACTTGCCCGGGCTGACATAGCGCATCACGGCGAAGCCGATGAAGCGGCCCACCAGCGCGCCACCCCAGTACATGCTGACGTAGCGCGAGGCATCGGCGTGGCTCAGGCCCGCGATATGCGGCTCGCCGATGAAGTTGATCAGGAAGCTGCCGATGCTTACTTCAGCGCCGACGTACAGGAAGATGCCGAGCACGCCCAGCACCAGATGGCGGTAGGCCATCGCGCCGCCCTTGCCGTCGACCGCAACGGTGGTGTCTTCAAACGCGATCTTCGGCAGGCGCGCTAGTGCGAACAGCACCGCCAGCAGCGCCAGCGCCGCGGCCAGGCCCAGGTAAGGGCCCTGCACGGCGGCCGCTTCGGCGGCTTTATGGGCAGCCTGCTCGGCAGCCGGCAGCAGCGCCAGCTGGTCGGCGCCCAGCACCACGGTCGACAGGATCAGGATCCCGCCCAGCGTTGGCGCCACGGTGGTGCCGAGCGAGTTGAAGGCCTGGGTCAGGGTCAGGCGGCTGGCGGCGGTGCGCGCAGGTCCCAGCACGGTAACGTACGGATTGGCAGCCACCTGCAGGATGGTGATGCCGCTGGCCAGCACGAACAGCGCGAACAGGAACATGCCGTAGCCGCCGGTCGAGGCCGGGTAGAACAGGGCGCAGCCGGCGGCCGCGATCAACAGGCCGGTGACGGCGCCGTTCTGGTAGCCCAGGCGCCGGATCAGGGCGCCGGCCGGCAGCGAGACGATGAAGTAGGCGCCGAAGAAGCAGAACTGCACCAGCATCGCCTGCATGTAGGTGAGGGTGTAGATCGATTTCAGGTGCGGGATCAGCACGTCGTTAAGCGACGTGATCAGGCCCCACATGAAGAACAGGATGGTGACGATCACCAGCGCGCCGGTGTTCTGACTGTGTTCACCTTGCGCGGCGGCGCTGGCCATGGTCGGGTTCTGGCTTGGATTCTGCATGCGGTCTCCGTTGTTATTGCAGCATATTCACACGATCCGACAGCATAGCCGAAACGCCCCGCAGCGCGGGGTATTGTTCAGTAATTACGTAAGTCGGGATCCGCGCCAGGTAGTCGCCGAGGCGTCCCTTGTCCTCGAAGCGCGCGCGAAAACTCGATGCGTCGAACAGGCCTTGCAGGCGCGGCACGATGCCGCCGCCGATGTACATACCGCCGGTGGCGCCCAGCGTCAATGCCACGTTGCCGGCCACGCTGCCCAGGATCGCGCAGAACAGGTTGACCGTGCCGAGGCAGTCGCCCGACGAGCCATCGAGCGCGGCGCCGGTGATGGCGGAGGCCTCGATGCGCTTGCCGGTGCGCGCCCAGTGAATCAGTTCCAGGCCCATGCCCGAGAGCAGGCGTTCGGCCGAGACGTGACCATATTCGCCCCACAAGGCCTCGAGGATCGCCACTTCGTCGCGGTTGCAGGGCGCGAAGCTGACGTGGCCTCCTTCGCCGGCCAGCGCGGTCCAGCGTCCGCCGGTGGGAATCACGCCCGCGACGCCAAGGCCGGTGCCGGGACCGATCAGGCCGATCGGACGATCCGCCAGCTCGACGCCGCCGCCGATGCGGCGTTTGCCCGCAGGCGCCAGGTGCGGCAGCGCCATTGCCAGCGCCGCGAAGTCGTTCACCACCAGCAGGGTCGTCAAACCCTGCTCCTGGCGCAGCGCCTCGATCGAGAAGCTCCAGTGGTGGTTGGTCATCTTGACGGCGTCGCCCTCGACCGGATTGGCGATCGCCAGCGCCGCATGGCGCACGCCGTCGACCGCCAGCCCACGCGCCCTGGCGTTGGCCAGATAGGCGCGCATCGCCTCGCCCAGACTCGGGTAGGCGGCGCCGGGCAGCACTTCGATGTCGTCGAAGCCATCGGCGCCGGATTGCAGGGCGAAGCGCGCATTGGTGCCGCCGATGTCGGCCAGCAGGCGCAGTTCGGGTGCCGGCCGATCGATCATTTCAGTTCCTCGCAGCGCACTGCGTCCGATTCCCTGGCGCCGCCGCCGGCGATCTCGATGTTGGCAAAAGCGGCGGCAAAGGCGGCGTCGCTGGTGACGCTGAACGGGGTGTCGACCTTGGCCAGGTCGGCGCCCTTGAAGCAGGCCAGCGGAATATTCACGGTCTGCTTGCCGGCGCTGGCCAGGCGCTTGAACAGGGCGGTCGCGTCCAGCTGGGCCCTCCCCATCGCCAGCGTCACCTTGCCGGCTGGCGCCTTGGTGACCATGGTGTCGAAGCGCAGCGCGCCGTCTTTCGCTGCTGCTGCCGGCAGTTGCATGGCGCGCGCGCCGCGCGTTTCGAAGGTTGCCGGGCCGCTCCAGGTAATCAGCTTTGCGTCCTGCTGGGTGTTGATCTGCGACGTCGCGGCAGTGATGTTGGGCAGCGTGAAGGTGGCGTTCAGGTCGGCGCCCAGCACCTTGTTCTGCTTGCCAGTGCGGATCGCCAGCGGATAGCTGGTGCGGTCGGCCTGGCTGAACACCGGGAAGGTGTTGCTGGCGCTGCAGCCGCCGGCGGGAACCGTTTCATCGAGCTTGCCGAGGTTCGAGCGGGCGCCGGCCTGCAGGCCGTAGCCGTAGGCGAACAGCGGTGCGTAATTCTTGTCGCCGACATTGAGGCTGGTCTGGCACACCGACTTCGGCCACGAGAACGGCAGCTTGCCCTTGAAGTCGTGGCGCTGGCCACCGGCCACCAGCAGGTCGGACACACCCTTGCCCTCGGAGCCCGGCAGCCAGGCCGAGATGAAGGTGCTGGACAAATTGAGCAGGTCGTTGGCGTACACCGGGCGGCCGGTGACCATCACCGTGACCACCGGTTTGCCTTTGCCGGCAACGGCCTTGAGCACGGCCAGGTCTTCCGGATAGCGGCTGCTGTGGCGCAGGGTGCCGGACGGGTGGATGTCGCCGTCGCCTTCGGCATACGGGCGCTCGCCGATCACGGCCACGACGGCGTCGAACTTCGACACGTCCACGCCCTTGGCATCCACGCTGAAGGTCACATTCTCGCTGCCCGCGGCTTCGCGCATGCCGGCCAGGACGGTGTCGGCATTCTTGAAGTCGGCGTTGGTGTTGGCAGTGCCTTGCCAGGTGATGCTCCAGCCGCCGCTCTGGTTCGACAGGTCGTCGGCGCTTTTGCCCACCACCAGGATCTTCTGGCCGCGCTTCAAGGGCAAGGCCGGGCCTTCGTTCTTGAGCAGCACCAGCGACTCGCGCACCGCCTGGCGCGCCAGCGCGCGCGCCTGCATCGCGTCGTCCTTGCCGGCATAGGCATTCTGGGCCGGGCTCTTGTCGAACAGGCCGGCGCGCAGCTTGACGCGGATGATGCGGGTCACGGCGTCGTCGATGCGGCTCATCGGGATTTCGCCGGCTTGCACCTGTTTGGTGGTGTTGGCGATGAAGGCTTTCCAGTCGTCCGGCACCATCACCATATCGACGCCGGCGTTGATCGCCTGCGCGCAGCTGTCGTTGCGGCAGCCCTTTACTTCACCGATGCCGTTCCAGTCGGTGACGATGAAGCCATCGAAACCGGTCTTGTTCTTGAGGATGTCCGTCATCGCCGCTTTGCTGCCGTGCAGCTTGCCGTATTCGGTGCCAGTGCTGGGGTCGGTCCAGCTGTTGAACGACACCATCACGGTCTGGGCGCCGGCTTCCAATGCCGGCAGGTAGCCGGCGCCGTGGATGTTGAGCAGCTCGCCCGCACTGGCCTTGGTCACGCCGCGGTCCTTGCCGTTCTCGGTGCCGCCGTCGCCGATGAAGTGCTTGGCGGTGGCGATGGTGTTGGCGTCATCCTTGAACACGCCCTGCATGCCTTTGACGTATTCGCCGGCGTAGCTGCGCACGATTTCCGGGTTCTCGCCGTAGCTCTCGTAGGTGCGTCCCCAGCGGTCGTCGCGCACCACGGCCAGCGTCGGGCCAAACACCCAGGCGATGCCGGTCGCGCGCACGGCTTTCGCGGTGGCGGCGCCGATCTCGCGCACCAGTTGCGGATTGCGCGCCGCACCCAGGCCGATGTTATGCGGGAACAGCGTCGCACCCGGGACGTTGTTATGGCCATGCACCGCATCGGTGCCCCAGATCACCGGCACCTGGATTGCCATGTCGGTCTTCATCGACGCTTCGTGATAAGCCTGGGCCAGCGCCAGCCACTCCTTGGCCGACGCGTTCTTGTTCCCGTTCGGCCAGCTGCCGCCGCCATTGAGCACCGAGCCCAGATAATAGGTGCGCACGTCGTCCGGCGTGGCGGCCTTGATCTCGGGCTGGGTCATCTGGCCGATCTTCTGCGCCAGCGTCATCTTGGCGACGATCTCCTGCACGCGTTTCTCGAGTGCGGCGTCCTTGGCGATGGCACTGCGCACCTGCGGCCAGTCGGTCAGTTGAGCATTGGTGGCGGCGGTCGCGCACAGGGTCGGCAGGGCGCATGCGATGGCGATGGCAAGCAGGGTAGGGCGAAGCGTCAGGGTCATGGGTCGTGTCTCGTCGTTGTTGTCGGTTGAATTGTCTGGTCAGTCCTGGCGCAGGAAAGCGCGGTACCACTTGCCGCTGTTCTTCAGGCGGCGCTGCTGGGTTTCGTAGTCGATGTGGACCAGGCCAAAGCGTTTCAGATACCCTTCGGCCCATTCGAAGTTGTCGAGCAGGCTCCAGGCAAAGTAGCCTTTGACCGGCACGCCATTGTCGATTGCGTCCTTGAGGCAAGCCAGGTGGCGCATCAGGTAGTGGCGCCGCTGGACGTCGTCGACATCGCCATCGGCGCCGACCATGTCCTCGAACGCGGAGCCGTTTTCGGTGACGTACATCGGGCCCGGGTGGTAGTCGTTGTCGATGCGCGTCAAGAGTTCGGCCAGGCCTTCCGGCACCACCGGCCAGCCCATCGCGGTGATTTCGCCACTGGTTGTCGGCAGCACTTTTGCATAGAACGGCGCATGACCCGGATCGTTGGCGACGACTTCGGGGAAGTAGTAGTTCACACCCAAGAAGTCGGTCTTGACGGCGATTGCTTCCATGTCGCCCGGCGCGACGTCTGGCGCCGCATCCTTGATCAGGTCGAGCGTGGCTTGCGGATAGCCGCGGCCGAACAGCGGATCGAGGAACCAGCGGTAGCGCAGGCCGTCATGGCGCTCTTTGGCTGCCTGGTCTTCAAGGCTGGCGCTGGCGGCGCGCAGCGGATGCAGGCTTACCGCCATGCCGACCTTGGCATCGGCCACGTTGGCGCGGATCACCGGCGCCGCCTTGCCGTGCGAGACCAGCACGTTATGCGCCACCTGCAGCGCGGTTTTCAGGCTGGTGTTGCCAGGTGCGTGCCAGCCTTCGTAGTTGCCGATGATGGCCGTGCACCACGGCTCGTTGTGGGTGATCCAGTGCTTGATGCGGTCGCCCAGCGTGCGCGTCATGGCGTCGGCGAAGTCGACGAAGGCGTCGACCGTGGCGCGGTTCTCCCAGCCGCCGATGTCCTGCAGCGCCTGCGGCAGATCCCAGTGGTACAGCGTGGCCCATGGCTGCAGGCCGCGTTCGAGCATGCCGTCGACCAGGCGCGAATAGAAGTCCAGGCCTTTCTGGTTCGGCGCGCCGCCGATGCTGGTGAAGATGCGCGGCCAGGCGATCGAGAAACGGTAGGCGTTCAGGCCCATGTCCTGCGCGATGTCGAAGTCTTGCGGCCAGCGGTGGTAATGGTCGCAGGCGACCAGGCCGTTCGAACCATCGCGCACCCGGCCGGGTGTATCGGCGAAGCGGTCCCAGATCGATTCGACCCGGCCGTCTTCGCGGCCGGCGCCTTCGATCTGGTACGACGAGGTGGCGCAGCCCCACAGGAAGTCTCGGGCGAAATCGCTGCGCTGCGGGGCAGCAGGTTCGGGGCGGTCGGATGTGGTCATGGTTCGCTGTTGTTGAAGTGGCGTTGGTCTGGACAATCGTTTGGAGAGAGCTTAACAAGCTGTTGGAAAGCTTTCCAGTCTGGTTTCAAAAAAAAGGCCGCGTGCGGCCGCAAGGGTAGGCGCGTCATCGCTGCGTCTTGTCCTGCTTTGGTTTGCCCTTGCTTTTGCCCTTGGCGTCTGCGGCCTTCGCCAGCGAGGCGCGCATGGTGACGCCAACCGGGAAGCTGCGCGTCACCGGGCGCGTCAGGCCATAGCAGCGATTGAGCAGGGCGTTGATGCCATTGAGCGTCATCTCGCGCCACGGCATGTGCACCGACGTCAGGCGCGGCGCCGAGTATTCGGCGCTGGGCGTATCGTCGTAGCCGATCACCGACAGGTCGCGCGGCACGCTGATGCCGGCTTCCTGGAAGTACGACAGGGCGCCCACCGCCATTTCGTCGTTGGCGCAGAACAGGGCGCTGCATGGCGTACCCGATTCGATCAGCGCCCTGGCCGCGAGCCAGCCGCCGTGTGGCGAAAAATCGCTCTCGACGCTCCATACCTTCTTGCTGTCGATGCCGGCCGCCTGCAGCTCCTGCATGAAGCCACCGATACGCGCCACGTTGTCGCCCAGCGCATTCGGACCGGCGATGACGGCGATGTTGCGATGGCCATGGTCAAGCAGGGTGCGCGCCGCCAGCCGTCCGCCCAGCGCATGGTCGACCGTGAAGCATTGCTCGGGGATGGCCGCGAAGTCGTGGTTCAGCGCCACCAACTGGCGCTGCTTGATGCCGAGCGCCGCGATGTCTTCGTCGAGCAGGGCGCTGGTCATCATGATGAGGCCATCGCAACCGCGCTCGATCAAGAATTCGATGCCTTCCATCGCCTGGCGCCGCGCGTCGCCCAGGCCCACGCCAAAGGCGACCACCATGTGCAGGCCGGCGGCGCGCAGTTCGGTGTCGATGATCTGCAGGATCGGGGTATAGAAGGTGCCGGACAACACGGGAATGTAGACGCCCACCATGCGGCTGGTGCCGGACAGCAGGGCGCGCGCCGCATGCGACGGACGGAACGCCAGCTCGTCGATCGCCTTGCGCACGCGTTCGAGCGTGGCCGGAGAGACCGAGCCTTTGCCGCTGACCACGCGCGAGGCGGTGCCGAGGCCGACGCCGGCGAGACGCGCTACATCCTTGATTGTTGCCACCAACGATCCTGTTCTCGAAATATCTGATTCAAACAACCGTCAAGCATACTGCATCCGCATGCCGACGGCATACCTCACACGCGCTCACCGCTGCCCTGATCGAACAGCGACACGCGACCGGCGTCGATCGCGAAGCGCACCGCCTGGCCACCGGCCAGCACCCGCGCACCGTGTTCGATCGCCGACAGCGAATGGCCGCCGCAATCGAACCACACCACCTGGTGATTGCCCATCGGTTCGACCAGCGTGACCGTGCCATTCAATGGGCCATTCTCATCGATGTGGATGTGTTCCGGTCGCGCGGCCAGCGTCACCCCGCCTGGCGCCGCCTGCGGCAAGTGCAGGTCAAGCACGCCAGCGCTGAAGCGGCCGCTGGCATCGATGCTGCCGTCGATGAAATTCATCGACGGCGATCCCAGGAAGCCCGCCACGAAGCGGTTCGCGGGGCGATCATACACTTCGGCCGGGGTGCCGATCTGCTGGATGCGCCCGGCCTGCATCACCACGATGCGGGTGGCCAGTGTCATGGCCTCGGCCTGGTCGTGGGTCACGTAGACCATCGTCGAGCCGAGCGTGTGGTGCAGCATCTTCAGTTCGCGCCGCAGTTCGGCGCGCAGCTTGGCGTCCAGGTTCGACAGCGGCTCGTCGAACAGGTACACGCCGGCCTCGCGCACCAGCGCGCGCCCGATCGCCACGCGCTGGCGCTGGCCGCCCGAGAGCTGCGACGGCTTGCGCTCGAGCAGGGCGTCGAGCTGCAGCATCTGGGCGGTGCGGCGCACGCGGCGCTGCACTTCGGCCTTCGGCGTGCCGGCGATTTTCAGGCCGAACGACATGTTCTTCTCGACCGACATGGTCGGATACAGCGCATACGACTGGAACACCATGCCGATCCCGCGTTCGCTCGGATCGGCATCGCTCATGTCGCGGCCACCGATCTCGATCGTGCCGCTCGAAATGTCGATCAGGCCGGCGATGCTGTGCAACAGGGTCGACTTGCCGCAGCCCGAAGGCCCGAGCAGCACCAGGAATTCGCCCGGTTCGATCTGCAGGTCGAGGTCGCGCAGGATCGGGGCGCCGCCGCGGGTGATGCACAGATTGCGTAGTGTGACGTTCGACATTCGGTTCAACCTTTCACGGCGCCGGCGGCGATGCCGCGCACGAACCAGCGCCCGGAAATGAAATAGATCGCCAGCGGCACCGCCGCGGTGAGGATGGTCGCGGCCATATTGACGTTGTACAGGCGGGTGCCGGTGGTTGTGTTGATCACGTTGTTCAACTGGACCGTCATCGGCAGGTTCTCGCGCCCGGCAAAAACCAGGCCCAGGATGTAATCGTTCCAGACACCGGTAACCTGCATGATCGCCGCCACCACCACGATCGGCAGCGACATCGGCAGCATCACCTGCAAGAAGATGCGCCAGAAGCCGCCGCCATCGATGCGCGCGGCCTGGAACAATTCGTGCGGCACCGAAGCATAGTAATTGCGGAACAAAAGCGTCATCAGCGGCATGCCGAAGATGACGTGCACCAGCACGATGGCCGGGAGCGAACCGAACACGCCGGCGCGCGCCATCATCCACACCAGCGGATAGATCATCACCTGCACCGGAATGAAGGCGCCCGCCAGCAGCACGCCAAACAGCACATTCGCGCCGCGCGGGCGCCAGAACGACAGCGCGTAGCCGTTGATGGCGCCGAGCAGGATCGGGATCACGGTGCTCGGCACCGCGATCGCCACCGAATTCCAGAAGCCCTGGCTGACCGCGCCCCAGGCCTGGCGCCACGGGTCGAGCGTGGCCATGGCGGGCAGGGCGAACACGTTACCGCTGCGGATTTCGAGCATCGGCTTGAACGAGGTAATGATCATCACGTACAGCGGCAGCAAAAAGAACAGCGCGGCGCTGAACAGGAAGGCATACACGCCGAGGCGCGCGGGCGTGACGCGGCGCCGCCGTTTCAAGGGTGCGGCATTGGTCATCGGTAGCGGCGGCGCGACCGCCTGCAGCGAATGATGGCTCATGCGTGTGCGCCTCCTGCGCGGGCGCGCCGGCTGCGCGCATACGCGTAGGGCGCCAGCAGCGCCAATACCGGTACCAGCAGCGTCACCGCCCCGGCCGAGGCCAGGCCGATGTTCGAGCGCAGGAACAGGTGGTCCATGATGAACTTGGCCGGCACTTCGCTGGCGATGCCGGGACCGCCCTGGGTCATCGCCACCACCGCGTCGTACAGTTTCACGACGGCAGTGGTCAATAGCAGGAAGACGGTGGCGACGCTGGGGCCGAGCATCGGCAACACGATCTGCAGGTAGGTGCGCCAGGCGGGGATGCCGTCGAGACGCGCGGCCTTGTAGATCTCCGGATCGATGCCGCGCAGACCCGCCAGCATCAGCGCCATCACCAGGCCCGAGGCCTGCCACACGGTGGCGATGACGACGGTGTAGACCACCAGGTCCTGGTGCACGATCCAGTCGAACGAGAAGCCGGCAAAGCCCATCTGGCGCAGCGCGCCTTCGATGCCGCTGCCCGGCGCCAGCAACCATTGCCATACCAGCCCGGTGGCGATGAAGGACATCGCATATGGGTACAGGAACACGGTGCGCAGCACGCCTTCGCCCTTGACGTTCTGGTCGATGAACACCGCCAGCAAAAAGCCGAGCACCATGCAGGCGATGATGAACAGGGCGCCGTAGACGGCCAGGTTATGGAGCGACAGCAGCCAGCGTTCGTTGTCGAACAGGCGCACGTACTGCGCGGCGCCGATGAATTTATCGGACGGGAAGGTGCGCGCCGCGGTGAACGAGGTGCGCAGGGTCCACAGCGCGCCGCCGATGTAGGCCAGCAGCACCGTCAATGCCATCGGCAGCAGGGCAACGTGGGGACTGAGTTTGACGAGGCGGCGGGCGAGCATGGCGTCAGTATTTGAGGGCGTTGGCGATGCTGCGCTGGACCTTGTCGACCTTGATGTCCATATTCCAGTAAGCGGTGAGGATGTCCTGCAGCGCGCCGTTCTGGTCCGGCGTCAGATAGACCTCGGTCACGCCCAGCTGGCGCGAACGGTCCTTGATGATCTCGATGCCCTTTTGCGCGCACAGGTCGAGCTCCGCGGCGTTGGCGTCAAGGCGCACCGGGATCGACCCTTTCAGTTTGCTGAAGGCCACCTGCAGCTCGGGCTGCGACACCACATTGGCCAGCAGTTGCTGGGCCTTGATCGCATTCGGGTTATCGGTGCGCGGGAACACGAAGACGTCGCCCTGCATCAGGTAGGGCGTATCGGGATTCAGGCCCGCGATGCAGCCATAATGCTGGCCGGGCAGCTGGCCGGCATTCGTGAATTCGCCCTTGGCCCAGTCGCCCATGACCTGGATGCCGGCCTTGCCGCTGATGAGCATTGCGGTGGCGTCGTTCCAGTTGCGCCCTGGCGAACCGGCGTCGACGTACGACTTCATGCGCTTGAACGCGAGCAGCACGTCGCGCATGGCCACCGATTTGATGGTGGCCTGGTCGCGCTCGCGGATCACTTTCAGGTACAGGTCGCGCCCACCGATATTGGCCAGCAGCGCCGAGAACAGCACCGTCTCTTGCCACGACTGGCCGCCATGCGCCAGCGGCACCAGGCCGGCGGCCTTGAGCTTGTCGAGCGCGGCGAACAGTTCGCCCATGCTGGCCGGCTCCTTGTCGATGCCGGCCTTCTTGAAGGCGGCCTTCGAGTACCAGATCCAGGTCTGCATGTGGATGTTGAGCGGCACCGCATAGTAATGGCCGTCGTGCTTAATGACGTCGATCAGCGGCTGCGGCAGGATGCGGTCCCAGTCCTGGGCCTTGGCGACCAGGTCGACGTTGTTGAGCATGTTCTGCTCGATGACGTCGGTGAACTGCTTGGAGGTGTTGAATTGGGCCGCGGTGGGCGGATTGCCGCCGATGATGCGGTTGATGGTGACGGCGCGCGACTGGTCGCCACCGGCGATGGCGCTGTCGACCCACACGCCGCCGGCATTGCGGAAGGCTTGCGCGACCTGCTTCACGGCGCTGGACTCGCCGCCCGAAGTCCACCAATGGATCACCTCTGCGCGGGCCGCAGCGTGGGCCGGTGCAGAAGGCAGCGCCAGCGATAGCGCAGATGCGGCGGCGCACAGCCATGCGCAGGCTGCAGCCTTCGTGCGGGGTGTGACCATTGTGTCTCCGTGTCCAGCCGTTATTTTTTTGGCACGTTTGGAAACGTTACCATCGGCTTGGCCCGACTATAGCATCGGGTGAAATGAGGGTCAAACTAATCTTGCGATCAGTAATTTTGACGGGAAGGATGAATTGCCTCAAGTTTTGTAGAGACTCCATTGCCTGAGGGAATGGGGGGCTGTGAAGAAGCAACCCAAGTTTTTCCGAAATCATCGAGCGCGCTATGCAGATGGTCTGGGAAGCGGGCAGTGAGTAAAGTTTCACAAGTCAGGGCTTCTCCAAATCAGTTAGAAACACCCTAGGTGAGAGAGCTGATCAAGCGGGCGCCACATTCGGTGACGTCGCCGTCGTAAGCGTACGGCTTGCCTTTGTGCTTTGCGCCTGCACTACCGGGTTTGATCGCAAAGTTACCCTTGCATTTCGGACAAAAGGTCATGTCATCCTGAATTGCTGCTGCCTTGCCCATGACTATCGTCTCCGACGTGGCGCTGATGACCTTGCCGCCATGATCGGTCTGGTCGTTTAGTCGAATCACGCCACGGCCTTCGTGTTTCATGCTCACTCCTCATTGAGGTCTCGGTATCTCGTTACTCGGCGCCAGTCGCGTTAGGTTTGCCTTTGCGAAGAAAGTACGAACCCTCGGGCGCTCCAGGCACCTTGACGCGGAATTTAAGGCCGGACAGCAGTTTGTCCCATAACGCAACGGCTTCGTCGTTGCTGACCGACGCCTTCTTGGCGGCCCCAACCATATTAGCCTCGACCTTGGTAAACATTGCGGCGCCAAACTCAGAAGGGTTTGCTACGTCTCTCGGCGTACCGACAAAGGCCCATTCGAAATCGTGGGTGCCGTCGGGCCTGCGAATGAGAGATTCTTCGCCCTTCCAGTGCTGCACGTCCCGTTTGCCTTCGCGCAGAACATCGCGCTTTGGGTAAAGGACGCCCTGCATATCCTGGGCACCCTTGATGCGAGCAAGCAGGGACAACTCGTCGCGCTTCATTTCGAACTCAGCCTTGTCGTAATCGCCGTAAGCATTCTGGTTGGAACTGACGGAGAACGTAACGTCCGGGAAGCTAGGCAAATAGATTCCTGCATTTACCTTCTCTGAATCCCCGTATCGGTCACCTGCCATGAATCCGTGTTCGATACAGAAGCCCGGTTCGGTCGGTACTTCCTCCGCTGGGCGTAGCCGCAAGCTCTTGGCTTGCGCGAGCTGCCTGGCGATTACCGTGCTTTCGGTTTCGCCTTTCTCGATGGAGTCACCCAATATGAAGGTGAGCTCTCCCTTGCTGATATATGTGTCGAAGAACAGCGCGTTGCGCTCTTTTTTGTATTCGTCTTCGAAATAGCGCGTCTGCCAGCTTTCCTCAATCGGCCCTGGTCCGTTGTAGGAGATCTCAGCAGCATCTTCCTCTCGTTTCAGTTTTGCAATTTTTTCTTCCGCCCTGCGTTTTGCCTTCTCGATACCTCCCGAAATAATGTCTATATCTGAAGGAAACGAGGCACTCCCCCAAACAAGCTGGGCTTCCTGAGGCACTTCGATCGCATAGCGGCCGAAACAGAGAATCTTTGTTTTTTCAAACAGCGCGCGCAAGCGCGGGCTGAGCTTGACTGGTTCGGGCACGGCGGTCTCCTTGTAGGCATAGGTACGAGAATTTCCAGCTAACGACAGCAGCGCGATGAGTAATACCGCGAGCATTGCGGCGCGCTTCGGGGAAAAGATGCTTTTCACGATGTCTCCCATTTCGCCGTCTTGGCGATCTGGACGACCGAATACAGCAGGGACGCCAGCACATCCTGGTCGGCATAGCTGTTCTGGTGTTCATAGCTCTTGCCTTTTGTTTCGCCGTGCACGAACAGCTTGCCGGTAATCTGCTTGGCGGAGCGGGCGGCCGGGACGGTTTCGTCGCCGGGCGCGGCCGGCGGTTGCAGAACGAGCGTCAGCACGCGGCTGTCTGTCTGGACTTTCAATGTGCCTTGGGCGTCGTCGCTCACCAGCTTCCAACTTTCGACTGGTGTAAGCAGGATGTTGCGGGAGTCCCACACTTCAGGATCGGTCACTTTGAATACGACCTCGCCATAGCTGAGGCGTTCTGGCGACGCACAGAAGCTGCCGTAGCAACTGGTCGGATGGAAGGTAGTCTTGATGTTTTCGATAAATTTACTGGCCTTTTTCAGGCGGTCGATAACGGCATCGATACCCCCGCCAGCTGCTACTTTCACGTCGCCCGGATTGACCCATTTCGGGTTGATCAGTCGCCACCATCGATCGACCGGTTGCAGATAAATGCTCTCCAAGGCACTCGCTTTGTCGCCGGGCCAGCTCCACATCTCGCGCCCCGACCCATCCACGACCTTGAGCCATCCTTTGCCATAGGCCGAACCAGGAAATAGTTCCAAAGCTGCAGGCGCATTGGCGAGGATGGCAGTGGCATGTTCACCATTAATGCCCAAAATGCTCGCCTTGGTTTCGGGAAACAGGAATGAATCGTCTAGGAAACCGAAACGGATGCGTTTATAGGAGGCGGCGGCGCCCATGGTCGGCATCACGTTGTGGTATATGCCAAGTACCTTGACGGCGGGGTCGTTCAGCAGGTTCCCATATTTTGGATGAATGAGCGCGCGCGCCAGCAGGCCGCCCATGCTATGCGTCACGACGATCACCTCGTCGCATTTGAAGCCCCGCTTCTGGTAACCCTTGGCAAGCCCTCGGATGCGCTCAGCGATCACCTTCGCAGTTTCGCCGTTGCTTTTTAAAAAGTTGTATCCCATGGCATGGACCGGATACCAGCACGCGGCGATCTTTTTCAGATCCTGCTCGGTCAGCGGCTCGCCTGCGTCCACACCGCCGAAAGTGCGCGGATCGGCGAAGTACGGCTTCCACATCGGATTTGCCGATTTGCCTGCGACCATATTGTTGAGGTGGCTTTCGGCCGTTTTCAAGAGCTGCCCATAGGACCCAGTAAAAAGCACTTCGCTCCAGCCCCGCCAGCGTGCGACTTGCGCTGGCGATTCGCGTTTCTTCGCGATTTGTTGGCCGGGTCTCCATCCTGTCGGCTTGCGCGAGCCCACCAAGGGGGGGATTGGCTCGAGGTTGTCAGGAACGTTCTGATGCCGCTTGTCCGCTGCCAGTGTTTCCGTGCCCTCGGGATCAAAGCGATCTTTACTCTCGGTGTAGTGGTAGTACTCGACTTCTGTCTCGTTCGGGTCAAGCATGAGCTGGCGCTGGGCCGGCGAGGCATTCTTGTACCACCCGACCAGACCTGCGTTGAAAATGGCAGCAGCGCCCTTTGTGCTGACCATGTCGTCCGGCCGCCACGAACGATTATCCGGCCGCTCTAACTCCTTCTGCCGTTCTTTGCTCAGGCGAAGATTACTGCCCATAACACCGGGCAAGAAGATCACAGGGATGACCTTGCGTGGCGGGAGTTTGACGTCGTGGCGGATCGTGTCGGAGGTCTTCGTCATGTTGACCGTATATTCGGCCCAACCGCCGACGCCCTGCGTGAATTCACCCTGGTGATTGCCCCGCTCGTTCAGTCCTGATTGGTCGCTCATGGTAATTCGCCCTTGTAGCGGATGGTATAGGAGTCGAAACCGCCTGATTTCTGTACTTCGGTGCTGCCGCTGGCTGCGGTTTTTCCGTCAATGACTGTTTCGTCGTCGCGCACGAGCTCGTAGGCGATGTTCTTCTCCGGCTTCAAATTGGTGTCGACGAAGTTGACTTCCTGATCGAAGCGGTAATTGGACTTGCGTTCGTTGAATGTCTGCGACACGCTTTTCGCCGGCAGCGTCTCGAGGTTGCCGTGGAATAGCACAGGCGACGCGGTGAAGAACTGCACCTGCTCGCCGATCTCGACCATGTTGTTGACGCCGTGCAGCCTCACGCCTTTCTTGCCGCGAATATTTATCCAGTCCGTCTCACTGAGCAGTTCGAGGACCTTGTTGGCGATGATTTCCACGTCGTCGGTTTGCGCCTGGACCGACACTTTGCCGGCGGCCGCGATCAGCTTCATTCCCGCCTTGTGCACGAAGAGCCTGAAGGTCTTGCCGACGCTGGCAAACAAGCCGTCGGCGCTCGCGATCGACAGGCTTTTTCCGCTGGTGATCGCGGTGTGGCGCCCGCTGGCAATGTGGGTCGACTGGGCGGTTGTGAGCTCGATACCGGCAGGGCTCGCCATGACGAGATGCGGCTCGGCGAGCTCGGGAAATGCACCTTTCGCGGCCCCGCGAATGGCCGAGTGCTGGGCTTTGACATCCTCTGCGGCTTCGTCCTGCTGGCCCTTCTCCTGGGCCTCGTGGTCGACCGCCATCGACGCCAGCTGCTCCTGCATCTGCGCCGCCGACGCCAGTCGCTGCGCGGTCTCGCCCAAGTCCTTTATGTGAGAAGCAGCATTCTGCCGCGCTTCCGTGGTGATGAGCATGCCTTGCGCAGCCCGGGCAACGCCCCACGCGTTGGTCGCCAGTTCCCAGCCTTCGCCACGCGAATCCTTGCGGCCGGTGGTGTCTTCAATACGGGTAATATGGCCGAGTGACAGTTGACTGCACTCATGGTCACTCTTCAACTGGGCCTGAATCTTTCCCGCAGTGTCATCGAGGACCAGGTGATTGCCGCGCTGGCCACCTTCCAGCTCCCGGCTGCGCAGGCCGGCCAGCGCAGACTGTTCCGGCAGGTTCCACGGCGGCATATGTTTGCCGTTGTAGAGCGCCCCAAGTATGAGCGGATGGTCGATATTCCCGTTGGGGTAGACGACGGCCACTTCTTCGCCCACGCGCGGCAAGCGGATCTGCCCGAATTCGTTGCCGGCAGCCGGCGTCATCACCCGGATCCAGGGCGAGCTGTTCTCGTCGTACTTGTCCAGTCGGTTCCAGTGGAACTGCAGCTTGACCCGCCCGTAGCCGTCCGTATGGATTTCGGCGCCTGCCGGGCCGACCACGATCGCGGTGTGCAGTCCCATATACGTAGGGGGCTCGCTGTTGTAATTGCGGCCTGGGCGCCAGCGGATGTCTTTGCGGATGCATGTAAACCGGTTTTCGTAGTGCGAGGGTGCACCCGGCCCGGCCTGGTAGTTATTCGCAGCTTCATGGTCGACAGACAGGATGAGGTAGAAGCGGTCGTCGATACTGCGGCGCGGCTCGGGATCGTATTCGCGCGAGCGCGGCTCGGCGCTGAAATGGCCGCCGAGCTTGAACGTGCGGCCCGGCAGCACACTCCGGTCGTTTCCCGCCGCCTCGAAGTATTGCGTGTCCTTGTCTGCTTCCTCCATGCATCGCATCGCCAACTCTTCGCCGTCGCTGCGCATGCGAAAGCCATAGGAACCGGTGTCCTCGTAGACTTCGTAGGGAAAGATATCGCCTTGCTGGTTGACTGAACTGGCTTCGGCGCGCTGCGCGCTGGGGTTCTTGTAATCGAATGTCGCCATCGTGGTCCGGCCCGAGCCCAGACGCCGGACCGCGGTCCACTCGTGAATGCCGTCGTCCTCAAGCGAACCGCTCTTGTCGTGGAACGGGATCACGTACGCTTCCTCATCGATCGGCTCGGCCAGGAAGCTGTTGTCCGAAATCATGAGCCTGTGGCGGCCGAATTCGTGCTCGTACCAGTAGTGCAGGCCGAGCGCTTCCCAGCGCCGGTGCAGGTGGTTGTAGTCGGTCTCGTTATGCTGGTTGGCAACGGTCAGCTTGGACTCGTCGATTGGGTACATGTGCCAATCGGCCTGGCGATAGTGCTTCAGCGTTTCCTCGGTAATCTCGCGGACGCTTTTACCGTGAAACGACACGTTATCCTTGCGCAGCCGCGCGAACGCGAGCCACGGCTCCAGCACCATCTGGTAGAAGGCGAAGCCGCCATCGGTGCGCAGGAAACGGAACTCGGTGATGTGGCCGTTGAAGTAGCGCAGCGACCCGTCTTCGCGCACCAGGGAGATGGTCACCATCCGGCCCATCAGCATTTTCAGCGGGATCCGTGCTTCGTCCGACAACACCTCGACCGTGACGCAGAAACCCCGCGAGATTTCCTCGCGGGCGACGAGCTTGTTTGGCAGCAGAATGGCGGGTGGCCCATCCTCGAACGGAAAATCCAGCCGCATCAGCCGGTTGTGTTGCGAGTTGCCGCTGAACGCCGACAGCGCGGCACCGGCCGCGATTACCTGGCTTACGCCCATTGACTGCCCTCCGATAGCCGCTCGGCATGGCCGTAGCGCAAGTAGAAAAATGTCCAAGGGCTACGTTACCTCGTCGTCGCCAAAGCGAAATTGATGGCAATCAATACGTTTCCCTGAGCTATGTCTAAAGTTTTCCTGACTGCAGTTTTCTCGAAATGCTTTGATAGGTGGACCTGACATGCCGAAAAACCTGAAACGACATGGACCAGCGCCTGCCGGAAGTGCCGCTCCGATCGTGCTTGGCCGTCGTTCGTCGGCGCCGCCGGCGGACGACGTTATCGATGTCGCCCCGGCGCTGGACTGCAGCCGCATGACGAGTCTTTTCGGCCGACCCTATCCGGTCCAGTTTCGCAACCAGGGTGCGATCGACGCATGGACCCGAGCGCTTGGGCGCACCGAGGTCTGGCGTCGATGGCAAGATCCAGCCACGCTCTGCTGGAGCATCAGGCAGGAGGTCTCCTGGCAGTTGGGGCATATGCATCCCATGTCTCTCGTGCCGAAGGAGGAGACCGAGAAAGTAGAAGCAAATCGCCGTATGCTCGCAGTCGAAGTCAGCACGAACCTGAAATACCATTTGAATAAGGGGACGGTGATCGAGGCCACGCCAGCGCTGGAAACACTGCTGACAAATTCAGACGTGGACCTCAGCCTGCCAATGAGTATCGTCGCGCCACCTTATCGAGCCCAGTATCTGCGCTTCGGCGAAGCGGCAATGCAATACCTGAAGGTGCCGGCGTCGCAAGCGCCGGATCGTGTCTTCGATGGGGTTTTCTGTTTCTTTACCCCGGACTCCACACGTTGCGCCGAAGGGGACACCCTTTGGGCCCTGGAGCTCGTCTTCGTCAGCAAGCGGCAGGATCGCTACAACGGCCACGTTGCACTGCTCGGAGAAACGGACCGGGGAAGCACCACTGTCGGCGAGTGGTTGGACAAGGTGCTGGACGCTGTCGCAGGGCAGCCTGCCGACGAGTTTCATCGGCCGATGCATGCGGCTGTCAGCTACGTGGCGCGGGTATTCCTGTACATGGCCTTGAAGCAGGCGCGCGTGATGCAACACCCCGAATACGACGAGGCGCTGCGCCGCGCTGCTGGACTGGGCGAGCGCAAGCGCGCCAAAGTGTTACAGAGGACTGCCTCCCTGTACAACAGCATCCTCGTCGGCCCAAAGTCCTTGCCTTCAGGCGCTGCGGCGAATGGGACGGGCAGCGGCGTGGCACCGCACTGGCGCCGCGGGCATTTTCGGATGCAAGCTCATGGAGTTGGAAATCAGCAGCGCAAGCTTATCTTCGTTGCACCAGTGCTGATTCACGCGGAACAGCTGCAGGGCGAAGTGCCCGCACCAAGATCGTACCGGGCCGGCGCGGCTGCTGTTACCGGGGCTTAGCCAGGCTAGGCATCTGGGTCTGGTTTGAGAAAGTGCGGCCGGGCAGGCGAAGCGCTGACCTGATATCAGGGCGGCTGGCGACGCCCGGTGTTCCGGTGAGAAAAGTGTTCCAGCCGAGCTGGCGTGGGGACGCCCTCGTGCTCAAGGTGAGCCGCTTGACGCAAGGGGGCGCCAGCAGCAGCCGCACTTCGTAGCGCAACATCGGCACGGCAAACAGACTGGCCACCTCTTCCAAAGCTGTGAGCGAGCTGCCGCCGGGGAGAAAACCCTGGGCCTGCGCTTCATTTAGCGGCCCAATGTGCAGCCGGGCGCTCATGTCGTGGCGCCATAGGCGTACACCGAGCGCCGCGCCGTAACCGAGAACAGGTGTTGTGGTGCCGAGCGTGCTGCGGCGGTTCTCAGGGATCGCATCCCAGCAGCCGACGAACTGCTCCAGTTGGATTGGTACGTCAAAGTAGGCGGTAAGCACCTGTTCGACAGTGCTCGCCGATACAGGCCGGATCCTGAGCAGTCCGGCAAAGTACGCCGCGGTTTCCTGCCTCACCCGACCAGCCGGCTGACCGCCTCCCCGCGGGGGGCGCGATCTTGCACCAGACAAGGATGTCAGTATCGGCAGCAGGAGATCCTGTCCGCGGACGTCAAGGCCATGCTCGACCCGGTACTTACCCCACGCCTCATAGAACAGCCCGATCAATCGTTTCGACAGAACATCGAGCAGGTCCCGCTGACTGGCGTCTCCGTCATGCGCCTTGCGCGCGGCAATTCGCTCGGTGTCGTGCAGCGGCAGCGTGCCGCTGGCGCCCAGCAGTCCAATGAACGCCGGAGTGATACGGATGCGCTTCACTTGACCAGTGCGCATCGCGCCAAGCGCGTCCTGCGTTTTCGGCTCGACCTCAAGCGCCTGAACTTCGCTGGGCGGGAAAGAAAGGGACAGGCTGTTGCGAAACGAGAGCACTTCTCGAAATGCGCGCTCATAGGAAATGCCTTGGCGCCGCAGGTCGCGCAACAGGAGGTTGAGCAGCTGCGTGAATTCGAACCGGTGCGGTTCGTCCAGCAGCAGTCCGATCACACTAGATTCATGCTTCCGCTTCGTGGCCTGCATCGGAACAGTTCCTTTCCGCTTGGGTGAGACAGGATGACGAGTTCGACGAAGCTGTTCAGGTGAACGTACAGCGCGAAGAACTGGTCGAGAACCTGCACGAACAGGTGCACGCCGGCGCCGGCGTAGGCTTCCTCGTCGAGCGTGAGGCGAATTTCGGTACCGTGCACCAGCGACGATCCGTGCTTATGCCTGATCCAGGCCGTGGTCTCACTTTGGTCGAGGGCGACGATGCCCGCGATCTGCCGACGCGAGACAGGCGAGGGCGCCAGGTCGTACAGGGTCAGCATCTCGCGCAGACCTTCCGCACCCTCCAAGGCCAGCGAATGGTGGTTGAGCGCTAGGTGCGAGATTAGGCGCCAATTCATGGCAGGTCCGTTCGCTAGCCGGGCCGGACGGGTGGGCCTGCGCAACAGGCGTATTACGTCGCTGCTCGTCGCTCCAGGAACGAACAAGTCGCCCTCGGACGCGCTGATCTTGAGCGAGCACGGCAGGTCGCGGTTCGTACAACTCAGTTCGATGGACACGGTGTTTCTCTCGGCATCGAGTGGCTCGCAATCGGCATTGACGAGCACGATCGATTTCTCGTGGCCGGGGCTGCAGAGTGCGAGTGTCTCATCATGGCGCATCAGCCAGTAGCGACCTCGTTCCGTGCCGTCTTCTTCACCATGCTTGAACGAATAGAAGGGGCGAAATTCGGTGACGGCTGCGTCCCTGCCGCGCTGGCGCACCATGTGCACGTTGTCAACCGAATACACCTCATACGCCTGCGGGAAATCTGCGCTTGCGAGCAGGGTGTAGTCGGCGGAGAGCTGGTCAAACGTGATCGGTACGCCCGGCTGCCTGAACAGGTTGACCACCGGTGTGCATCCTTGCAGTAAATGCTGCTTCGACAGGCTTGCCAGCATCCGCGCCTTGTCGCCGTCGGGACGGATGTCGGCAATCGCAAGGTGCAGCGTGAAGTGCGTGCGGTCGGCAGGCATTCTGGCGAGCAGCCCGGGAATGTCGATGTCGAAAAAGTTGAATTTCTCGGAGAAGGCGAAATACTCGGCAAGGATTCGGTAAGCCTTGTGCGACCGGGCCTCGAATGGAACAAGCGCCTCGTCGTCTGCAAAGCCGGCTGGCGTTATCGGAGCAACTGGCAGCCGTACCCAAGGCCCGTCGTCGTCGAGCTGCACGTACGCGGCCCTGGTATGTACGAAGAGGGCATCGCGCAGCGCGGCGCAGAACGACGAGTCACCGTCGGCATACAAGCGAATGCCAGTGGCCGTAGCCCGGGAAAGCGGCTTGCCTGGGCCCGCCGATGTGAATTTGAGCGTTAGCGACGAAGTAACATCCTCGGGCAGGCGTGTGGCGACAGGTGCGCAGATGAGCGTCTCGAAACTTGCCTCGGCCAGCACGACCGCGGAAGGGCTGACGTCATAGACGGTCTTGAATGTGCACGGCACGCCATCCACTGCCGCGGACTGAAGCAGGGTACCGCGGGGCATTTCGGGGATGGCGTTGGGTTTTCCCTCCGCGCCTGGCTTGCCAACAAAGAGTGCGATCGCGCATGAGGGAAACGGTCGCAAGTAGTGGGGGAAGAGCAGGTTCAGCAGCGCCTCGGTGAACTGCGGATATGAATCGTCCAGACGCTTGGCGACACGCGCGCTGAGCAAGGCGACGCCCTGGATCAGGCGTTCCACGTGCGGGTCGTCGCACGTGTCTCCGCCCATCTGCAGTTTTGCCGCCACCTTGGGATAGCGCTGCGCATATTCCCGGCACAGCGACCGGAGGATCACGAGCTCGCGCTCGTACTTCGTGAACAGTTCATCCATAGGGTCGGCGATTGCGCTTTCTACTTTCTAGTTCGTGCCTTCGATCGAATACTGCTGGAGAGAAGGACGAAACACGGCATTGAAAGACATCTGTTCGGTCAGCGAGCCACTTTTGAGCTGAGCCGTGATAACGAAGTCGACCCGGTTGATGGCGCCTTTGCGCGCCCGCAGTGTTACCTCGACCTTGTGCAATCGCGGCTCATGGCGCTGGATCGCCAGCCGAACGGATTTGCAGATTTCATGCTGATCGGTGTCGCTGTTCATGCACATGCCAGCGAAGTCGATCAGACCGTAGTTCACGATGGAACCCGACACCGCCGGGTAGGGCGCGAGAGACGCCGGCGCCAGGGCCGACCGGGTGTTGAGGAGGGCCTGCAGGTCGCGTGTGACGCTGCGCATGGCCTCGTCCAGTGCACGAGTGCGGACAACGCGCTTGTTGCCTGGCGCATTCTCGCTGTTATCGTCCAGGCGGTCGAACAAACCGGGAGTAAAGCCTTGCATCGTGTTCTCCTCGATGGGGCCGGAAGCGACCACGGCAGCCATTATCGAGTCTTGAAACAAGGAAACTTTTGCGTCATCGCAATGAAGACACCTGGATACGCCAATAGGGAGTTGGGTTGCGCAAGATCAAGGCCTGTCACCACCTGCAAAGTCATTCTTCCAAGAATCTCTTTATCAAGAACATTAGGCGGAGGAAGCATGAGCGGGACATCGAAGATCATGTGGTCGGAAGGCCTGACGCTGGGTCCGCAACACTTCCAGCGCCAGGATCTCTACCATGAGACGCGGCTGCAGCGGATAGCGTCGGCCCTGAATCCGTACTTCTGGGGCGTGCGCTCGGTGCAGTGGAATCTGGACGGGCTTGGGCACAACCGACTCAGTGCGGACTCAATGTCAATCATCTTCCCCGATGGCGAGATATACGAGGCGCCGGGCGATGACATGCTGCCCGAGCCGGTCGACCTCTCGCGATTGCCGGCTGACATTGACGCATTCACATTCCACGTCGCGCTTGCCCTGGTCAAGCCCCATGGGGGCAACGCCGACGAGAACGCGCGCTATGTGCGCTGCGATGTGGGCACGCCAGATCTGTTCAGCGACGCATTGGCGATCGAGGTGCCGTTCCTGAAAAAGCAGGCGAGGCTGGTGGCACAGGCTGAAGCGCGTGCTCCGCATACCAGCGTCCCCGTTGTCCAGCTTCGCCGCGCAGAACAGGGCGGATTCGAGATCATCCCGTCGTTCATTCCACCGAGCGTCACGATTGGCGCCGAACCTGGTCTCCGGCGCATGCTGGATGGACTGATCAGCGTGATGACTACGAAGATCGATTCGCTCCAGCGCATGCACCGCAAGGCCAGCAACGAAGTGTACGAGGTCGGAGCAGGCGATACTTCGTCGTGGTGGATGCTCAACATCGTGAGTACGGCGAACGCGCTACTGATGCACTGCGCCCGGTCTCCAGGACTGCATCCTGAAATCATGTTTCAGCAGATGCTCGCGGCGGCTGGCGGACTGATGACTTTTTCAGACCGCTACAAGACGGCCGACCTGCCGGCGTACCGACACGAGGTGCTGGGCGAGGTATTCATGGAGCTCGATGCATTGCTGCGCGACCTGGTCGATACGGTCATCGGAACAAAGTATTTCATTATCCCGCTGGTCGCCCACCGCAGCCGGCGCGCGTACTCGCAAGCGATACTCGACCCGGCAAAGGTAACGAAACAGACGCAGCTATTTCTTGCGGTTACGGCCGACATGCCGGGGCTGGAACTGGTAGCGACCGTGCCGATGCGGCTCAAGGTCGCCGCGCCTGACAATCTTGAGAGCATTGTCGGGTCGGCCTTGCCGGGCGTGCCATTGGCGCACATGCCGCAGGTTCCCCCGGCAATCCCGGTACGGCCGAATTCCTACTATTTCTCTCTGTCCACGAAAAGCGCGCTGTATGAGAAGGCACTGGATGCGGGTGCGCTGGCGATTTATGCACCGGATGGGATCCCGGGGCTGAAGATCGAACTGATCGCCGTTATTTAAGGCGATGTATCATGTGCACCGGGTTGGGGTAGCGGACCTTGTTGAGCGATCGAGCGCAAATGGTATTGAATCGCCCCGGCTTTCGTGGAGGCTGGTTAGTGTGAGTCAGGCCGGAATGGCTTGACTGCTCAGTTGCTTGTAATAGTCTGCCTCAGCTTCGGCCGGCGGTATATAGCCGAGCGGTTCCAGCAGGCGGTGGTGGTTGAACCACGACACCCATTCGAGCGTGGCCAATTCGACAGCCTCACGCGTTTTCCAGGGGGCGCGGCGATGGATCAGCTCAGCCTTGTAGAGCCCGTTGATGGTCTCGGCCAGGGCATTGTCGTAGCTGTCGCCCTTGCTACCCACAGACGGTTCGATGCCGGCTTCTGCCAGCGCTCGCTGTACTTTATGGACACGTATTGCGAGCCCCTGTCACTATGGTGGACCAGCTCGTTTCGTTCGGGCTGGCGAGCGTACAGGGCCTGTTCCAAGGCGTCGAGCACGAAGTCGGTCCGCATCGAACTGCTAACGCGCCAGCCGACGATGCGCCGGGCGAAGACGTCGATCACGAAGGCGGCATAAACAAAACCCTGCCAGGTCGAGACGTAGGTGAAATCGCTGACCCACAGCTGGTTTGGCCGCTGGGCCTTGAATTGGCGGTTGACCCGGTCGAGTGGGCATGGCGCCTTGGCATCGGCAACCGTCGTGCGCACGACCTTGCCGCGCATGACGCCTTGCAGGCCGGCCTTGCGCATCAGGCGCTCCACCGTGCAGCGGGCCACGTCGGTTCCCTTACGCCGCAGTTGGCGCCATACCTTGTCGGCCCCGTAGACCTGCATATTCGCCTGCCAGACCCGATCGATGTCGGCGCTCAGCACATCGTCACGCTGAACACGGGCACAGCGCAACGCCGGGTTACGCTGCTGTGCTGCATAGCGCCAGTAGCCCGACGGCGCGACCTGCATCACCTTGCAGATCGGCTCGACACCGTAGGCATGGCGGTACTGGTCGATAAAAGCCCTCACGGCTTGAAGTGGCGGCCGAGCTCCGCCTGGGCGAAAAAAGCACTCGCCAGACGCAGTATCTCGTTTGCCTTGCGCAGCTCGCGCACCTCTCGCTCAAGTGCCTTGACGCGCTCTTCTTCGGCAGTAGTCGGCCCTGGACGCTGGCCCGTATCAAGCTCCTGCTGACGTACCCAGCGGCGCAGCGTTTCTGGCGTACAGCCGATCTTCGCAGCGATCGACGTGATCGCGGCCCACTGCGATTCGTACTGGCTGCCGGCTTCGTTGACCATGCGTACGGCGCGTTCGATAACTTCCGGGGAATACTTGGGTTGCTTTTTCATAGCTCCATTCTCTCAAACAATGGAGCCTATATGGACGCCTCCCTTTTGCAAGGTATTTTCCAGCTTTTCCAGACGAGGAAAGTCGCAGTTCTATATCCGGCCTTGTACGCGGCATCGCCGCTGGCCCCGATGAAATCCGCTGATCCACGCCTCATTCTCTACATGGGCTGCTAAGCCCCAGGCTCCATTCAGGCTTGGTGAATCCCGGTCTGACCTGTCTGTCATCGCTGTCAATACCTAACGCAACTGGCGGAGAGTAATCCTTTCGCAAGTTGAGGTGCTCTTCACGCCGCTACCGCCGTGTCCGGCCGCATGCTGACGTGGTCCTTATCATATGCACGGTCATGGGCCAATACCGCCCAGATCGTGCGCGCCATCTTGTTGGCCAGCGCTGCGATTACCACGTTCAGTGGCCGCCGCTGGCTCAATTGCTGCAACCAAGGGCTGAGCGTCTTGGGGCGCCGCAGCACTGCTCGCGCCCCATGGATCAGCAGGGTGCGCAGGTAAGTGTCGCCGCGCTTACTCATGCCCAGCAGCCGGACTTTTCCTCCACTGCCGGTCTGGCCCGGTATGAGCCCAAGCCAGGCCGCGAACTCACGGCCGGACCGGAATGCCTTCGCATCTCCCATCGCAGCCACCACTGTGGTCGCGGTCAATAGGCCGACGCCTGGAATCGCGAAGATCGCGTTAGCAGCCCGGTCCTGCCGCATCCATGTCAGCAGCGATGACTCGATGCGGACGATGCGGTCGTCCAGCCGGGCCAGCTCGCTCCACTGGTCGCGCAGCGCGTCGATGAGCGGCATCGGCAACCTCTCGGCCAACCGTTCGAGCGCCGCCTTGATGCCGGCATCGAAGGCTTTCCTGCCCGTGCCAAACACTTCACCGTACTCCGCCAGCAGACCGCGTAGGGCGTTCATCTGTGCCGTGCGCATCTTCACCAGTTGCTGCCTGATCCGATGCATTGCCAGCACGGCCTGCTGCGCTTCGGTCTTGATCGCCACGGCTTTCACTTCCGGCTGTTGCGCAGCCAAGTAGATCGCACGCGCATCAGCTGCATCGTTCTTGTTACCGATGACGAAAGCCTTGACCATCTTCCCGCTTATCAGCTTTACTTCGTGCCCCAATTCATGGAGCTTGCGCGCCCAATGCTGCGAACCGCCGCATGCCTCCATGCCGATCAGGCCAGGCGGCCGGTTGGCGAACCACTGCAGGAACTGCGCGCGCTTGATCGGCTTGTTGATCACTTCGCCTGTTGCCTGCTCAACGGTGTACACCTGGAACACACTTTTTGCAGTATCGACACCGACCACTGCTTTGCGAGTAGCATTCATGATGTGGATCCTCCGGTTAGCCTGAAAGCTCTGAGACTTTCACTTTAGGCGCTTTTGACGCCGTTGGCCCGCGAGGGTCCATCATTCCTGCTACCCCTCGCTTCCTTCCTGCTGTTCTCGACTCCCCCTCCGATACGGGTGGGAGGCGTCCATTTCATTCGCTACAAAACCCGGGGCGATTCAATCCGCATCAACGGCCGGCTGGCCTGGCCGGTGGTTGAGATTCGGCATTTGCTGGGTCTATGCTGATAGCGATCCAGTCGGTGAGAGGGGTGGAAAAGTAGGGAAGCGCAGCTGCAGAGTTTGCCACTCACGAGTTCAAGGCGAACTACCCCTACTCTTGCATTAGGTGCTTGTTAAGTCCCCTTAGAGCCAATCAATTAGACGCGCTCGACGGCGGGTCAATGGCGGCCAAGGCGCTTATAGCGTAAGTACGCGATTTGGGGCATTCATGGGACGCAGCTAAGGGTTTGAGGAAATCCATGGGGATTGAGTCCCGAAGCTGAGCATGGGCGGTCCCTGGACATGGTTCCTAACGGTGCCTAAAGCGTGAAGGGAGTGCGAAGGGAGGGAAGGGAGCACAGAAAATAAAACGCTCCCTTCGCTACCTTCGTAGAAAACAGCCATGATCACGCCGCTATCTGGTCGTCCTGGAGTTTCAGTAGCGCAGCTTGTAGTGCATTCAAACGGAGACCGGTCTATTGTTACTCTTCTCTTGCGCTTAAGACCTGCAGCCATGTGGGCACCGCGGGCGCTGCATTCCTCAACTGCTTTCCCTAAGCGATACAAGCTTGGGCATCAACCGACGATGGTTCAATCAGGCCGCGGCGCGTCAACGGCCGTCTAGTATGACCGGCGGATCAAATTCGAAAAATTTTATCTAGCCGAGTTTAACCAGACCTGCTCATACATGCTGCTCAGAAACCTTGCCGAATATTTTAACGAACGTTGAATGCTTGGCGATCTTCCACGTTTCGGTGAGATCTAAATTTGCTTCCAACGCGTGGTAAATTTCTCGAACCTTGTCCTTGTTGACCATTTGCGCAGTGAGCATTTTGGCCAAAAGTTCACACCCATGCCATACAGGTAGGTCGAACTCTTCAGCAAGTAAATGCATACCAAGATCGTCAGTAACCACAATAGCCGGCCGAATTTGACCAAACGCTAACACATTACAATCAACGGCTGATGGTGGCGAACGCCCCTTCGTCATGTACTTGCCGATGTCGTTGAGCACAGTTCCATGGATAATACTTTGTGTAATCTCCAAGGTTTGACGCTCAGATTTGCTTAATCTCATCTGCTGGGCGAGACGCTCAGTACTGATTTCAACGCTGTCAAACCATGGATATTGAAAACGCAGAGTAGGGTTTCTACGAACCTCATCCTCCACGTCCTTCAGGACCGTTAGAACGTACTGTTTCTGCCCGAAGGCTACACCCAGCATAGGTCTAACTCGCTTAGCCAACCGAAGGTAAGCGTTGGTGTCAAGCAAGACCAGTGTCAACTGATCAGCTCGGCGTGAAGTGCGGAAGCGTCCTGAATACTAATATCCAACACCTGTTGAAGATAGCCCACTCCAGTTTCCTTATCACGTAGCATTTGCTGCAAAGCCGTAAAGAAATGTGACTGAAAGGCTGTGTCAGCGCAAGCTATGAACGCGTTCGGCAGAGGCGGAACTTCATCAAACAAGATTTCACTAACTAGGTTCCCTCGCTTCATCGTGCGGACTGCGTGAAGACTCTGATCTGTCGTTCGAAGTGGAGCAAGCCCAAGAGCTAACGCATAATTTCGGATTTGACAATAGACAGTGAATAATGAAATTTCGTTCTCTTCTGCATATCGAAGCAAAACTGCCATCTCACCCTGTTGAGTGGTCATTGCTGTTGCCTCAGCATGGGCCTTACTAGCTTGGTCGCGGGGAAAAAGCAAAGCCCCCGCGAAGGCATCTGCGAAATTTTCTCCTTCGTCCTTGCCCGCCAATTCAGGCGTATACACGTGCGCCAGCTCATGGCACATCCAAAACTTAAAGTCTTCAATATAAGTATCGAGATTTAAGTAAATAAATGTCACCTGATCAGCCGGTAGGAGAATGTGAAGCGCATTTTCATGCCGGTCCTTTTGACCCCACATCACAGGAATAATTACGGCGTCATTACGACCGAACTCCGTGATAATGTCTTCATAGCACAGTGAGGAGTCCTTGCCAATGCAGAGTTTAGATCGCACCTCTTCGACTGCGCTCTGGAGTGCATCGTACTCAGTCGAAGGCGTCGAGATAACTGTTCGTAATGATTTCACGTGGGGAAGATAGGGCACTAACGGCCTTAGCATGATCCCCATCGCGACTGCTTTCTGCCGATGGATCTCAGTCGTTTTTGCGCCCCCCTTTTTCTTGAATGCAACAATCGGCTGATCAGATTGAGCCTCAACTAGGTCATTGAAGGCAAGCTTCAAAATGGTGGCGAGTTTTAGAAGTTTATCAGGGCGAGGGAAGTCGGAGCCGCTCATCCAGTTGGTAACGGCTTGAGGCGTCACACCAACATTTTCCGCCAGCTTGCTTTGTGTCCAGCCGAGCACTTCTAACGAGGCCTTGACTTTCGAGCGTGATAGGGATCTTTGCATAATCATGGAGTATATGCGCGCATACCCGATTAATCAAGTTTAATCAAGTCTCCAGTGTGCTGCCATGTTCGAGCAGATGGGAGCCGCATCAAAATCCTACATGGCACCTACATGAAGCCTAGAAAGCAAAAAGCCCAGCCTG
>Ga0265797_10002624_pt1 | contig 29927 bp, 17 predicted proteins | sample P2T30metagenome_FD_192433 | JGI IMG/M metagenome (GOLD analysis project Ga0265797, IMG submission 192433) | Plant litter microbial communities from East Loma Ridge, Irvine, California - P2 T30 | ecosystem: Environmental > Terrestrial > Plant litter > Unclassified | place: USA: California...
TAATCCGGCTGATCAAAAAATATTTGTTTTATTATATTTAAATAATAAACTGCGCTGATAACACTAGTTAATATTGCCACTAAGGCCATAAAAACAAAGCCACTATCTAACGCCGCACTTAATACCATCTGCTTGGCAAAAAAACCTATTAAAGGTGGTATACCGACAAATGAAAAGATGGTGATAGTTAAAGTTAAAGCTAAAGCAGGGTTTATGTAAAAATAACCCCTTAATTGACTTACCAATTGTATGGGTGAATTCTCTTTCTCTGCTAATTCTTTATACTCCTTTGTATCATTTTTATAATAAAATAGAGAAAAACCTATGCTTATTAAAATTATAAAGGCGTTTAAATTACTAATTGAATACTGCATTAGGTAAAAGATAAATGCTTGTATCGATTCTATGCTATTAATCGTTAAAGCTAACAATATAAATCCTAGATGAGATATCGTACTATAAGCAAATAACCTTTTAATTCTTACTTGACTTAAACCTAGCACTGTACCAATAATTAATGATAGTAAAGAACTTACAATTAAACTTGTAGTTCAACTATATTCAGAGTTAAACAATGAATTACCAGTATAATGCACTAATTCCAAGAAAAATATAAAGATAGATATTTTAGCAATTATAGCGACAAAAGTGGTTACAATTGTAGGTATAGCATCATAAACGTCCGGTGATCAAAAATGAAAAGGTGCTGCACTTACTTTAAATAAGAAACCTACACTTAATATTAAGAAAGATATATTTATGTAATCTGCTTTATACCAATCTAGAGCTTCATTGTTTAAATCTAATATATCAGTTACCGTTTCTACATCATTTACTAGAGAAGTATAGGATAGATCACTAATGCTGGTTACAACATATAATCCCTCTAAACTAGTAGTACCTGAATTTGCATAAAGTAAAGTTGTACCTAATAAAATAAAACAAGAACTTAAACCTCCTAATAAAAAATAAGTAAGACCTCCACTAGTGGCTAGCTCAGAATTTCTATACAGTGTACTAAGTAGATATAAACCATAACTTTGTAATTCAATAGAAAGGAATATAGAGACAAGGTCACTACTAGATATTAAGAAAACTGCTCCTGTTATAATGAATAATAATATTAAAGGATATTCTATTATTTTATACTGTTGTCCCATTTTGTCCAAAATTTTTGTTTTGTAATACAATAATTTATAACGGAAAAGTTTGTTAAGTGAAGAAAACTCAGCCATTCAGACTCTTCTAGGATAAAAACTCGTTAATTGTAATATGGCGGAACTGATTATAAAAATAAAAATTTGAAATATTTGTGTAGTACTGGTTGCATGGAATAAACCACCAAATAAACCAATACCCCTGTCTAAAGATATCAGATATAAACTATTTAAGGCGATGTGAGAACAATAGAGTAAAACTAAAATAGCTACTCTACTAAAAAGTGCAGATTTATCTCGTCTTAAAGTGACGGCGTTTGATAATAATAAAAATATGATTGACGTGATTAACACTTAAAGAATAAAAGATTCGAACTTTTATTTTACTTTTATTTTATCTATAAAAGCTGCTTTACCAATTAAGCTTATTCTTTAACCGGGGCAGACCGGACTCGAACCGGCATAGGCTTTCTTGACAAAAAAGTTCCTTACCATTAGGAGACTGCCCCTGGCTAACTAGTAACTAGTTTTTTTAGCTTTTGTTAGTATATATAATCATTTACCGACTAGCAGCAGCTTCAGCAGCAGCTCTAGCTGCAGTTGCTGCAGCTTTAGCCTCAGCAGCTCTAGCTCTAGCTTCAGCAAATGCCTCCTGACTAAAAGCCGCTCATTTTGCGCGTATCTCGGCTTCTTGCGCAATTAACTCCGATTTATAATGGTTAGCCTGTTCTAACAGAGTGTTTCTAGTTTCAATCCCGTAGGTTTCACAATATTCCGTATAAGTAATATGAAATGAATTTCAATCGGCCATTGAGGGAGAGATAAGTTCTCTACAAATCTGAATTATATTATCAACCATAAAATTATCATCTTTGATCTGCTGGATTATATCATTAGCCTGCTCTACACTAACAGTACCAAAAAAGTCACTCTGTAAAGGAAGACTTACAAATGCGTGAGGTTTAGGTGGACTATTTAAAGCTCACTCTAAACTATTATAACTTCTATTAAGTAAGGTTTGCAGAGTATCAGTGTAAAACTGAGGTGTTAATCATGGATATCTTGTAGTAGCTTTTCCCTCTACTAATTGTAAGTAAACTAAATGTAAGAATAATCATGTAGCTACTACACTTATAATACTTCCAAAACTACTAATAAGATTTCAACCTGCGAAAGCGTCCGGGTAATCACTAATTCTTCTCGGCATTCCTTGTAGCAATTATCTAATTTAGGGGGGGGGATTATAATTAATAAGGTAGCATATAACCTTATTAACAGTTGATAAGCCTAAATATATATAAACCTATATTACTATAGATGTCGGACTATGTCTTTAACCCAAAAAGGGTTATATCACGTATAGTCTCTGAGGATCCTACTTACAATAGTAAACAATATACTTATTATTTTGGTTTCCTGCCAATTGCCCTTAAATAATCAAAGAATTAAGTACATAAAATATTTTAGGGTTTCCTGGCATACAGTGATATGCAAAATATAATGTTACCATTATAAAGGGCCTACATTTTTACGGAATGCCAAATGTAACCTAAGAAATGCTGAGGGAAAAATGTGACATTAACTCCAATAAATAATAGTCAGAAATGTACTTTACCTAACATTCTGTCATATTCTAGCCCTAGTATTTTAGGGATTCAAAAGTATCATGCACTATATAATGCAAATACGGCACCCATACTTAAAACATAGTGGAAATGCTATTTATAAAAAATAAATTGTGGACTGTATCTTTACCAGTAATAGGTATACTATTTATCCTTATATTGTATATATTTACTTATAAAAGGAACCTTATATCATAAAGGATTTTCATATTTAATTCAGTCTATTAAAAAATCTGAATATATTTTATGCTCTACACTACCTAGAGGTGATATTTTATATTTACGAATTTCCATGAAAGGTTTTATTTTACTTACCCTATAAAACTTCATATCACAATATAATCTATTTCTCATAAAATAATCGTAGATAAATAGCATACTATTAACATTTTGAAATTTAAAGGAAATAGACGTGAAGTTTTTAGAATTACCTTTAACCGAGGATTTTTTTCGTATAGATATTGCAGGCTTACAATTTAATACAGTAGAATCAAAATTCAATAAAGATGTAAATTCATTATATTGGAATTCTAAGTTACATTCTATTCTGTTTCCTGCGTAATTAAAAACGATACTCCCATCCGTGTCAACTAAACCTGCAAAATATGCATCATATAATTCTATGTTATAATTAGCTTGTAAATATTCCATATTATATAAAACACAAGCTTCTTTAAAGCTAGCCACTTTAAGTCTAATTAAGCCGTTTAGGTTTTTAATAATATATGTCATATCTTCTTTAGTAGACACTATATAGATAGAATATGGTTTATTTTTATCCGCTCTAATCCTACCTATATGTAAATAATCTTGTATACGCCTTAATATTCTAATATCTCGGTTATGTAATTTAATTCTAATTTGCTTAAGAACTTTTTTATTAGTAGTAGCCAATAAAGAGTTTTTATCCTTAACTATTCTAATATCAAAATTACCGTCACCATCTATAACACCGGCAAATCAATTTCAAAATTTAGAATCTTCTTTCTCTGGTAACTGACGTGCAGTCTCTGAGAATCCTTTACAGTTTTCTGCTGATTGTGTATCCATAAGTAGAGTGGCAGAGCCAAGACTTATTATAGTATTGTTATTTTTACTGTTTAAAAGAACACTATTCCTACTAACATCTAGTTTATAAAGATAAAACGTATTAATAACCAGTAAACAACACATAAATGACACAGTTTCCAGCATATAGTCAGTTGCAGAATAATTATTATTAATGGACGATGGCCATAAATAAGAAGATAAAGTATTCTGGCCCAATTGAGCTACGACGTAATAAGTCTGGTAAGACAAGGGTAAATAAAACTTATTCTTACTGTGAAATAAGAATACCCCTGTTCCCTTTTTATATGTTATTTACAATTTATAAGGGGATCGGACTATCTCTTTATTGGTTTTAACAATTAGGTTTAAAACCAAATACACTGCGTATAGTCTCTACAGATCTAAAAATAAAATAAATTATTTTATTCATAAACCCACGGTGTTGATTACAATACTGTCGTGGTCTACTAGCATTAGAGTACATATTATAACTTTCACCGTTCGCAATATATAATATATATCACGGATTAAATCTCTATTTAGTAAAAGGATATACTAAACTTAAGTTCAATCAAGCAATGTGACAACACAACACATTAATTAATAATAAACAAATAAAAAAAAAACCTGGCTTGTTTGTATGTTTCACATAATAGCCATTGACAAAGCAAATACCAGAGCAAGCATACGAACTTAAATACGGTTAGATTGGTGATAATTTATAAAGTTTAGATAAGACACCGCTTTGTAGCCTAATAAAGGATACTTATAAAAGTGTTCAAAAAGAAGTTTTCTAGATTCCGCATTATATAAATATAAACGGTAGTATTCAAAATTACCACCTTTTTTTGGTTTATCTTTAAGAATCGCAGTTTTGCTATTAAAATACTGATTGATTCAAGTAAGAATATGTAATTCATCATTTTGTCCTATAGTAAATGCACTTTTTCTTAGATAACCTTTTTCATTGAAAACTAATGAAAAGTTACCTTCTGCTTCTATAAATCCAGATAGTCAGGGAGCAAAATACGCAGGTCTCTCCTTTTTAGATAATTCAACTAATAAAGATTTTTTGTTGCTATATTTAGCATTTCTATTAAATAAAAAATTTACTATATCTTTTTTTAGTAAACAATTTTTAACAAACTCTAATTGACATTGTTTTCTAGCAGTCAATAAAGGATATTTAGCTAAAATTCTAAAAACCTTAGCTAAGTCGTTTTTATTGCTAGCTATTCATGTAACATACTTATTTTTTCTTTCTATAGCAACTCTACCCCCTATTACCATTTTTATTTTATTAAGCATAATAAGATTTTCGGTGGTATTTTTTAAAGAAATAACTATTCGCACTATTATGCTATTAGATTTGTTTGAATTTAGATTGCTGGTTATAGTACCATCTCCTTCTAGTAAACCCACAAAAAATTGTTCTATGTATAACTTATCTTGAACACTTAAATTATCTAATTTAATCGTATCATTTTTGGTTTTAATATCCTTTTCTGTTTTATTATTAATAAGTTTATCGTGGAATGCTATATCAAGTGATGCGTTCGCTAAAACGACCCCTGATAATCCCCCTATTGTGAACATGAAAACAAAACCTAAAGCAAATAACATTGAAGGTGTTAATTGTAAAGATCCTCCGTAACATGTTGCTAATCAGGAGAAAATTTTAATTCCTGTTGGAACGGCAATAATTAATGTAGCAGCGGTGAAATACGCTCTTGTATCCACGTCAAGCCCCACTGTATACCGTCTACATATTCGTCCTATTAAAAATAAAAAAAGTCATAGACACTTTACCTTCACCTAAAGGTTAAGTGGCTATATATACCCTAAACACAATTACATACCGGTGGTGGAAATTACTTCGGGATTTTTTTCTAAGAAAAAAACTTTTTAACTTAACGGACAGGCTAATGTAGTATCTTTAATTTAGGGTTACTTAAGTGCTATTTCTCCCTAAAGCCGGTTTCCCGGTGACTAGAGTACACCTTACATATAATAATAGGATATTCACCCTTAACCCTCTAGAGGGTTCTCAATATTCAACATGTAGAGGATTATGGGTAAATAAAAAATGGCTACTGATTGCCACCTCTATTAAAACTGGAGGACCATCTACTCGTTGCTCTTTTACAGACATATATATTCACTTTAAAGTCTGATTTAGATCCGCGATCACCCATTTTTCTTTCGTCTATCCCTAGTGATATTACCATACCCTGAGTCATTAATCAGGCCGGTCATAACGTTTCCACTACAACTTTGGTTACTAGGGCTTTAGGGCTTCCCCGGAGTTTGGCCTTTCTTACACACATTCTTTTTTTATAGGAACAACCAATATTCCTTTTTCTATGTGATGACTTCAAACAACAAAACCTAATACACCAATAGACATCATGGCATAAACCCGTGTTTCTGTCTTCGACACATAAAGATAAAACCCTGCTTATTCATCCCCAAATGTGTAATCTGGTTCAGTAGATTCCATTTGTTCTACAACATGATCTATAGGGCTTAGTCTTGAAGTACTTTCGGAATAAACTTTTTTTTCTTCATCTTTAAATTCATTTCTTTCCTTTAATCTAAGAGCACGAGCGAGCAAATAACTTTGTTGAAAAGGTATGTCTAATTCTTTGGTTAATATACCTTTTTCCACTGACTTATTTATCAGGGATTCAACCTTATCTTCTGCTTCGTGTATTAATTTTTCCTTGGTACTTTGTAACTTAATTAATTTAATTAAAGAAATATCTTTACCTTCGTCATTTTCAATTTTTTTATTAAATAACTCTTCTGTTTTCTTACTATCCGATAATAATTTAGCGGCCTTTTCTTTGTCATTTTGTTTCATAAATGCCCCAAAATGATTTATGTAAGTAGCCATAGTTTGTTTTTCATTTTCGCTTTTACTAGTGAGAGCGAAAATCTTGTCCTGTATGGCTTTTATTTCTGATTCAGCCTTTTCAATTTTATAATTTTCTTGTTTAGCTACAGTGTTTTTAGCCTCTAAGTTTGCTCTTAAAGCTTCTATTCTAGCAAATAAATCATTATCAGCTGATAATCAGGGTGTACTAGAGAAGGTTCTTTTTTTGTGTATCAGTATGTATAGTTTTTTTTTCATAATTTTGTTGTATTTTATTATATTTTAGTAAATAAAGACTCATTTGACTAGAAGTATTATTCAAGCCCATCACTTCTCTTTAGTATTCTCATCATATTGGCCTTTATATACGTCTAAAACTTTATTAACAAAAAGTGTAATCTAGGGACATAGAACTAAGGCTGCATACAAAAAAAAACAAGCATAAATGAAACAAGGTTATAAAGAAAAAGCAATAAATTTTTATAAGGATATTAAAAAAGAAAATTTAAGTTAAATAATTCTTTAGTAGTTTAACTAATTTACCATATGGCCAAGCTAACATATTTATTTAATTATTTCTTACTTAGTTTCATAAATAAACCTCTTTCAAGGCTACTAGAGTACACCTTAAACATAAAACTAAGTTTTATGTCCAGCGCCGTCTACTCGTTGCTCTTTTACCCTAAAAGGATTTTAGATCCGCGATCACCCATCTACATTACTGTTATCACTAGTGATATTACCATACCCTGAGGCATTAATCAGGCCGGCTATAATGTTTCCACTATAACTTTGGTTACTAGAGCTTTAGGGCTTCCCCGGAGTTTGACGCTGTCGGACTAAAGTAAACTTGCTTAAGGTTTATTAAATCCCTAAATAACCGAATACGCTCTTATTAGAGCTAGCTGATATTGTAGTACTTATTATACCGAATCCTGGTATAATTAATATGTAAACCTCTGGATGCTAAAAAAAAATTTTTTTTATGGACTATATCTTTATCACTTATTTTGAACAAAAAAAAACAACTATTTCCATTTACGGTTAAAATTAATTCAAGCTTTGTGTAGTACTGTATCGTATGGTGCTTTGTGCGCTTTTATTTCCACCAGGCGATAATACTCCCCAACCAAAAATAAACGATCACGTTTAATAGATTGAGGTGGACAAACTTTAGTGTACTCCAGGAAAGCTGAAAAATTAGCCTCTGATTGTATACTTCATTTGTAGTAGCCATTTTGTGCTTTATCAAAGTAAATAGCCCCACCAAAACAAGTACTAAAGTGTATTACATCAAAATATAGTTTGTTAGTTACACTTAAAGTTAACTGGGGTTGGTTATTATTACCTTTAAAATAATAACCTATAGTCCCGTCAGCATCGAAAAACCCTGCAAACCAACCATGCTTATTGTGTAAAGTATCAGGGCTTAAAAGTTCCACATTTAGTATAGTACAAACTCGATTAAGTTGAACCAATCGACTACTGTGTCTAATATAGCCATTTATACGATTTATTAATTCTAACATACCTTGACGATTGTGTAAACGCCAACGAATAGCTTGAACTCCACTACGAGGTTTAATAGAACCCCCTAGTTTGTTCTGGATAATACGCAGCATACGTTCATCAGCAAGAGCTACAGTTATTTCACAACTAGAATATCCTGCTTTGCTAACTTGCAAACTTCCGTCACCGTCAATAAGACCAGCTAACCATTGATTGAAACGTGTTTCTTTTGAATCAAAGGATATTGCGCGTGTAGTCTCTGAGGTACCTACTAGATAAGAAGAATAACTTCTATCGTTGGTTACCGGCTGATTGCACATACGGATTTTAGGGTTTTTAACCAATACGGCTAGGCTTAAGCCCAGACTTATATTATTAGTACCCGTAAATTCCGCCCTTCATAAGAGGGTTCAGTCTATTATATTTTCGTAGTAAAAATATGTAGACTCTAGGTGATTCCAGCATATAGCGCAATTCAAATTTAAGATCTCTCCTAAAAAGGGCCATTTAAAACCGAAGAATCAGAAAAGATGCTGGTATAATATAGGATCACCACCACCTGCTGCTTCAAAGAATGATGTATTGAAATTTCTATCTGTTAATACCATTGTTATTGCCGTACAAATAGAGTTAAACTAATATAGACCAATTTATATCAATAACAAACAAAAAGAAAATATACTAAATAGCTAACCGAGACCGTCACCTAACCAGTTAACCAACTCTACAATAGTTTCCTTTGTATGTTTAATTAATTCATCCCATTTTTCTATGTCTTCGCCTAATTTATCTTGTACCTCTTTAGGCTCATCATTATCACCAGCAATGGAATGCTCTTCATTAGCAAGCTCACGTTCTCTTTCATTTTCAGCCAGTTGGGTCATTTGCCTTTCCAATTCTGTCTTTTTTCTTTCAATCTCTTCTTGAAGTGCAGTTTTTGCACTTGCAAACACGAAGGGTGGAAAAAAAAGGGATAAATCACAGAAAGTAAATATAAATAAGGTTATATTAGCTGTCTAAGTTCTTTATGTTATTTTGCGAGACGTAATCTCATGATAGTATTACTACCTTAAAAACTTATAATTAAATATATAATATATTCAAGAAGTAAGTCCAGAGCAAACACTCATATATTCACATATATGTTGGGACCATATTTTATTTATTTAAGTTGTAAAAAAATTTTAAGTGATCTCACACGAATAATGTTCTTTTATCATTCATACCGGACTTAATAGATTTAACATAAACCAAGTTAGCTTTATGGTTAAAAGACTTTTCTTTGAACAATTCTACAACCTTTACTCAATCTTTATAATCAGAATATTTGGTTCCAAATAGAGGATATATTGTAAGATAGTTTACAACTGCTAAATTTGCTTTTAAGTTGGTAGTTCTAACTCTATATTGAGGATTAATCGTATCGTTTCTAATAAGTTTAACTAAAGATTCAAAACATAAAGCAATATTATTTAAATAGAAGAAATTATCTTTTTGGTTTAGGTTTTTTTGTGCTTGAGTTAATTCAAATTTACATTCTATTTTGGGATATTTACCAGATTCAGTACTTCTAATGGAAAAGTGACCATCCGCTTCTATAAACCCGGATAACCATGCACTAGATATAAGAGAATCCGTATTAAATCCTTTTTTTTCAAATGTAGTATCTCTGTATTCATTAAACCAATCGATTAAACGATGTAAAACTTCAATTTTGTTAGTTTTCATATTACCATTAAGTAAACTAACTAGCAATATTAAACCCTCTAAATTGTTTACAGTATAGATATAGGCATTTGCACCTTTCTTTTTAGAAATAGAACCATGACCTATTTCTTTTTGAATTAAAAGAGCTAACGGTAAGTCTTTTAAATGAAATACTATTTGAATAGAAGGATAGTTAAAGGTACCTTTAACAGATCTTAAAGTTTTTGGTACATGTATTGTACCATCACCCTCAATGAGACCTGTTATATATTGAGAAAAACGTGTATTATAATTACCACTTTGAGGTAGTTTAATAATATTATTCGTGTAATTTTTAATTGCGTATTTTCTTATAGTAAGATAAGGGATAAAACAATTAAGTCCACTTAAATTTTTACGACAAATAAACTCTGGCGTATAGCCTCTGAAGATTCCTATTTTGTGTAAACTAGATAGGTTTCCTGCTGATTGTCTGTTATTATCACAGAGTTTCCAGCAAACAGCCAGATTTAAAGCCGGCACAATGAAAACCAATAGGTAACTAATTTTAAAGGCATATAGTTGTATTTTTCTCCTTGCTATTTTATATTTACTCAGGTATTTCTGTTTTATATTTTTACTAGTGTATATATATCTATGTGATATTCTTTTGAATATGGTTTTATAATTCATATTTGACTTGAAAAAAGATTCATACAAAAAAACATACATAATCAAGAAAACAAATAACTTAAACTGAGTAAAGAAAAAATAGCTAGAAAAAATATTTGAATTATTTACCTCTATTTTTGTAGAAAAGATACCGGCTAACACAGGTAATGATAATAACAATAATACAGCTGTAACAATTACAGCTCATCCAAATAAAGCTAACTTGTGTAGTTTAATACCCGGGCTTCTCATATTTAAAATAGTGGTAATGAAGTTTACAGCACCTAATAGAGAGCTTATACCAGATAAGTGTAAAGCAAATATGGCTAAGTCCACACTAGGTCCACTGTGACTTTGTACACCACTCAATGGAGGGTAAAGAGTTCAACCTGTACCCGCACCATTTTCTATACCACTAGCAAATAAAAATAATAATAAACTCGGAGGTAATAATCAGAAACTTATATTGTTTAGTCTAGGGAATCCTAAGCCTTTAAGTAGTTTCCTACCCGGACGGACTATGTCTTCACCATTACTATTTTTAATAATAATGGGTCACGCGTGTAGTCTCTGAGGATCCTACTAAAAAATTAAAATAGAAATTGATAATTGTAATTTTCGTTGGTTTCCTGCATATTCTTCCCATGTATATATAATTATTACGATTAATTCGGCCAAAATAATAGCCTTATGATTATAAAAATCCAATTAAGTGTATATATATCTGTTGATCGAAGAAACTTACTTCTATTTCGAGAGATTCTATGCATATAGCGCGATAATAATATAAGAATTCACATTCTTACACGGCATTCCCGTTTTGTTGAAAAATATAGATAGGCATATTAAGATGATAATTTATTTAAATTATCTCAGTTAAATTTTGTTCTATTTAAATTCATACTATTTTTAAGAGTATCAATTTTAGTTATTCCTTCTTCAGTATAATGTCTATTGTCTAATATTAAAATAACTGCTCCTTCTCAATCTTTAAAGTCTAAATATTTAGAAGAAAACAAAGAAAAAGACTCAAAGTAATTTGTAATTATAAATAAAGATTTACGACTAGATGCTGTTATATTAAAATACTCATTAGCTGTAGAAGACTGTTTTCTAATATTCAACTTACAACACATAAAATCCGCTATTTCTGTTAATACATCAGAATAACTTTTTTTAGTTATAGGTTCAATCATTCTTTGTTCTATTCTTAATCTACAAGAAATTTTTCTTTTTTTAGCATTTTCTAATTTAGTATGCTGAATAGAAAAACTACCGTCAGCATCTATAAATCCAGCTAATCAACTATCTTTATCCAAATTTTTACTTTTTAAAGGTAGTTTTTTTATATTAGAACTATGATTCAGATTAACCCAATCTATTAAATTATCTAATTGAACAATTTTTGGTGTCCTAAATTCGCCATTAATGTATTCAATTATGTTTTTAAGTCCTTTTACGGGGGAAACTGTTAAAACACAAGCATTATTTTTAGGTTTGTATCTTATAAACCCATAACCGATCATTTCAAGCAACTTTTTAGCTAATGGTTCATTTTTTAAAGCAAAGGTAATACAAAACCTGGGATTATGTTTCTTTTTTGTATTGTTTTTCGGTAATCAAATGTGACCATCACCTTCAAATAGCCCCGCTAAATAGGGTCCTAATAAAGCTTTGTTGTTAATTAAGTTAATTGTTGTATATTCCATTTTTAGTTTGTTAATATTTTTCATTGTATTTTTACTAACATTTTTCATTGTATTTTTACTAACATTTTTAACGTTAATTTTGCTATTTATTGAGTATAGTCTTAAACCAACTTTTTTAATCTTTGAATTGTATCTATATTTTCCAACTGGAGATCCTTTTTGTTTTGCCATATCTGGACCCCCAACTAATAATGGTAATAAAAAGTTTCCGAACCCACCGATTAAAGCAGGCATGACCATAAAGAATATCATCAATATTGCGTGGGCAGTTATAATGGCATTGTATAATTGATTATCTGCAATATATTGAACACCAGGCCCGCTTAATTCTAATCTAATAAGTATAGAAAAAGCAGTACCTAATAATCCGGAAAATAATGCAAATATTAGATATAATGTTCCAATATCTTTGGCATTAGAAGACAGAAATCACCTTTCTGCCCATAAAGAAATACCTGCCTTAAGTGTACCACTTTCCGGCCTATGTGTTTGCTCCTCGTCCCTGACATTTATTCTTTCTTGCTCAGTATGCCTAATACCCTCTGGCAAAAAAAAATAATGCCGTCCTTTTCGTTTTTTTAATAATATTATATCAAAATCTCTTATTTTGAATTCAATCTATTTATATTAACCATTTTGTGGAAATTAGCTCTAATAACTCTTATTTCTTTTTTACGGTTTAATTTGCTTAAATAATAAAAGAATCGAACTTTTATGCTTTTATCTTTATAAAAGCTGCTTTACCTATTAAGCTAATTACTTTTACCGGGGCAGACCGGACTCGAACCGACATATCCTTTCTTGACAAAAGTTCCTTACCATGAGACTGCCCCTGGCTAACTAGTAACTAGTTTTTTTAGCTTTTGTTAGTTTAAGTTATCTTGATAGTTATTTAAAGACATTTTTCTTAGACTAATATATAAATAGCGCATTAACACTAGAATGAACCCCCCGGCATACTATCCAACATAACAGTGCTAGTATAATTATTAAAATTATACAAACGAAGTTCTTTTAAAAAGTTATAACCCACTGCATATTCTTTGTAATGCGCATCTATACATTCTTCTATACTAAGATTACCCGAGTTTTCGATAATTCTTTTTGCTAATAATAAATTCAACTGAACATACAAATTATCTTCTAGCAATTCCCGCAGCATAGGGTTTTCACCCATAAGGGTTCAATCTTTAACATACATGTTGTCCCTGAATAGACTGTCTCTTTCATGGGAAAAATATACAACTAACTGTCTGCTAAACCAGAAGTCATAACAGGGTTTTAATTTCGCAGCTTCTGCCCCTTTACCCTCTAATTTCATGTACTGTAAAGCCCGATATGAAACATCAAATTCTAAGGCCAAAAATGCTCAAATCGCTTTTCATTCCTCCTCTGTATTACGCATTTGCCATTTAAAGGGGGTATTGTCAAAAGGTGTTACATCAGGTCTAGACGGACTCGGGGTGTTTTGTCCTCAATGAAATAACGCTGTTTTTTTTGGCCAAGTTTGTACACTAATAGTGAGCCCCACTGTAACAAACACAGAATTATGTTTAGCCATAACTGCTTGAATAAATGGAATACCTTTTAAATCTTTAAATTCTAACTGTAACTCTGCCATTAATTTTGACCCCAAATTTAAGTCCGAGGGCTGCGCTAGCTTTAAAGAGACAGATGAAGAGAGTTTAAAAGTATTTTCCATACGTATAAGATAAGGAAAATTATTTCGAATAAGTGAGTTTGTAACATCAATTTTGCCTGATCCATATAAAAGATATGGGTTTAATATAGACCCAGAGTGGTTAGATGTATTTTTAGCCTCAAGTCTTTTGTTTAATATTTCAATATAGGAAATACTATTATAAAACAGTGGCGCTTGGTTTTTTAAGTATGTATTTTCTAATAATTTTAAAGAAGACAAATTATTAGAAAATGCCATTTCCATTCCGTCTTTTTGATAATATAAATAGATAAGGATAACATAAATATGTTGAATTCAACATAATAAAATTTGACGGGAAATATTATCACAATAACATAACTGGTTATTGTTAGCGAAATGGTCTAATCATAATTTAAACAATAAAAGTAAAACTATCATACACTAAGTGTTATTACAACTTAACCGTAAAAACAGAATGTTCTTTCTACCCGTATAGTAACTAGTTACTTAACTAGCTTAAAAATATCTTAAAGGGTTTAAGACATAATAAGGCTGTATTATTATAAAGAAGTTTATCTAGCCGTTTTCATAGAGGTGTTAATTAAAAAACAGCCGCCTAGTAAGATAGCTTATATATAATAAAAAATTTTTTTTATAAACAAACAAGCCAGTTGTTGCACTAACACTAGCTTATTTAGTCAAGAAAAAATACTAGAATTTCTGTAACATAATTATCAACGAAGGTTAAACATCACAGATAAATATTCTTGCGGATAATTTTTACATAAAATAATTTAATTTTGACAGCTTTAAAGAAATACCTTAGAAATAAGGCTAAACAAGCTGGATAGAAATAATTCTGGAAATTAGCTCTAATAACTCTTATTTCTTTTTTACGATTTAATTTGCTTAAAGAATAAAAGATTCTAACTTTTATTTTGCTTTTATCTTTATAAAAGCTGCTTTGCCAATTAAGCTTATTCTTTTACCGGGGCAGACCGGACTCGAACCGGCATATGCTTTCTTAATAAAAAAGTTCCTTACCATTAGGATACTGGCCCATAAAGTACTTTAACTATCTTAACTTCTTTATAACCTTTAAATTATAAAAGCTATAAAAAGAGATATTCTTCTTACTTTTCTAGACATCTAACATGTTAAACCAGGAGAGATGTCTAGGATCCAGATATATGTCTTATTTTACTTGTTAATTAAGATAAAATACTTATCTGAGTAGATATGTCTATATACAAATATAGCCTTTATTAATAAAAATTTTTTTCTTTTATTTATAAAAGCTGCTTTACTGTTAAGCAAATTATTTTTTACTTACGTATTACTCTATCCTTGAAAGAGCCTGAAAGCCCTATATAATACAACATCTCGTTACTATAATAGTTATTAATATTATACATACGAAGTGCTTTTAAATAGCTATAACCTTCACTATATTCCTTATAATGAGCAATTATACAATCTTTTACACTAAGATTAGCCGATTTTTCGATTATTCTTTTTGCTAATAATAAATTCAACTGAACATACAAAATATCTTCTAGCAATTCCCTATGCATAGGATTTTCACCCCCTAAGGCGAAGAAATCTCTAACATAGTTGTTCTTCTCGAAAAGGCTTTCTTTTTCATGTGAAAGATAAACAGTAAGCTGACGTGTTAATCAAAAACTATAATCAGATGCTAATTCAGCACCCATTGAGCCATTAGCATCTGATCTTACGTAATATAAAACCCGAAGTGCAATATCTAGTTCTGCAGCCAAAAATAATCACACAGCCTTTCATTCTTCCTCCTCGTTATTAAATATATTTTCAAACTTGGTGTTGTCAAAAGGTGTGGCTGTAAAGTTTTCCGGAGAGGGGGTGTTATGCCCTAATTTAGATAAAGCTATTTCTTTATCTTTTATTTGTAAATGTTCAGGGCACAATGTTACATATTCTGAATTATGTTTAATTATAGCTTCTCGGATAAATTCAACTTGATTTAATTCGAATTTATGTAGGCTATTAAACTCTAACTTTAACTTTGACATTAACTCTGGCTTTAATTTTAAGTCTAAAAGTTGTTCTACCTTGAGTTCATCTACCTTTGGATCTGAAGAGGGTCTAAAGGTAGCCAAGATATCACTAATATAAGGGTATTTATTTTCAATAACTCAGTTATTATCATCTTTTTCATCTGATCTATATAAATGGCATGGATCTACTAAATACTCAGAGTAATTATGTAGATCTTTAACCTGAAGTTCTTGGCTTAGTCCTTCAATATATGAAAAAGCCGTATCAAACAATGAAAGCTCACTTTTAGTGCCACCGTTATCTGACAATGGTTTAGGTGATCCCATAATTTTAACGGCATCAGCTACTAAAGGTGCCGATATATTACCAGTAGTACTACTTAAATCTACTAAAGTATTTTCTGACATAGTTATTAGAGGTAACGCCGCGAAGAAACCAAAGTAAACAAGAGTAGCACCTTGCCCAAATTCTATAAAAGGAGACTCTACATGTTTAGCCCCTAAAACCATTAATATTAAAAAATTTGCTATAAATATATAGAAAGCAATTTTACTTAAAGGTCTAAATTGCATACCTCTAGTTCTACTTAAATCAAGAAATGGCAGAGTTAATAACATTAAAATGGCAGTTAACATTGCAATAACACCTAATAATTTGTTAGGTATTGATCTTAATATGGCGTAGAATGGTAAAAGATCGTGTGATAATATATAATCATCTTAAGAATGCTTTATAAACCTAACATCTATAACATTTAATTTATAAAATAAGGTTTAACTATAGTAATTATATGACCGTAGATTCATATTAATACGTCTCTTATCTCATTAACCATTAATATCTGTTTTCTCTTGGAAGAGAAAAGATGACTAACACCCTTTGTAAAACGTTTGGCAATAATTACTATACTAGCAGACAGATCATATAAAACCTATCCGTTAGATTTCTCTAACGGCCGGACTATATCTTCATTGTTAAACAATGTCTCACGTATAGTCTCTGAGGATCCTACTAACAATAAAAAATATTATTTTGGTTTCCTGCTGATTGTCCATTGTAATATATTTAACATTATTACTAGTAGCTAGCATGTATAGGTTGAGCTAAAAATCAATTATTACTGCTCCCTAGACCGAAGGGTGCTATACTATATTAATTCTTACTCGTGCACTATAAAGTAATACTAGTAGTTAAATCTTTAGGAGTTCCCAGCATATAGTGAGATTAAGTGACATCTTAATTTTCTTCCCTTTTTTGTGCTTATATTAATCTATCATAATTCCATTTAATTCTGCCAAAACACAAAGTTTTTTTCAGACAACTCCCAAAACTTTTGAGGATCTTCTTTATATTCCTCATCTTAAGCTGCCCCCTTATAAAAGTTCTTTAACTAAATTAGATAGAAAATCTTAGAGATATTTTACCTTATTAAGAGGTAAAATATAACTAAAATCCAGAATCTAAATTATTCTTCTTACTTTTCAACCCTATATAGAGCTGGATCCACATAAATGTTTTATTTTTCTTGTTAATTAAGATAATACCTTTATGTGAGTATAAAGATGGCTAATATAACTGAAATTAAAGCCTCTAGGTTTAACCCAGATAATTTTGCTAACGCTAAAGAGCCTGCTGAAGTGAGTTTGTAAATATTCTTCATATCACTAAGATAAGAGAATTTTTCTAGGATAAAGGAGTCTCTAGCTCCTTTATCGCCTAGTCATGATTTCAGCTACTACTACTATAACTAATAATACTACCAGTACTTAATTCTACTAAAGTATTTTCTAACATAGTTATTAGAGGTAACGCCGCAAAGAAACCAAAGTAAGCAATAGTACCACCTTGCCCAAATTCTATAAAAGGAGACTCTACATGTTTAGCCCCTAAAACCATTAATATTAAAAAATTTGCTATAAATATATAGAAAGCAATTTTACTTAAAGGTCTAAATTGCATACCTCTAGTTCTACTTAAATCAGCAAATGGCAGAGTTAATAACATTAAAATGGCAGTTAACATTGCAATAACACCTAATAATTTGTTAGGTATTGATCTTAATATAGCATAAAAGGGAAGAAGATATCACTCTGGAACTATAGCAGGGGGAGTTTGCATAGGGTTAGCTACAACATAGTTTTCACTATCTCCTAATACATTAGGCATAAAGAAAACAAATACACTCAATATAAATATAAATAAAAATATAGTAACTAAATCTTTAAATAAAAAATATGGAGCAAAGGGTAATCTATCGTAATTACCTGAAACACCTGCCGGGTTACCAGACCCCGCACTATCGTGTAGTGCTATTAAATGCATTATAACTAATGCAGCTAAAACAAAAGGTAAAACAAAATGTAAGGCGAAAAATCTGTTTAAAGTGGCATTGTTAACGGAAAAGCCACCTCATAAAAATTCCACTATATCTTGTCCTATTCATGGTATTGCACTCATAAGGTTCGTAATAACGGTTGCACCTCATAAAGACATTTGACCATAAGGTAATACATACTTACTTACTTAATATGAAACAAAAAGCAAACATAAAAAGCTATAATTACTTTGATTTCGTATATTATATTAGTTAAATATAACTAAAAGTTTCGACTGTGCATTAAGCATCATTTCAGACACCCATCAGAGATCCAGTCTGTAGCGGTCATATAAATAACCGACGATCTTTAACATATCATTATATATGGTTTACTTTTTTATATATAAGACATCCATTAGTTGATCGTACCTCTAACATAGCCAAAGAAACATTTGTTTCTTCAATACCCCCATCGGGCTATTCCATATTATTAATTTTTATTTTTCTTTATAGATTGCATAAAAATATATATAAATACAGGACTATAATTTAAACAAAACAGAAAAATAAACAACCCTTATTTTTTTCTAAACAACAAACATTTAAATATATTTAACAATTCAACGTCTTCTTAATATATTTTTGGGATTTAATAAAGCTCGCCTAATAGTTTTTTGGTCACAACCTAGGTTTTTAGAAGCTTCTTCTATACAGTTGAACTCGCCAAATACTGTAGAATCAAAGTTATATACTACTATAGCTTTAGAATTTTTTTTCATATTAGTTAAAGCCTTTTCAGAATAAACAGGTTTTATTTTATTTAAAGCCGCTCTTTGGATAGCTTCTAAGGTTTCTTTAGACAATTTTTTACCTTTATTTAAATTAGCGATAGCTGCTCTACGTTGTTCAGTATAACAGGCTTTCATTTTTATTCTACTTATTTCAGTGTGTTTATATCCAAAAGATGATCCAGCTTCAGTTAATATATTGTAATCAGGTAATAAAGATTTAAGATAATAGTCTTCTAAGTCTAATAGGTCTTTATTGTTTTGTTTATTTACAACCTCATTAAAGACTTCTAAAACCATAAAAGAAAATGCATATATTTTGTATTTTTTCACTGCGTTTTTTACAACTTTACTTCCATTAAAGTTGAAAAGGTGGTTTTGAAACCTGCTATTAAATTTACCAGTGGATGCAGACCCTATATAATAATGCATAGTAAATTTATTTAATATCAAGTAAATACCCGCAAGGTTCCTTGTTTCACTTAAAAGTCTATCTTTAGTAGTTTCCATGTTTAAATCTTCATATATAAAAAGGGGATTAATATTTTTATCTTTTATAAAATCCCGAACCTCTTCACTATAACTGTGATCAAGCAATGTACCCGCAGTTGTACTTAAACTTGAAAACAATTTTTTATTATCTTTTGTTTTATTTGTGGATATAACACGTTTATATAAAGTATTACCTCTAAAAAAAGAGGAGTTTTTATATAAAAAAAGAGACTTATACTCTGACTTAGGCAAACTAAATATACCTTGTTTTTTATTTTGTTGGATATAAATAGGAGTAATATACATCTTTTCAGGTTTAAAAATAGACTTATTAATATTTACTAAATTTTTATTATGTTTAGGTTTAACTAATAAATAATTAAATTTATTTTTTAAATACATGTATATTTGTACTAATGCATAAGCAGGAATAAGTACTAATCAAAAAATAGCCAATATGTATCCCAATAATTCTGAAAAGTCCTCATCTTCTAATAAATCAAAAAAAATATCTAGGTTATTATTAGGTAACTCTGTTTCTTCCACCATAGAAGGCGCGGTATATATACTCGAAAGATCTGTAGCTTTAAATTCAGAAGCTAAAACCAAATTTGTATAACACTCATAACTTAGAGATCCATCAGTTTTAAGTACACTAAGTATTTCATCCCCTAAATATTGGACCCTATCTTTGTCTAGTTCACCAAGTGCTTGATAATCTGATATATCTTTTGCTACATCATCTTCTGGTGTTTCAGTAGATTCTGAAGCAACCTCCAGATATTCTTCGATTAATAAGCTAGTTTCATTGTCAATCTTTAAACATTTTTTAGCTATAGTATTTTTAAAGTTGTTTTCATCTTTATTATTTTCTCACTCTTTATTAAGATTAAAAATATCTTCGCGAGAAAAAGTGCTTTTTAAATCAGAATGTCCTTCATATTTAGCTTTTTCACCAAAAAGTTCCTGATCATCCTTAGTAGTACCAAAGGGATCTTTATCTGTAACAGGGATTTTAATACCTGGTGGGTTTGAGTCATCAGTAAGAGTTGTTTTGTGTGTACTTATACTTTTACAATTAGGTTCAGATACCGGTAAAGAAGCTTCATATGAAGATTGTGTTGATGTATCGATAGATCAAGTATCACTAACAGTCTCCCAACCAGTGGGTATTTCTCTATTTTGATCATAATGTCTAACATCCCAACTACCCCAAGTATTATCAGTATCCGGTCTACTATTAGTATCAGAACTAGTGGATAATTCACTATTTTGACGCAAATATCTTTCTAAAGCAAAAGGATCTTGTTCATTACTAGACTCTGATGGATTGTATGAGGAGCTATTAGGCTCACTTTCAGGGTACCTTTCGCTATCTGGTTCTGAAACATCTCCTTTAACCGTTTCAGTATCTGAATTCGTTTCAGTATCTGAATCCATTTCAATATAACAACCTGATCCTGGTAATTGATCAAAAGCTTTTTTATCTTCTACATCAGAATAACAATCTGATCCTGGTAATTGATCAAAAGCTTCTTTATTTTCTACATCAGAATAACAATCTGATCCTGGTAATTGATCAAAAGCTTCTTTATTTTCTAATGAGCTTTCAGAGCTTAAAAGTTTACATGCAAAAAAACTTAGGATGTATTCTCCGCTAGATAATTCAAAATTAGTTTCTTTTATAATACTTTGACAAACTGTATCCTGAAAGATGTAATCAAAACCTAGATTAGAGTATAAAAACCAGCCAACCAGAAAAAAAAAAGCCAGAACGGAATATAAAACGGCATTAAATATGACTAAATTATTAAGTGAAAAGGGTATGCAATTAATACTATATTTAGATTTGTTGTTATTGTTGTTATTGTTGTTGTAGTTTTTATTTTCTGTTTTATGTTTAAATCATTTTGGGCCACTTAAATGGAAACCCAAGAAAGCAGTAACTATCATTAATAGAAATATTACAGTACCTATAGTTCATACTAATGTTCTAGGAGCTCTATAAGATCCATAGTATAGACCTCTACCTATATGTAGATATACTAAGAAAAAAAAAGCAGAAGCAGTATTACTGTGTAAGTAACGAATTAATCAACCGTTATTTACATCTCGCATAATATGCTCTACACTATTAAAAGCTTCTAAAACACTAGGATTGTAATGCATAGCTAAAGTAACACCAGTTACTATTTGTATAGCTAAACAAAACGCTAATAATGAACCAAAATTCCATAAGTAGCTTAAGTTAGCCGGTTGTGGTGAATCGATTAAATATGAATTTATCAATTTCAATAAAGGATGACTTTTAAAAATTCTCATGTTTAGATTTAAAGATATATTTTATTTTTTTTTTTTTTCTATAAGTTAACAGGGCTACTAATAACATTTAAATTTGTTAAAAGTGTGAAATTTTATTGTTTTAAAAACATTATGTTTTTTTTTACTCTAGTAGTTAAATTTAACTATATTTTTTTATACGGAGCTGAAATTATTTAAGGGATTATGAAACAACATCCATGTCATAGTGTTGCACTAAATTAGTTAAAATTTAGTTAAAGTCAAAGTGATTTGAACACCCATCTCTGCTGTCAATAACAGCTTGCTTTACCTGTTAAGCTATAACCTTTCTATTACTATACTTAAGAATAAAGAAATATTATTCTATATAAAATACCTTTAACAAGGTATACTTAACACAAGATTGTATTTAGATGTAATAATTATAAATATCAAAAGAATAAATGCAGATATATATTATACAAAAACAATACTATAATTAATGTAGTATCTTTATAAATATAAAAATTATATTGACTATAATTAGTGTAGCATATTTAACATCAATAAATTATTATTATACTTTAGTGTAATATCTTTAACATAAAAAGATTATTATATAATAATTAGTGTAGTATCTTTATCTCTAAAATACTTATATCTTTTTTATACATCAACAATATTTTTTATTGTTTAGCCAAATAAATTAAAAAGGATATAGATTTATTATGGACTTTGTTTTAGACTTAAACCTCTTAATAAAAAGGAAGTAAGACCTTTGGTAGAGGGTAATAGATAATTTAAATACAATGTACTAACTAAGTATAAACCGTAAAAGTAGCAGTAACTTTAATTGCCCCCTGACCAAGAAGATCCATATAAATACCATCTTCCCCTTCTTCTACCGTGTTAATGAACGGACCAGAGATGGAACCTTCTTCCCAAAGACGACAATTTTCCCCTAAATAACTTTCCACACAAGAAGAAAACTTTTCCAACTCGTTTGAAAGAATTGCACTTCTTTCTCTGCCAAGCTCCGACTTCGCCCTTTCTTTTCTGAGCATTTCCTCTTCAACCTTCTGTCTTTCCTCTTCAATCCTCCGTCTTTCCTCTTCAACCCTCCGAATTCTTAGCTTTTCTTCCTCAATCCTCTGTCTTTCCTCTTCAACTCTTCGCTTCTCCTCTTGAATCTCCCGTTCTTTATCTTCTCTCTCCCTCTTAACAGTAAGACCTAGTTGAGCAAGAGATAACAAAGACTTCTTAGTCATCTTAATTGGTCCCTGGTAAAAAGAGCCGCCAAAGAGTCTAAGACTAGCTCTAGCTGAAAACAGTTAGATTAACCAAAGTGTTATGATAACCTTTTACTTCACCTTTTTTGTTTGTAGCGATTACCAAGCCGTCATCTCGCTTGCGTTTTCTCTCAGCAGGATAGTAGGTAAAACCTTCTTCCTGTTTAATATTGTCCTCTGGCGTATAAACGGGTAAACCATGGTGAGATGCACCGAACCCTGTAGAAAGGCTCTCTGAATACAGAGGGCACAAGGTTGGTGAATTTCGTATTGTTTCACAATCTGATGAAACAACAGATTGTGTGGGTGAAGACATTTTGGTGTTAAAGAGGTAAAAAGAGTATTATTTTCGTATTTGAATAGGTAATAATGCAGTTGAAGAAAAGATGACTTTATGATAAAAAAAAAGAGGAGTATGAAGGGAAAACACAACAGCTTTATAAGATACCAATGCAAACAAATCCCCTGTCAAACAGGACACCTTAGACATCATGTTATGTCTGTAGGCAGCAATCCCGCCACCAAACCACGTCACCAGATCACCATACCACGCCACCTGCACACCCACACGCCAACACGCCTGCAGGATATTTTGAGTGATAAGCTTATCGGCCAATTAAAACAGAAACTCTTATCTTTTGCATACCGGAAAGTTCCTCATCCGACTGGTGGCTAAAGTACCAAGACATCTTACTCCCTTTCACATCCCACGTCAGCCTGTCATCTGGCTGGTGCCTAAAACGCCAAGACATCTTACTCCCTTTCACATCCCACGTCAGCCTGTCATCTGGCTGGTGCCTAAAACGCCAAGACATCTTACTCCCTTTCACATCCCACGTCAGCCTGTCATCTGGCTGGTGCCTAAAACGCCAAGACATCTGACTCCCTTTCACATCCCACGCCAGCCTGTCATCTGGCTGGTGCCTAAACCGCCAAGACATCTCACCCCCTTTTGCAAGCCACGTCAGCTTGTTGTCTGGCTGATGGCTAAAGCCAGGTCACAATTACCCCGCAAATCACAAATGCCACGTCATCATTTTCCCTCAGCTGACATTTGCCACGTCATCATTTTCCCTCAGCTGATATTTGCCACGTCATCACTTACCTGCAGGTTAGAAATGTAACGTCACCATAACCCCTCAGGTGGCAAATACCACGTCATCATAACCCCGCAGCTGATAAATGCCACGTCACTATTTTCCCGTTGGTGTTGTCACCCCCCACTCTTCACAGAAGATCACCAATTGAAGAAGAGATCGCTATCTTTTGAATGTAATATGAGTCATAGAAATTGCTTTATTGAATCTATGCAACACGATTATACACAGGATAAATCGCTTAAAACAAAATACCCCTGTCCATCTATTAAAAAAAAAGCGAAAATGTACACGTGATTAGGAGAAGAAAAAGGTATATAAGGTTGTAAAATCTTCTGTGCTTTCTTTCTTCACAACAAACAACAATCAGATTCAAGTCTATCAAAACAACCTCAATCACAATAAATTTCATCACTCTCAACCTCAACCACTCTCAAATCCATCACCCTCAATCTCAACCACAATCAAAGAAAATCCAGCAGCCTAAACCTCAACCTCTATAAAATCTTTCATTGTGAAGCTCAACCACAATCAAATCAATCAACATCCATAAATATCTTTCCAGCCACTCTTATTCATTCTCGGCAATCCTACCTATTTAGTCTTCCAGATAGCCCAAATATTCGTCTACAAAAAAAATTTTCACCAAAACAACAAAAAGTACTATACCTACACAATGGCCTCATCATCAAATGTCTCGGCACTTCCATCAAACTTTTCTTTCCAAAAAGACTTAAACAAAGTCTATCCTATTATCGTACATGGAGAGGGAAACATCCTCACCTCAAGCGAAGGAATAAAATTCTTTGATGCAGCAAATGGTGCTGGTGTTTCTTGTCTGGGGTATGGGGATAAAAGAGTCAATGAAGCTATCATTGACTTATTAAAAGCCGGAACACCCTACGTGGGAAATGCCTTCTTCAGGACTCCTGTGGAAGAAAAACTTGCCAAAACCCTTATCGAAGGTACGAGAGGAAAACTGGACAAAGTCTTTTTGACTGGCTCAGGTTCTGAGGCAATCGAGATATCAATGAAACTGTCTCGACAGTTTTTTTTCGAAAAAGATATTAACACACCTCGTGTTAATTTTATTGCCCGTGAAAATTCATATCACGGTAACACTCTGGGAGCTCTCGCGGTTTCTGGCATCAAAGGGAGAAAAGCTCCTTATATACCCTTCATGATGAAACATGTTCATCATGTTTCATCTTGTTACCGGTACCGTCAATCTGAAGACGGAGAAACGGATGCTGCTTTTGTAGCAAGAAAAGTTTTGGAACTGGAAAGCAAGTTCCAGGAGCTAGGGCCAGAAACAGTCATAGCTTTTATAGCTGAGCCTGTGGTAGGCGCCGCGCTGGGTTGTGTCCCTTCTGTAAAGGGTTATTTACAGGCCATGAAAGAGGTTTGCCATAATCATGGCGCTCTTTTTATTTTGGATGAAGTTATGTGCGGAATGGGGAGAACTGGTTACCTACATGCTTGGCAGGCAGAGAATGTCGTACCAGACATTCAAACTCTAGGAAAAGGACTTGGAGCAGGCTATATGCCGATCGCAGCTGTTTTGGTCGAAAAAAGAATCGTAAATGTCCTCAAGGAAGGAACAGGCAAAATCGTTCACGGCCAAACATACCAAGCAATGCCTATACAGGCTGCTGCTGCTCTTGCCGTCCAAGAAATTATCCAAAAAGATAATTTGTTGGAAAATGTAGAAACCCTAGGTCGCTACCTAGGGGAACAGCTACAAAATAGAATCGGCATACACAAATATGTAGGAGATATCCGAGGAAGGGGTCTTTTTTGGGGGATTGAATTTGTCAAAGACAAAAACAACAAGGAGCCTTTCGAACCGAAACTCCGGGTTGCTCAAAAAATACAAGACTTGGCCTTGTCTCCGCCATATAATATGACAGTTTATATGGGTACTGGTTCTGTGGATGGAGTGAGTGGAGACCATGTGATGGTAATGCCGTCTTATAACATCACGAGGGATGATGTGGATAAGATTCTAGAGCAACTTCAGGATGTGCTTTCAAGAGTACTTGATAACCTTTAAGGGGTAAATTTTTATTTGGCTTATATAAAAAGGAGGGGGGATAACACCTATATTTACATACTTTATCTACCTGGTCTTAGAATAGTATAGCTGAGTCGGTTTTGGTTCTTTTTATTTGTCTATTTCAGGATTGGTGTTTTACGCTGTTCTTTTTCGTTCGGTTTGTGCTTTTCTCCTTCGTTGGAGTCTATTCTTATGTTATACTTAAATAAAATACTAATTAATAAGTTTGGTCATAACTTTAAAAATGGCACTATCACTAGTCTCTTCGGGTCTAGGGGAATAGATTTTTTTAATCGCTTTGGTTATGGCTACATGGGTTACAATGGTTGATCTTTAGTACACCATTTTGGGGGGGGTTGGTCCTTATTATGATGTTATTATGTCTTCCTATTGGCGTTGTTATTCTATAAAGGCTTTTAAGGATAATACAGTACGGCTCTATTTTTCGTACGAGGACTTATCAAGTCATAGTGATTTTGATATTAAAATTTTGACTAATATTACAGCTGGTCAATCTTATAAAGTGTATATAAAATTTGGTTTTCCTGGTGACATATTTAAAAAGGCTGGTAATCAATTTTCGTTTAGTTATGAGTTCGATAATCACGAAAGTGTTTCGTGATTACGCTACAGGGTCATTAAACTGGTTAAAGCTACTATGGAGTTGTATGGGTTCGTGTCCGTTCCTGATAGTATTCTAATAACGTTTAATCCTCATGATGGTCCTGTTAATTTGATTACATTGAGGAATTTAGGTATACGTCATGTTAAGGGTGAAGAAGCTAAAACCTATCATTTTGATAAACCTTTACCTTTAACTATGGATAGAAATAAGTATGGTGATAGGCTTGTTCCTGTATATGGGGCTTCAGGTTTAATATCACATTTTATATCTGCTAATGGTATGGCTGATAATATTGTATTCGATAATTTTGGATCGTTATTCCATAGTGAGATTAAGGATTCTGATACAATGAGTAGTTTATTGTTTAAGCCTTCTGATAGTTACTATCTATTAGATTATGATACTCTGGTTTATATTGTGGATACTGGTACTAAGGCTACGAAGTATATTATAGACGCTAGGGGTTTTGTTGTACGTACAGTGGTCGATCTAATTATTGATAACAATAATTTTACAAGGTATATCGGTAACGTATCACTTAAGGTTATAGATAGTCAGGTTGTTAATCACAGTGTTGATGTTAAATTAAATCCTATTAGTGCTGTAGAGGAAAAGTACAATTATCCTAATGACGGTAGGTATGGTGTTATTGATTTAGAAACTTATTTTTCGTCAAAAGGTTATAATGAGGTATATGCTGCTGGTTTTTGTGTAGCTAGTAAAAATACTGATGTTGATAGCGGTACTTCCAAAATGTTCTATATTAATAATAATCTTGACGGAGGACAGGTTGTTTTACAGCTTATAGACTCTCTGTTAACAAGTGAATATCACAATTACAAGTTTTATGCTCATAATTTATCTGGTTATGACGCTCCTTTTATATTAAAGGTGTTAAAGGACTATAATAAGTCTATGAATGAGGAAATTTATAAGTTAAATATTATATTTAGGGACGCTAAAATAATATCCATGGCTATATCCAAAAAATTTAGTGTAAATACTACTGGTAAGGGTATATCCAAAAAAAAGGCTAATGATATGTCCAACAAGGTTAATAATAAAACTAAGGTATATAAAATTACCATAAAAGATAGTTATCTTATGCTTACATCTAGTTTAGATAAGTTAGGTTTAGCCTATGAAGTAGATGTAACTAAAGGGGTATTCCCTCATAAATTTGCTTCCTCTAAAACACTCTTTTATATAGGTGATATACCTAGTAAAGAGTACTATAATATAAAAGATGGTGAGTATAATTTATTAAAGAGTGAGTTTGATAATTCGAATAGTTTATGATCATTTAAAGATGAATGTTTGAAATATTTAGGTCGTGACTTACAATGTTTATATTTAGTAATGAAAAAATTCCATGAGGAAGTCCATAATACTTATAAAGTAGATGTTATAAATGCGTTGAGTATAAGTCGTTTAGCATTTAATATATTTGTAAATCGTTATTATAAAAATAATATTGCATTAATCACTAACAAGGAGTTATGGAGCTGTATTAAAGAAAGTTATTATGGTGCTGTAGCGGAAGTTTATATACCATTATGTGAAAACGCGGTTTATGTTGATAAAAATAGTTTATACCCCTATGCTTCATTAAATGCTATGCCTGGTAAAAATGCTGTTTATACAGATTATATGGGAAACCATGTAAGTATAGATGGTTTATTTGGTTTTTATTATTGTGATATTGAATGCAGTAAGAATTACATAGGTTTATTACCCTTTAGAACAGAATCTGGTTCAGTGAGAATGATTAATGGTAGGTGATCTGGGTGATACTTTAGTGAAGAACTTAAGATGGCTAAGGAGTATGGCTATAAAATAAATGTTAAATATGGTTATAGCTTTGATAAAGAATATAATGTATTTACAGACTTTGTAAAAACACTATATAAAACCAAGGTTGAATCCGAAAACCAAGTACATAGAAATATCAGTAAAAGTATTTTAAATAACTTATTCGGTAGATTTGGTATGAGTATAGACAAACCTATTACTAACATTATAAATAATAAAACGCTAGATATGGTAGATATTAGCAGACGTGTTATAAATACAATACCTTTAAGTGATGATTCTAACTTAACTACGTTCGATCGTACTGTCTCCAAATTAATATGTGAAGAGTTTGGTGTAAATTATATTAAAGCATTAGAAACAAAACTCGATATTTATTCTCTTGGTAAGGATCGTAAATTTAATAACGTTAATATAGCTATCAGTGCTGCTGTTAATGCTTATGCTAGAATAGATATGGCGAAAATAAAAATGGACTTATTAGCTAAAGGGTATAAAATATATTACACTGATACAGACAGTCTCGTGATAGATAAACCTTTAGATGATAAGTTAGTGGGCTATTCTATAAAAAAAAAACGGTTGTTTATTGCTATCTAAACAGGTAAATGCGGTAAAACCTGTAGTTACACAGGTTTTCTAACTAATATTTAACTTTATTTAAAGGGACTTAAAAAGAATTATTTAAGCTATAGGGATACGAAATTAAAGTATAAAAAAAAATGTATAGGTTATTATTTAAACTAGAAATAAAAAAGGTTAAATTTAACTTGATTTTTTTTTTCTTATTGGAACTTGACGAAGGTATTATGAAAAAAGATCTTTATGTCATAGTATTGCATTAAAACAATTAAAAATAAGTTAAGGTCAGAGTGAATTGAACACCCATCTCAGCTGCCAAGAGCTGTTTACTTTACCAGTTAAGCTATAACCTTTATATAACTAAAAAATGTAACATATACCTCTGAAAAAAAAAATATATTAAATTACACAAATTAATTATATATAGTTAAGGGTTTAGTCTTATAATATACACTAAACTTCTTAAAAAAAAAATAGGACAATAATAATTGTCAGTGCTAATATATTAGCCAAACTTAATCATTCTTCGGGAATAAACATAAAAATCACTATTATAATAGATAAATAAGAAATTGTAACGGTTAAATAACTAGATAATAAAATACTATC
>Ga0265797_10002625_pt1 | contig 29923 bp, 31 predicted proteins | sample P2T30metagenome_FD_192433 | JGI IMG/M metagenome (GOLD analysis project Ga0265797, IMG submission 192433) | Plant litter microbial communities from East Loma Ridge, Irvine, California - P2 T30 | ecosystem: Environmental > Terrestrial > Plant litter > Unclassified | place: USA: California...
TGAGGATCCTGGAAGCCGAACTACGTGATGATGATTTCTGAATATAGCTCCTGTCGAAAAAATAGCTATGTTGAAATCGGTGTACCAGTGCATGTTGTAAGATCGCATAGTATGAGATGGCCTTGCGATTGTCAATTTGGTGTTGACGCTGTTACGCGCCCCGCAAGAGTTTTTTTGTCATCAATACGAGTGTCTATTTCCATGATCGTAGGTCCAGGTTCGCAATCTGTTAGCTGAGCAGGAGGTGCGTCAACGCCACACGCATTGAACATGTCCTGAGTACACTGATCAGAGGTGGGAACAATTTTTTGAATCATGTCGGGCATCCTCGATCATTTCATATCCCAAAGCGCCCTCAGCTCGCATCAAGGTCATCTCCAATATCCAGATTCGGCTTTTGCTTCATGTGTCAGGTGGTCTCGACACCTTCGAAAATCGAAATCATGGTGCCTGGCATTTAGCTGAGGTACAAGCTGCAACATCCGAGGTGTAGTTTGCGTGGCTACCCAAACCAGTAGTTGAGTCACCTACGACTGTCGACCAGTGCTGTGTCTTTGAACACCGCAACCTCATAACGGAAGCCGGCAATTTGGAGTCCTGGACCGAAAGGCTGAAAGCAATAATGTTTGAAGCGCAGTAGCACTTCCGGCGAGCTCGGAGTCGATCAGTGAGAATGAAATCCGCCAGTCCAGAGTTGTGCTGCCAATTTTAGCTGTGCGAGAAATCTGGAGTCATCGCATACGACGGGAGAGTCGACAGTCGTAGTATCACCGCTGACCACGGCTGTCTCTCTCTTTTTGCCATTTCTGATTTTCGGGTACACCCTCCTGGTGGCCATAGTATGTGGCGGCGGACGTATCCGGTGGGTGATCAGCTGCAGGCCGACGTGAAAGTGAGCCATGGCGGCATCATGAGATCAAAGGAATGTAGGTGTGTAATGTATTTGTGGTCAAGGAGCAAGGGGAGGTTGTCATCGATTCGGGCGGAGATGCTTTAGACACTCGTTTAGGGTAAGGGTTGAGATCGGTACGTTCATCAAACAATAGTTTTGTAACAAGAGATGAGTTTCTAGGATGATGGTTATGAGCTCGGCAGTCTAATTTGTACACTATGTACCTACTGAAGGAAGAAGACGAGCTTACTGAACCTTCTAGCGTCATTGTATTAGCTGTTGTCAACATCGAAGTCGTTCTCGGTCTTCTATTAGTCATCATGACTTTTGTCCTCTTCGACATTTCGATTTTTCATGGATCTCAACTACACACAACAACTTGTACAACTTTTCTGCATCCAGTCTGCCAACCTGACGCGCCATTTGTTTAAATTCAATTCAAACTCGAGACGCTCCAATTCAGCCATTCGACACCTGTCATCGTCGAAACTACCATGTCCCACCAAATGTATACCGCCGAACAGGTCCATCAGATCTACGACCGTATCAAACTCCCTGCCAAATACCGCCACAATCCAAGCTCAGAGACCAAGGAACTTTCCCGCAGCAATGGCGGTCTCGAGCTCCTCTCCGCCCTCCAGCGCCACCACCTAGCCAATGTCCCCTTCGAGAACCTAGAACTGCACTACTCGCCTACAAAAGTAATCAACACCGACCCTGAACTCCTCTTCCAGAAGATTGTAACGCAAAACACGGGTCGAGGCGGCTACTGTATGGAAAACAACCTCTTTTTCGCCACCCTTCTCCGCACCCTAGGGTTCTCAGTCATGAGCACCGGCGGCCGCGTCAACACCGCCGTCCAGCCTAGTGGCGACATCGGTCCTGAAGAACGCTACACGGGCTGGAGCCATATGGTCAACATCGTCACGATCCAAGGGCAGCGGTACATGGTCGACGTCGGCTTTGGGACTGGCCAGGCCACCCATCCTCTTCTCCTTGTAGATCGCTCGCCTAGCATGAACGTGAGACCTAACCAGCAAGTCCGCCTCCGCTGGGACGCCATCGGCGGGACCGAGAACAAAGATGCTAAACTCTGGATCTTCGAGCGCCAGGATAAGGCGGACGGACCTTGGATTCCGACGTATTGTTTTCCCGACAATGTGGAGTATCTGCCAGCCGATTACGCTGTAATGAGTTATTTCACGTCGACGCACAGGGCGAGTTTCTTCACGTATAAGCTCATTGTGGCGAAGTTCGTACTCGACGAGGCCGGGGAGGAGATCGTCGGCACGCTGGTGATGTTCGGTAATAGCGCACACAAGCGGGTGTTGGGGGTCAAGGAGGAGTTGGGGACATTTGAGAAGGAGGAAGAGAGGATAGAGGCTTTGAAGAGGCACTTTGACTTGCGGTTGAGTGAGTCGCAGCAGGCTGGTATTAGAGGTATGGTCAGTGCCATCTAGCCTGACATCTCGATCCAAAGCCGCTACACACGCGAGATCATCGGCACAGTGGTTTGGACTGAAGAGATCAATTGTGAAATATCTTGCTTGTACTAACTGATGCATTCTTCGATCGCATTTGGCCTGTTGCACCACTGAGAGATACAAGAACTGATTCGCACTGCTTGAGACGTTCCACTGACCTGACATACAGTATTCCGCGCATTGCAGCAAACACCTCGCCCTTGCCGTTTTCTCATTAGGATCTTCTGGCACCCCCCAGGAGCGCAGCGATGTCAAGATGGCTCTGGAAGCCGCCACCACTGCCACTCTCCTGGCTGGCCATCATAGCAAGCATGGAATCGCCCTTGAACCCACCCGGAGTGTTACCGTAGACTCGCTCCGCCACCATGCGTAACTTCATAGGCATGCGATCGTCTCCCCAGGTCTTCTGAATGTCCTGCTTCTCCTGAGCAATAGCCAGCGAGAAGCCAGTGGAGTTGCGTGCGTACTTGATGGCATCGTCGACAGTCTCCTCCTTCCACCATGGAGGTAGATATCCGGGTACGGCGTGAGCCTTGCGGATGAATTCACGGAATGCCTTCTCCGAGGAGGGTTCGTTGGCGTAGATGCTGCCAGGCATGCGGGTTCCGTCGATGGACAGCTCATCTTGCTGGCGCATACGCTGGGTGTCGATCAAGAGCTGGAAAGTTTTTTCCTCGGGACGGTCGTGGAAAAACAGGTTTTTCGAGATTGCGGTGAAAGGTTTCTTGTCCTGGTCTCCGGATTTGAACTCCTGGTTGTCTTGAGCGCCAGAGGAAGAAGGCGCATTGCCGTCCTGCTCTTGTGCGATGCGAGCGCAGTCCCTCTTGTGGCCCTTCCAGTGAGCTTTCTGGCAGTCTCTGTTGCAGTAGGCGACGGATTTGCAACGGCCACATTGCCGCGACGCACCGCTTGAGGCACAGGATGCACAAATCGTCATTTTGGTGTGTGAGGTCTGCTGTTCACAGTGATATCAGTGCGTTGAACTTAGGATCCAGAAGGTAAGGAGGATGAGGATGATGAGGATGATGATGATGATGGCCTGGAGGCGAAGTCCGCTTTATACATACCTAGCACTTCTTGTTTGTAAATCGAAATCTTTCAAGAGAGAACGCAAGTGAAAGAAACTTAGTTTGAGTGAAAAGTTTGTAGATCACTTTGGACCTCGGAATCTTGATGTCGACCGCAACACTGTTCTTTGGGACGATGTTTGCTCGGAGCTTTGATATCGACCGCAACTTCGCTCTTTGGGACGAGTGAGAGGTGCCAAGAACGACCCCAGCAAGCGCGCAAACGCGTTGTTGCGCGGATATCTACATGTACTGTAGGCACCGCGTTTGTCTAAGGTCTTTCAGTGGTCTTTTAACAGGGGAGTGGACGCACGCATGTCGTGATTGCTACGAATTGGATCGACTGCGAGCGCTTTTTGACAAAACGATGGTCAACATTTGCGCTATGGATGCTGTTTCTTGCCATGTTTAACGTCGCATTTGTTGAAGGTGGTCTTCATTTGAAACTTGTGTATCATAATTGGTGTTTACCAAGGTCAGCAACACTCCCGGACTGTCGCTGTTGTTCGTAATTCATGCTTCGTGTTGTACCAGTTGAGTCGTCAGCTCATTCTTGCACGCTTCACGCTTGGCGTGACGATGCTAGTGACGGACACCTCGTCTTCATCGTCGTCGTCGTCTTCGTCTTCGTCTCCATCGCCCGAAAGATCCGAGTGCTGGCGCTTGCCTCCATGTTCCTTCTTGATCTGAGCCGCTGCCTCCTTTTCAACGCGCATGCGGCAAATGAGCTCAACGGCTTCTTCGTGTGAAAGGTCGTCCGCATCGCGGTCCTCGAGTGCAACCGGCGACGGGCTGCGCGAGATGATGCCTTCGATCTGTAGGTCGCCTGGGCGCTGTCAGTACAGAGCAGCAGCAATGATGGTTTACATACTGTGCGAGCGGTAATTGAAGATGTAGGTCGCGATTGGCGCTTCCCCAAGGGGGTAGGTCATTTCAATGAGCTCGTTGTTGCTTGGCCTCACGCGTCTGACTTCTCCCAGCCTGGCGTGTGTTGTCAGTGCTGATCATACAGCCTGAATGGAGATCGACAGTGGTTTATTCACTTTGTGTGCTAAGAGATCGATTGGCCTTTGAGTGCCTTTTCAGGTAAGCCTCCCTCGCTAATGTCCGTGAACTTGACTACTTTCTTTGATACATCGATACGATGCGATTTGCGACATGGCCAGAGTGCAACAGTCACCTCCCCGATCTCGGACAGCATAGGGTCGGGTAAGGTGCCGGGAGTGTGATCCGCTAAAGTATGTTAGCCACTCAATGGCCACATGTTGTTGCAATTTCATACACACTTGAGCCGTGTTGAGCGAAAGTGAACTTCCCATAGGACGCGTATCCGTCCGCATACTCGCGCGCGCTTTTGATGGTCTTCGTGTAATACCTCCCCAATTCGGTTGAATTGACGAGGTAAGATCTTGCCTGGCGGCCGTCGATGAAGACACAAAACTGGAGATCCTCGTCACTGTAGGCGTATTCAAGCTCCAGCGCCAACACGACAGAGAATTCAGCACCGTTAATGGCCTCGACGTAACATGAGGTAGTCTGCGCGTCCTCGTTCTCGATGGAGTGCTCCTGAAGAGCAGCGTCGTTGACCCAAATAGTCACGCTTGCAGGAGGGAGGCACTCTGCGCGCATTGTGTCGGTATGCTCGTTGGAAAGGATGTGGTGAGAAATGTGGTGAAAAGGGACAAAGTCGCAATCCAACGTGCGTGCGAGGCGGTAGAAACTTAGGTGGCCGGTGTTCGCTAAAGAACAGTCAGTGAGCGAAGTGAGTAGACCTAAAGGCTCACCACAAAAGCGGGTCTCTAACCTCCCGATTGGCTAGCATCGCAGTCACGTTCACTTGTCGCAAACGCAGGTAGAAACAACTTGAAGTCGCGATGTTTTTGGTGGATATTCACAACCCAAGGCCTGCGCGTGCACTTTGAACTCACTTGTTTTCGCGTTGATGTTGTTAAACCACCCGGTGCATCACTTATTCTCCTTGCTTTCCAGCAGGGGACGAGATCACGTTCGAGCTGGGCCTACTCGTTCGTTTCGATAATCGAGACTCAATCAGGGCAAGTCCAATCCGTTCCGAGGTGTCCAGTCCAGTCGGGTCCATTTCGATGGTGTCGAGTCGAGCAGATTGCGTTGCAATGTAGCGACTCCAGTCCTCGCCCAGTCCGAGTTCAGTCCAAGATCAATTCGTTTCCACGGTGTCCAGTCGAGTCGGGTCCAATCCAGCTGTCTCAAGACAACAACGCGTTCAGAGCTGCACACAAGTTAAGTAAAAAGGAACATACAAAGTCCAGCTAGTCCGGCGTAGAAAGAAAGGCTGGTCAATAATACACATATTACAGCGTAGGTACCTACGTGCTATTCCTCTTCTTTCATCTTCTGCCGGTTCTTCTTCTGCAGGCCCACGACCCTTCCATTTCGTCCCGTGCATGCCCCATCCAATCGACATCCGCCGCCTCTCTTTCTCCTCCTCTTTATAACAATAGAAGCAAAGACCCTCCGACTTCGATGTTCGTATAACAATAAGAAGAATTGAGTAAGGAAAGTGATGGAAGTGGTTCCCCAGCGGCTGTCTAGGTAGGCCGCTATTACGAAAATTGGAAATGGAAGGAGAATTGTGTCTGTCAAGACAGGTAAGAAGAGAAGAAGAGAAGTAAAGTAGTAGTAGTAGAAGTAGAAGAATAAAGTAAAAATGAAAAACGAAAAGTAGTTAGTGTTCCGATTCAATCCGACCCAATTCAGGGACGTATCTCCTAATGGTCCTCGCGCACACCCAGGTGCAGTTGTCCAAAAAGAACGAACAGATCGAACTGAACGAAAAGGAAAAGCCAGGAGAGAAGGGAAGCACGCAAGCTTCGCCCTTTGCTTTTCCTCTTTCCTCTCTCATTACGCCAAGCACCATTATTTCCAATAACAACATCCCGTCTCTTTCGATGCAGATGGACGTACAATGAAAGCGAGTTGGCTCTTGCGCCTCGCCCGCGTTCAATGATAGGCCGTGTCTCTGTCTCTGTATGCGTTCAAGCCGAAGCGCGCAATGTCTAGCACGCTGCTGCTCCTCGTCATCGCGATAATTCTGATTTCATGTTCTCTCTCGTCTCTGTTTGCGTCTTGCGTCTTACGTCTTGCGGCCTGCGTCTTGCTTCCTCCAGGGAGCTCGTCTAAAAATTCTTTCTCATTCATCATGCCTCTCAAATCTGAATCAAGGCTTCTTGGCGTCGACCTTGCCCGCCTCGCGCACAGAAGTCACAAACTCCTCCTCGGAGCCCAGTTCCCATCGACCCTCATTCCCCCAGCCAAGCAGGTCGAGCACTTCGTCCCGCTTGCCGTAGAGTTTCGGTTCGAGTTTCGCCAGGACCGCGACGGCGGTACGCACAAGTGCCTTCTCGCCCTCGAAGACGTAAAGATCCCAGACTCGCGCGGCGTGTGAGGGTGGGAGGTTGTAGGCGAACAGACATCTAAACAACGGATCAAGGAGGTCCGAAGGCGACAAATTGAGAGCAGGCGATGTGAGGTGGGCGTGTAGGGTTGGTGATTTGTATTTGAGGGTGCTGAAAACCAGGTCGTGGGTGCGACCCATCGCTGCCTGGTCGTGGACGAGGAATGCGAGTGGCGTGGGGCGATTCAGAAGGTTGGCCAGGGCTACGAAGGCAGTCTCGGGTTCGGCAGCGGAGGTGTGAAGACACAAGAGACCGGCGATGAGGTGTGTTCCATAGACATAGCCAACGTCGGACCGGTAGAAGGCGTAAGCTTTCAAGACGTTAGACAGTGTCCTCTGGGCTGGCGAAGGAGGATCCGAGTTGAAGATGCCCAAGTCAGGGAAGACAGCAGGCACGTCGCGAGCAATGGCATCAAGCCAGGCGGCTTCCTTGGACTTGGTGCGCTCTTCGGCTGGGAGATCGTCCAAGCGAGCTTCCAATTGTTGAGCGCGAGCAAGAGCAGCGGTGTAAGAGGAGGCAGAAAGTGAGAGATCGTTTCCAATTGCTCTGGGCCAGACAAGACCACGGGCAGCCGGGGTGACGCCACGCCACCAGAGCTCGCGAGTTCGTGGCTCATTAATCACCGCGTCCCAGTTGGGTAGGACATGTTGCTCCCAAATGCGAGCAATGCTACCATCAAGCTCGGTCTTGTTGTCAATCGCTGCCTTCTCCTTTGCTTCACGTTTTTTCTCGGCCTCCGCTGCACGAGCCATCATCTGCTCCCATTCCCTCATGTGTTTCTTCTCCTCCTTCTGGCACTTGGGAGGCAACCAAGACGGGCGCGTGCGAGTGAGCACTGCCTCCTTCTCCTTGCTGACAGGCAGTGGATCGATCATGATGTTGCCCTTTTGCACAGGAGGCATCTCGGGAAGAATTGGTGCAGTCCTTGTTCTCTGTACGCTAGTTCGGGGTGGGCTGTTTGCTGCACTACCAGGAGCGGATCGCATCTTGTCTCCGGAGCTTCGGTCAGCGTATTCTTCGAGTTTCGCCGACAATTGGCGAGCCTCCTCATTTAGGTCGTCGCTCCAAGACTTCGACCGTTGCTGTCTGCCACCGAAAGGATCCGACGAGAAAGAGTTTGTAGTGGCGCTGCGTGGGATCCCAGGCCTCTGGCTCTTCGGAGAGCGAGGGGACCGGCTTGGCCGCCTTGCATTCTTGGGCACGTTGGCCGAGTGCAGCGATGAATGTGCGCCGACCGCAAGCAAATTAGTGTACGAGGGTTGACGCTGCGGGCTAGGCGTGCGGCTTGCTCGAGGCTGTCCAGGTGTAGGCGTAAAGGGGACGTTTTCCAGAATGGCCTCATCGGGCACCTCTTCGTCCAGATCGTCGTACTCGGCTTCCAGCTGCTTGACGGTCTTCTTGCCGGGCTGCCATGATGTGCGCCTGACGAATCGGCCGTTGTCTTGCGACACTTTCGGTGTGGGAACATCCGGAGACAAGGGAGAGGACATCAAACCCTTCCCGGGTGAGGGTGACCGCGACGAGTTTCGCATGCCCAAGAAGTTCGAAGACGAAGGACTGGTAAAGCCCCTGCGCATGCCGCGACCCACGGGTGAGCGTTGATCTCGCATGCTGCTACCCACGGCAACCTGCAGGCTGGGGTAACCCCTTGCGTTGCTATTTGTTGCATCCCGTAGTTGGGGTGGGGCATTGCGCTTGGGCATCTCCAGCTTTTCCGTCGAACTGTTTCGGTTTTGAGGTCTCTTGAGTGTAGGTCGGCTCTCCGGCTTCAAGTTGCAGTCCTCAACCGAGTCCCGTCCGGTTTCTTCCAGTGTAATCTCCTCGAAGTTGGCCAGTTTCTCCCTGCTGGCGTTGTCGAGCGACAATGAGCGGCACGACGAGGAGCTGCTCTTGGAACTCTTGCTGTAGCTCAGCTCGGGCGGCGAGCTGGGAGCGGTGTCGACAGCAATGGGCTCATCGGCGACCATGATGCTGTGAGCGCGGTCTGCGGCTGATCGGTAAGACATGCTGCCTCTTCGTCCTCCTCGGGGTGCTGTTGCGGCGGGTACGCTGACGCTTAAAACGGCCTGTTTGCCGGCTCCGAAGCCGCTCCAGACGGTGGTGGTTGCTAGGTCTGAATTCAAGAGAGAGTGCACGTAATCATGTCGTGAGTAGTAGTCGGAGTCGATGGCGAGGGCGTGAGGGTAGCGATTGGCGGCGGGGAGGCGAGAGTCGTAGTGTTGAGAGTGGTGTTGGTAGAGCAGTTCGAGCCCGTCGTTGTGGATGTCGTGGTGGTCAAAGTCCAGGCCTTTGGTAGCATGGGAGGTGGTAAGGATTGGTCGTCTCGCCGGAGCCAGATGGAGGTCTGCCATTTTGCGCACAAGCCTGGCTAGTTAGAGCACCTTTGCTCTGACCGGGGCATGCGCTAGCTTATGTGGATGAGGGATGGGTGGATGGGCTCACGGACTGCTTCACCACATCAGGGGGCGCCAGCACTAACAAAAGGTAAGATCTAGCGCGCGCCAGCAGAACAACGCCTGCCAGGGGACGGCAAAGGCAACGGTGACCCACAAGTGTGTAGTTTGTCGTGTCTTTCCCTTTTTCCTTCAAGTAGTAGTAGTGTTGAACATCAATCGTTCCAGACTGCCGACTGCGTGCACGGAGCGAGACGGAAGTGTCGCACTGTGAAATGGTAATGATGATCAGGAGGTTCGACCATCCAAGACAATTCTCAGGATAAAACGAGACAAGACGAGACAATTCTGAAGTCTGCAGTCAAAGGTACTGTATCAATCGATTATTGAAAAAGAATAGCCGCAAACAGTCGAAACCTACAGTACTTACATTCGGAGTCCGTACCTTATCATCCTATGCAATCCCAACCATCGAAGCAACCCTCGAACCAACCCCCTCGATTCTACCATACATGTATGTACACCGACTGCATGCATGAAGCTTCCCCTCCGCGGCTCTACCTAACAATCGCCTTGTCGCCATTAGTAGTACAGCACATGTGCATGCATGCCATTCTTACCGCCCACCTACAGTCATCCATTCCAATCCTCCAGTCCACACCCTGCCAACTCATGTACATGTAAGTAGTACCAAGTGTGAAGCGCTAACCGCCAGTGCCGCCCAATTCCGGCGGCTGGGACGCCATGATGCTACAGTGCATGATGATAGGTGCGGGCTGCCGGTACAACAGCTTGAACAGCTACCTACCTATTTGCGGTACAACGTCTTGTTAAGAGACGTTGCGTTCACTCACGCGTGCCGTCTGAAAACGCGTGGCTGGTGGTGAGTCCGTGAGGGAGAAAGACTTGCAGAACATCTGTGTTTTGGTTGGTTGGTTTGGTTGGTCCTGTTCGGAAGTACCAAAGTCGCCATGTACTTTTCTTGATTATCCAAATCTCCCCTTTCAGCCAATCGCAGCAAGCCATCTTCCTCACTATAGTGCTGGGGCCGCAAAGTGTAATGTCCACAGCGGGATAGAATAGTTTTCTGTGATCTCTCCGTCGCCCCGTCGCAAGTGCTGGAATGTGTGTGGAAGGCGCATGCGTGTGTGGCTTGCCATCCCGACACGCCCGATTCTCTCAAGGCAGAAACAGAAAACCGTTTGTCTGGCCCCGATCTTCAACCCGCTCTGCAATTCCTCGGCTGCTCTTGAGTCGTTGCAATCGGATAGCGATTATCTAGTGCTGTATCATCATTAGTGCTGCAGCAGCTGCTGCTGCTACTACCACCGTTTTCCCATCAAGGCGGTGTCGACAAGTGCTGCCAATTCGAAACTGCAACCAAGTTTCCAGCCTTATCCAAGAAACCCCGTTTTTCGCAGCCCCGAAAAAGACAAGAAACGATCACCGCGCTTGACATCAATTAGCAACAGGGGTTCGAGAAAGACAAGGAACAACCCGCGGAGGTAGTTAAACAGGTAGCGACATGAGGATTGACAACCGATCAGCATCATCGATGACATGCATCTTGTCGCTGCACGTCTACGAACGTCAACAACACTTGTTCCCCCGCCTGTTCTATCGACCAACAGGATACAGCAACCTCGAGATGTACTGTGGTAGTAGAACTAGCTCAACACCTCCAAGTCCAGACACGCCAGAGTCATGCATACAGCCATCTCCGCATGGATCCATCCCATCATCAACTCCATGATCCATCAAATCAGCTCGAATAATACCTCTCAACCACACCGCCCAAGCTAGCCGTCTGCGCCTTCAGCGCCGGGGCATTCTTCTGCTCCGCCAACCAGGCAAGCAAGCCAACAAATCTCGTCTGCCGCCGCTGAAACACAGCCTGGAAAGCCGAACAAGCAAGCCTGTCGAAAGGGAGCAAGAGTCAGCAAGAGAAACAAGAACAAGAACCCGGCTCCATCGCTTATAGTCAACACGGATATCGCTTTGGCCTTTTCCCATTTACAAGAACAGTCAAGAACCTGAAGTTCCCGTAGGCGAGATTGCAATTTCGTGGCGGCCATGTCGCACTGCGATCCTTCCAATTTTCCATCATCTTTCTTCTTATCTTGATCCGTGTTGCGGCTCCGACTTCCCACCAACGCCCCGTGGCGCAATCGTGGCGGCCGCTAGCACATGCGCCGTCTGAAACGGCAGGCTAAGTGGGGCCCTTGCCTTGGCGGAGATTGGAAGTCGGGCGAGCTGGCCGGGAACATGCGGATAGCTAGACTATGCAGGCGGGCGGACAGAAATCGCGATCTTGAAGATCGCATGTGGGTTTGAGAGCCGGGGGATGGTGAAAGTGGGATGAGAAAGGTGGGAAACATGCATGACTTGCATGAACTTGCTGAAGGGAGGAGGGATAGACGGGGGATTGTTGGGTTTGAGGGAGTTCTTTTTGTTTCTGACTTACCAGCGAGTTTGGGCGCCGCTGACGGCACATTCAAACGGTTTGTTGCTGCTTTTCGATGACGATGCGCGACGTTTGGTGAGGGCGCAGGCAAGCTTGATCAGGTCGTTGACAGTTTCTGTGGGTGGTTGAGATGCCGGGTTAGCTCATGCATCCTGTAAACCTGCAGTGGTGGTCTTGGCCATGCTTGCGGCACATGTGTCTGTCAACTTTGATGTTTTTTCGGGCTGGATTGACAGCAACTCAATCGGGATTCAAGCTCTCAAATCTTGGTTTGCTCGGAGCTGAAGCCGTCGCCTCACATCCGCGGATGCAGAAGTGGCAGCACCACACCTCTTGTTAGTGGCAGACGCGAGCTGCAGCGGCATTTACGAGAGCTTGATGGCGAGTGAGCTAGGAACGATCAGGACTTACTTATCATGAGCTTGCTTGCAGGCTGCTTGCTACTTGGCAATGACTTGATGTACGAATAGCTCTTCATCGCGACTTCGTTGAAGGCGAGGTACAGATTGCTGAGAACTGTTGCGACGGAGTTGTAGCTTGTCGACAAATGCATGGTACGCATGTGTAGCTTCAGTGCGTTCAACGTTTTGCGATAGAACGTCTGGCCTGGCAGCTTGGAGAGTTCGATTGTGATGGATTCTTGGACGTTGGCGGTTTTGCGGCGCTGCTTGTCCTTGCTTAGGTCGAGCGTGATGGTGTTGATAGCATTGCCACAGTACGGGAAGTCGGTCTCTGCTGGCAATCGATCAATTTTGAAACCATCAATGTTGATGTCGAAGTTTGCCCTGCTTTTGTCGACTTGAACTTGGACGCCAAATTCTGGCAGCCCGGCATGCATGGTGCGCATGAACTTTTCCGCGACATGGCGGTCGGTTGTGATGATGAGAAAGTCGTCAATGAGCCTCATAAGCAAGCTGCTCTCATTTTTGATAAAGCTGAGCGCACTTGTCTCAAGTTCGGCGTAGAAGTAGCTGCACAGCAGACTGGAGAGGATCGATCCTTGAGGGATGCCTTCCTTCTGACGATAAAAGCGATTGCCTATTCTGACAACATTCGATTGTATGTGCTCATGCAAGAGGTCCAAGATCGTCTGTCTGTACTCAGATCGTTGCACAACACCTCCCACGTAAGCGGTCCGAGTACGGCCAGCTATGCCGTCCGAATGGATTTCGGCGTCCAAATCAAAGCCGCCACTTTCGGTCGTGGCTTTCGTAAGATACTTCCACGATGGTTTGGACCCAAACCCAGGTGTCTCGTGGCTGTGGCCGCCGAGTAGCTTTGCTCGCGAGTATCTTGTAAGGTGGTATTCGTTTGCTGAAAGAATTTGCTTGGCCAGACTGAGCAGTCGTTTCTGTGGGATTGTGTCGAAGCACGACCTCACATCGACCTTTGCAAAATAGAATGGCGAACTTTGCGGGCCTCGTGAACTCAGCGATGTCCGAAAATTCTGCAGGCGCGCGAATATGTCGTCGACCGAAAACAGTGCCGAACCAAGCACTTCCGGTCGACTGGCCTTTTCGTAGTTGAGTATGCTGAAAGCGGGTGTCAGGATACTGTTGATGCTCTTTCCCAGTGCCTGTGGTCCATTGTGGTGACGTTGCACACGCCGTCGGAGATTGATAATCGGCCGCATGCCTACTTCCTTCGGCAGTAGACGAACTTTGCTGACACCGAGAGCACGTTGTGCTATGGCATTGCCTAGCTCCGCTGTGCTACACTCCTCGAACATCTCAAGCTTCAAGGACCCTAGCGCAGGCTCGGATAACGACTTCCACACATCGTGGCGAAAGTAAAACAACTGATTTCGGTGCGCGCTCGACTCCGTCACGTAGAAATGGCTTCGGATTAGAGGAATCAGGTACGAGTCGAAGACGTAGTACATCAATTCAGACAAGATATCCTTGCGAGTCTCGAAGTCGGTTTTGGACAGGTTCGACTTCGGGTCGGCCTTGCGTGGGTTGAGCCACTCAATGTCACTCAAGGTAATACCTTGCATTACGCTGTGAAGGCTGATCGTCTCGTAACGGCGAAGACGGACGAAGTTGTCAATGCATCTCATGATAGTGGCGGAGTTTCCGGTCCCACCTTCATGATCACCAAAAAGTTCAGGCGGGAATACGTGTCGAACAGCTGCCCGACAGAAAGCGGATACATTTCCCAGCGGGGCAGCCTGTCCAAAAGTACTGTTCCGGTCTGAGGTATCATGTTGCGAGCGTGGGCAGTAATGGTCGAGCAGTATTTTGTAAGAGCACCTGCTCTCTCTTTTCCGCAAGTGCTCCGCCAGGTGGAAGCACTTCCCTCGCAATCTCCGCGGTATCCTGTCTTCCGAAAGAGGTGGCTTCCCAGGTCGATACTTGCGCTTTGTGCGTACATGTGAGATCTCTTGCTCACGTACAGTGTAATCCATGAGCTGATGAGATGTGTTCCGCACGTCTGTGGACGAAGTGAACACGTTATGGAGGTCAAATTGTCGTGGGAAGATGTACTTCATGACGTGAATGGTCTCGGCTGAATCCATCGGGTCACGACAGCGACTCATGACATGTGCATGTGTCATACCAAATCGAACAACGCCGCTCGAGTTCAGAGACGGTTTGGCATAGAGCATACGATGCCGCAGGAAGCGTATGTCTGACAGAGGGCGTGTCTTCGGCCGCGCTGCGAAAGATGCAGAGTCTCGTTTGAGCAGATGCGTTTCCTCAGGCCTCGCTTCCTTTTGACCGGCTTTGAGCTCGCTGAGAGGAAGACCACATATTTGCCTCACATTACTACTGTCGTGGACCGGACGGTATAGGCCGCAATTCATGAGCATTCCGATCAAGATGTGCTCTGCTCCTCGTCCAAGCAGTTGTGGCAAGCTGGACCAAGGCTGATTGCGAAGCTCTCGAACATACGGGTTTTCCACTTTGGCATAGATACCGGGAAGACCAGGCACAGCTTTGGCCTCTGCGCCAGTGCCAGCTGACCGCTGGAATCCGTCACAAAGGACGTGCGATGGTCGGTAGGAACCAGTGTGGCGGCGGAACAGTGATACGATCACAAAGTCTACAATCTACGACAGATTAGCTCGGGTTGTCAATGATCAAGTCAAGCTTGGGCGAAAACGCCGACACCGCCTGAGTCCTACCTCGGATTGCCTCAAGCGACCTGCACTTGGGCTGACTGAGATATCCGTCTCTGACACCTGCTGGGTATAAGCAGAGATGTCCGCATCGAGTTGGCCGATGTCCCCCAGAGGAACACACCCTGCAGTGCCAACAAGTATACTGTCCAGGAGTTCAACGACACCCTGCTCAACCAAGATACTCTCGTCTTGCGAGGGTTGTATGCCATAGCGGGATAATCTTTTACGGCGTTTCTTTGCTGTCTTTGGCAACCGAGAGACCAGATATGTCCTGAGACTACACACCCCATCGTAATATTGCTCAAGCAGGGGGGTTACTGGAGGCTGATGGCTACCGTCGGTTCGCTGCCGCTTGGTCGAGCCGCGAGCGTTGTTTGACTTCCTCTTTCGCTTCATGCTCGCTCTTGCCGTCTCTGTACCGGGAGCGCTAGAGCGACATGCGAATTGGTCGTGTTCAGTCGATCAGGGTCATGTCAAAGAAGGTGTTCCAGGCAAGGTGATGTAGATCAGGCGTGTCGTCACGCGTAAAGAGCGTGTTTGTTTCGCGTCTCGGCTTTTCGGAGTCCGAGGGTCTCGCTTCAACAAAAGCCGACGCTGTGACCAAGCTTTGACTTCATGCTGAGTAAGAGGTACAAAGAGTATTCGCGCTTGCTCTCGCCCCTCGCTTTCCGCGAATGGACTTTGCAAGACGATCAACCCACCTCGTATGCCACTCTTGATGTTACGGTAACCTCAGCAGCGAGATCGATAGCGGTCTTGTGACATCTTCAAGGTAGATTGTAAAGCCTCACCTTGAAAAGCGAATGTGTACATAGGTCCGGCAACGTCACTAATGTAGCCAAGTCAACAGGCATCGAGAACAGACGAGGCTATAAATTAACCTTGTGGCCACTGACCCATCTTCACTTTCCCCATATGTGGAAAACACTGCCATACTCAGTCATCAGAAAGACCAAACCCCAACATATCAGGACTATGGCGACAGCAGCTCGAGTACAGCTCACCACCCGCGAGCAGCCGGTGTTCTCGTTGTCTCATTTCAACACCGCGGAGAAAGCGAAGACAGCATCCGAATTACTGCAGATGAACCACGAAGAATATCACATGTTCTTCAACAGCAAGGGGTTCCACAACCATATCGCACATCATCTCTTGACTGTCTATGCCTTGGCCGCTTCCCCAGAAGAAATCCAGCAACATTTCAAGAGCAACCAGTCTTACCAAAGGCCGCTAGGATCTTACGATGAAGGCGCTGTTACTAAGATGCAGGATCCCGCCGAATTCGTCAAACTTTTGGGCGACGGACGTCAGTACAAGAACTTTCTCCACTTCTTCAAGGGCGAGATCGACAATATGGGCTGGCAAGCGGCGGTGAATCGCTACGTCTTCTCCGACGATGAGCTTGCCAAAAAGATGCTCCCCCTTGTATTCGCCGGTTTCCTACATCCGTTGATCCATCTTGGCTTCGGCATCGAATTTGAGCAACCGGCGATCATCGCCGAAGCCCTCGCTCAAACCGCCATCCATTCCGATTGGATTGCAGGGTTCTTCGCGTTGGCTGAGCAAGCTGCAAAGAACAAGCGATCGATCTCTTCAAAGTCGATGGCCGAGCTCATTGACGAGATTCACAACGACGAAGAAATCCTCGATGCTCCTCACTGGTCGGACGACAACAGGATCCGCGATGGCATCATGGCCCGTGTTGGGGAGCGCATGATCAGCTACACCTCTCAGTATCACGTCAAGTCCGAAGAGCTCGAAGAAAAGACCGCTGAGATGATCAACGCAGCAGCATACTTCACAGGCGGTGCCCAACGTGAACGCCACGCTGTCAGGTTCGACTTCTTCTACATGCACTGTGTAAATTCCAGTATTTTCTATACTAGTTTCTTGAAGCAGAAATGGCTTAGCGACGCGAACAAGGTCCGCCTGCTCGAGTGGAAAGTCTGGAATGACATCGCCACGTACGCCTCGATGAAGAGCCCGAAAATCCATCTGGACGAAATTAGGAACTACAAGCCAAAACAGCCTTCTGACTGGGACAAGGTGATCGAAAGGGTAAGAGCGCTGGACGACGATGGTCATGCGTCGAAGTTGATCAGGGCTCTCGCTCACGGTCAGCAAGCCTGCGCGCCATACGAGCATAAACCAGCATTCAGACTGAAGAAGGACGACTGGTTGCAATTGGCTCACATGGCTATTGATTCTGTCCAGGCCGACGGGCCTAATTGGGTACGCTCGGCAGGTTTTGATGAAGCGTGGGAGCCGATCCCATTGCGATCTCAATTATGAGAACCATGATTTCTTCCTCACATTGTATTGGCTACTGTTCGTTCAGATCTATGTAACTAAATATGAAAAGGAGTCTCTTGCAAAGCCATTGCCGTCTCCTTTGCCGCATCATATCCATACAGCCATGACTGCACAACCGGGCATTGCCAGCGACTGGGGAACTTGACATCGATCTCCTTGCCCAACTTCGACAACATTAACTCATCACGAGCCTGTTGCTCGGGTCCATTCGGCATATGAAAATCTTTCCGCTGAGCAAAAGTCTCACGCACGATAGCCTCGCCTCGCTTCTTCCGCAATCGTTGAAACATATCCAGAGCCTGCGGAAGCTGTTCTTTCGACTCCAGTGCTGCGAGTACGTGGCCTAGAACAGCACCGTCTTCGAGTGAAGAGTTGGCGCCCTGTGCTAGGTATGGCAACATCGAATGTGCGCTATCACCTATGAAGACAAAGTTGCTCTTCTCGCTTACCCAGCTGTCCAACTCCGAGCGATGCATGAGCTTCCACTTATCTACAGTCTTGACGTGATCGAGGAAGCGGTTCAACACCGGATCCCATTCTTTGAAGATGGCTCTCATTTCTTCCAACGAGCCGCTCTGTCTGGCAACTCCGGCGGGCAGGTTGTCAGGAACAAGCAGGACGATGTTGAGCATGGTTCCACCTCGAACAGAGTACGCCACAACGTGCGCATCTGGTCCGATCCAAAAGTTACAGGATGGGTCCGCCACCCAGTCGTACAGCTCGCGGTCATCCTCCAGGTCCTCAAGTCGCAAGACAATCCTGTAGGCCAGATCACCCGTTGGTAATGGCTCGTCTGACGTTGCTTTGGCAGCGAGGAACTTCTCACGGGATTTGCTCCACAGTCCGTCAGCGGCAACGATGACATCCGATCGCAGCTCCTCGCCATTCTCCAGTCGAAGCGATGGCGCATCAAAGTCAACATCCGTGACCCTCGCTCCCAAGCGTACTTCCACTCCGAGCTGCTTCGCCCGATCGCAGAGCGCAACTTGCAAGTCTACTCGGTGAAGGTCCCAGAACGGCGAATCGTACTTTAGGCGCATGTCTTTGTCGAAATCGTCCGTCCGTGAGAGAATCTTGCCATCTGAATACCTTCTCACAGCCAAGTAAGCAGGCTCGGCGGCCTTGTGCTGCAATGTTTCGAATACACCCCACTGCGCGAACAGCTTGCTGGCGTTGGGAGTGATTTGGAGGCCGGCGCCGATCTGTGTGTACTCTTAGGACTTCTGACTACAACGTGCGATAAGAAGTAGTGTACCTACTTCGGCGAGCTCTTTGGCAGATTCGGTGACGAGCACGTTGTGTCCTGCGAGCGAGCATGAGATGGCAGCACTCAACCCGGCGAGGCCGGCGCCAACGATAATAATGTCGAGCTGTGGTTTTGCTTCTTTGCGTTCTGCCATAGTCCCTGGATTCGTAATCTATATCTTGCGAAGTTCAGTGAGTCTATACACAGATTATATGTGGCCGTGTTGTCGATCAAATGTCGATCGAACGGGGTTGGGTGCCACTTAGGGCTTTTTCGGTCCATGTTCGCCCTTGCCGAGGTCTTACATCTAAACTCACGAATGCGGTTGTGAACCAAGGCAGTTGTGAATAGCTAAGGTATCATAGATGTGGTGAGTTTCATCTGGGGTATGTCATCTGCCGGAATAGGCTGCGTGGATAGAATGAAGTCGCTGAAGTGATATGTATGAGTTAGAGGGTTACCGTAAGCTTTCACTTCCATCAAACCCTTCCTTATGTAGAAGCACTTTCTCGTTACTGATATCTCGCCCAGGAAATGTCCATTGGAAGAGAATGGCTAGATTGCTAGATTGCTAGCTGCACGAATCAAGCAACATTTGAGACCCATCCGCCAATCACTTTCACAGACCGCTCTATAAGGCGGCAACAGTACTCACTGCCTGTTCTTCAATCGCAGCGAAGCAATTTCAACAATTTCCACTCCCAATCTTCACTTCAGCTGTTCACTTCACTCTTCACTTCAACTCTTCACTTCAACTCTTCACTCCCAGATCTGGACCTACACATGTCAGACATTATCCGCTCTGCCTGCTAGTCTCGGTCCTTGCAACATAGCGCAAACAGTAAGCAATTGAACGGATCTACAAAGATTCTTTGCTTTGCACATGGAGTGAAGTGAGGTTGTCTTAAAAGCGCTCTTCCCTTCGGATCCGGGCCGCTTTGTGCCTTAGTTCGCGCAATCTGCCTCCGTTTGTACAACCGTTTGCTGTCGGGTGGTCGGAGCTTTAGTGATGAATATCGCTTCACGGCTTCCGCGACCACTTCTTCGACCACTCAACGCACACAGTCGCACGCTCTGATACCATCATGGCGCCCCGCGACTCTGAATCGCAAGGCCTCGCCGACCCGGTGATGCTCGACAAGATCGACAAACTCTTCGCCTGTGGAGTGGGAGAACTGGTCGACCTGCCGCAAATTGTCGTGGTCGGCGACCAATCTTCCGGGAAGAGCAGCGTGCTCGAGGGACTGATTCAGAAGCCATTACCACGTGACAGCGGCCTCTGCACTCGTTTTGCCACCCAGATCGTCTTTCGCAGAGAAACCCACCAGCAAATTCTCGTTTCCATCATCCCCGACCACGGTGCTTCGAAGGAGCACATCACTCGCGTGAGAGCATGGGGAAGGTCGGTGCCAAATCTGGATCCCGAAACGTTCAGAGAGATCATGCAAGAGGTGAGCGCGGCGTGAATTCATATTTTGTGCATGGACTGACCTTGCCCAAGGCGCACAGGGAAATGGGCTTGTCTGGAGACGACGAAGAAACGGAGCGAAGACCCACATTTTCGAATGACGTCCTTCGTCTTGAGATCTCCGGTCCTGATCAAGAGCATCTGAGTGTCATCGACGTTCCAGGCATCTTCAAGAGTACCACCGAGGGCGTCACAACAAAGGCAGATATTCAGCTGGTGAGGAACATGGTCAAAGGCTACATGGACAACCCTCGATCCATCATGCTTGCTGTGGTTCCGGCCAACGTCGATTTGGCGACTCAAGAGATCCTGGAAATTCCTCGGGAGTCTGACCCTCACGGAGACCGCACTCTAGGTGTACTAACCAAACCAGACCTTGTGGACAAGGGTGCAGAGTCAGGTGTGCTCGACCTCTTGACAGGCCGGGCTCGTCGCATGAAGCTGGATTGGCACATCATTCGCAACCCTGGGCAGAAGGAGCTTCAGGACGTGCTGGTCGACCGTGGTGCCCTAGAGGCAGATTTATTCCGCTCGGTTGAGCCTTGGAGCAGCGTTGACAAAGAGAAAGCCGGCATCAACTCGTTGAGGCTTCGGCTCAAGGAAGTACATTCCACTCTAGTGAAGAGAGTGTTCCCGAAAGTAAGTGATTGCTTCGACTGCGGTGAACAGACGTGGTGCTGACTTGCGCGCAAGGTGAAACTCGAGATCAGAAGCAGACTGGATGCCTGCCGGAAGCAGCTGGACGATCTTGGACCCGAACGAAACAGCTCAGCCAAGCAGATGGAGTATCTGACCAAGTTCTCCGTCAACTTTCAGCGGCTCGTCACTCTTGCACTGAACGCCACACACGGCGCCGACAACTCATTCGCGACGCATGCTAGACTACGCATTGCTCCAGCAGTCATGGCCCGCATGAAGACCTTCTCCGACGAGATGGCCAGTTACGGCCACTGGTTCGCATTCAAGTCTAAAGAGAAGTCTAAAGAGAAGTCTCAAGGGAGTAAAGATGCAGACGATGACGAGTCCGGCGGTGACGAATCCGATGATGATGAGGAACAAGATGACAGCGTCGTACAAGAGCCTAACATACCGTATCTTGCCGAGAAGAGGAAGACCTAGCCGACCTCGTCGAAATTTTACACCCCTCGACATTTCTGCCTTATCCAGAGCTTGAAGGCATCGACGAGTGGATTCAGGAAGCTTTCTCAAGCAACCGTGGCTTCGAGCTGGGCATCTTCAACGCTTCTCTCTTGGCGACATGCATGAAGAAGCAATCTTCAAAATGGTATGATTTCAGCATGGGCTTCCTGAGCGATGTCATTGTCATGGTCCATGAGTTCATTGACGCGGCTCTGACAGCCGTCTGCAATGATCAAAACATCCGTGATGCGCTGATGAACAGGCTCTCCGATGAGCTCATCAGGCGGTATCAGAAGGCGATTGCGAACACTCAATTCCTGCTCGAGGTAGAAAGCAGCGATGCGCCGTTGACGCTCAACCACAACTTCAACAACAATCTACAGAAAAGGTGAGAGTGCTCCGTGACCCGCCAAGTTGTTTAGAGTTTTCACTAATTCAGAGAAGTCGCCAGGGAAATGCGAAGTCCGCGATCAAGAGACACGCATACGAAGACAAGTTCGGCAAGCTCGTGGTCCCCTTCGACCGTGCTACTCAAGTCACTCGTTCGATGAGCAACGATGAGTACGTCGTGCAGGAGATCCACAACATCCTGAAGTCGTACTACAAGGTCAGTCGCAAGACCTTTGTCGACAACATGTGTAGGCAGGGCGTGGTTCACTTCCTTCTCCAGTGCGAGGAGAGCCCTCTCGCGCTCTTCTCGCCCATTTTCGTCAGCCGGCTGTCCACTACCGAGCTTGAAGAGCTCGCTGGCGAAGAGCCTGGGCTCAAGAGGTCCCGTATCCAGCTCAACAAGGACAGGAAGAGCTTGGTCGAGGCGATGAAGATCTTGGCGAGCGCTTGAGTTGGGTAAGAAGTTGGTGAGGTCCGGCGTCTAGGTGAACAAGAAGAAGCAGAGCTTGCTTGGAACGATGAGGATCCTGGCTGGCGCGTGAGTGAGATCGAGAAACGAACGAAGTCTTGGACGCCGAAAGTTGTGATGGCGAATGGTCGTGGCATAGAGTCGTAGCTACCAGTGTACTAATTCATCGCTGCCTTCATCACATTCGTCAATATCTTTCTTTCTTCATCATCGTAACGCACGAGACTCTGGGTCGAATATCGCAGACTCTCCTCAATGGAAAAGGTTGATGGCGTGTAGAGGACAGCAACAATACTTCTTTCCCCAGCTAACTTGAAGAACAGTGTGAACATCGCCAAGATCCTCCGGGTTAGGGTTGGGTTTACATGTCGATCGATGATCATGGTGGTATGCGTGCGAATGACACATTGCGGTGGAGGACAGTATAGATACTGTAATATGGTCCGATGAAGCTGCTGTACACTTGGGCATGCGTTGGAGCAATGTAAGAAGGACGTAAGTGATCGATAGATGTTTGGCCAATTTCCAGGCTTGGATTGTGAAAGTTTACTGTTAGCCTCCGTCCTCCATTCACTTTTGCTAACCATGACATTTGATCTTGGGATTGTACTACGAGTGTGCCTGCATGATCACGCATACTTAGGCCAGCCCCGATGACCTAGTCGGTTATTTGAATGGTTTACTCCATGTAGTCGTTGTGAATGATCAAGTTCGTTTACACACATGTGATTTTTCGACTGCTTCCGGGCCGATCAGCCAAATGCTTTCCCCTCCTCGGCAAAGAGATCTGCCGGTGCCATTTCCCGACAGACAACAACTCGGCATCACATACCACGAACATCAACTCGACATATATAGTGACTTGATTGGACTCTTCTGAAAGTCAAATCTAACCATGGCAAACACTCTCGCAGACCACAACAAAATTGTGGAAGTCTCCAAGAACTTCCGAGACTATCTGATCCCTCTGGACCACCCAAGACTGCATCCTAATGATCGAGATGCGAGGACGCACGGGAAGGGTGTCTTAGGCAATGAGCAAATATTCCTGACGCCGGTGGCGAAAGGCTGGCTGGAGAATTATCAGAAGCCTTACTATGGCTTCACCGCAGATGGCAAGGTTGAGCAGGGCTTGTGGCGTGCGGACCCTCAGGCAAATGGACCTACGTCGGCAATGGTCGCTGCTGCGAAAGAGCTGCTGAGTGTTGCGACTGAGGAGGAGAAGAAGGGTTTCCAGTATGAAGTCAATGCCAAGGAGTGGAGGAGTTGGTCAAACCCAGAGGTCAGTATCTGGCATAGAGCGTCTTGGACAAAGCTAATCTCCCCAGGTCATCGTCGTAGACTCAGGAGTTCGGATCGAAGACATGCAAAAGTCTACAAGAGACGCAGTGCATGACCTCCTTAAAGCCAGTCTCTCCACCGAAGGCTACGCGAAAGTCTGGACAGCAATGATCACCAACGCATTCCTGGGGGAACTGACCACGCTCAAGAATGTCATGAACACAGACAGCTACCACTTCTGCTTCTTCGGCGAACCGGCAGTGGACAAGCCATGGGGCTTCAATGTCTTCGGTCACCATCTTTGCCTCAACGTCTTTTCCTTGAACGGCGAAGTAGTCATCGGGCCGTTCTTCGTCGGCGCAGAACCCAACATCATCGACGACGGCCCTGAGAAGGGCACTCTCATGCTCAAGAAGGAAGAAGAGGCCGGCTTGGCGTTGATGAAGAGCTTCTCGGCTGAGCAACAGCAAAAAGCGACCATTCAAGGAGACATCGACGACATCGAAGGCGACACCATGCCCGCTGGCCGTTTCAACAAAGCCGATCTTCGCGGACTCGGCGGCGCGCATCAAGACAATCGCTTCATCCCATACGAAGGTCTCTGCGTAAAAGACATGACACCTCCCCAGCGACAAGCAGTCCTCGACATTGTTGGTATCTTCAACGAGATCTTGCCAGCCGAAACAAAGAAGTCGTTCCTGAAGCGTATTGAAGCCCACCTGGACGAGACATACTTTGCCTGGATCGGTCCGGTCAACGATGAGACACCGTTCTACTATCGAGTGCATAGTCCTGTTGTGATGGACGAGTTCGATCATCACAACGGCGTCTGGTTGGCGAATGCATTGCCGAAGAAGTATCACATCCACACTATCCAGAGGTTGCCGAACCGGGGCGATTATGGGACTGCGTTGTATGATGAATGGAGGGAAAAGGAAGGAATCAAGGATGGCGAAAAGAAATGAAGCATGTGATGAATTAAGGACCTTGATGTGTTCGATTAACGGCCTAGAGATTACGGAGGCACGTATCATCTCCATGTATCACATGTATCTCCAAATGATCTTGATAGACAGCTTGGTAGAAACGAGTTCAGTGTTCTCTTCCAAGGACCAAACCGGAAAGTACGACTTCGTCCTCTAGATCATATGAGCGCCGATATCATTGTTACATCAATACACTCGAATTTATGTTTTTTGTTGTGGTTATAGAAAAGGTTGGAGTGTTCAACAGATACCTAATTCCAGGTTGGATTCGGCCCAATGGTGACGTACGCACGCGTGGCAGCACAAGCCAGCAAGCGAATGTGCCAATCCCGAGGCGAGCTTCAACATGGCAGCTGGCTGGCTGGACCTGGACCGCGCTCACTCTACACTAACCCACACCCATTCCCCCCTCATCCGGTCATACCACGACGTCTTTTAACGATCTATTCTATATGTGATCCGAGGAACATCCAGCATGTTCTCAGGCTCAAACTCCTACTTGGGCGGTGCCAACAGTGGCCGCCCTGGCAATCTACAACCGCAACCCACCGGTTTCCAAGGCCAGCCATCGCCTTTCCAGTCGCAACAGCCCACTGGATTCGGGCAGCAGCAACAACAACCACTGCAGCAGCAATACACCGGCTACCCTGCTGGTGGACTCCAACCCCAGGCGACTGGATATCCTCTTCAGCAACAACAGCAGCAATACCAAGGTTTCCAGCAACCGCAGCAGACCGGCTTCCAACCTCCTCCTATTCCGCAGCAGCAGCAGCCACAGCAGACCGGATACCCAGGCCAGCAGCAGCAGAATGGCGCGCTCCAACAGGCTCAGCCGCAGGTTCCTCAACCCACGGGCATGACTTCCAACGACATCGCTGCCTCCTTTCGTGGCAGCGCCCAACCTTCGCCGCAGCCGCCCACCAGCAGCGGCAGCAAGATTCCGAACATGCGCCTGAGCTTCATCACAGCCGCCGATCAAGCCAAGTTCGAACAGTTGTTCAAAAGTGCGACAGGAAATGAGCAGGCATTGAGCGGCGACAAAGCGAGGGATCTTCTCCTCAGGAGTAAGCTGGATGGAAATGCTTTGGCCCAGATCTGGACACTTGCGGATACCACCAAATCGGGACAATTGCTGTTTCCCGAGTTTGCGCTGGCTATGTGGCTCTGCAACTTGAGTCTTACTGGCAAAAGCATGCCTGCGACACTTCCTGAGACGGTTCGCAACGAGGTCTCAAGCATGGTGGATATCATCTCGTTTGGAGTGCCGGACCAACAGCCGACTAGCCATGGTATTGATATTATGGGACCGCCCAAGTCTTCGACTCCTACTATTCAACAGCCGCAGGCGCAAAACCCATCCGATTCCCAGTTGTTGTCTCAATTGACTGCGCAACCGACTGGCTACCAGTTCCCTCAGCAGACTGGCTTCCAGCAACCGCAGCAGACCGGATTCCAAGGTGGCATGCCGCAAGCCACTGGCTACACCGGTCCGCGACCACCGATGCCTCCCATGCCAACTGGATTCAACGGGCCTCAACAGGGCTTGTCACCTCAACAGACTGGCTTTGGTGGAGGTCCGATGGCACAGCCGCTGAATGCGCAGCCTACTGGCCGCCCTGGACAATGGGGATTGGTTAATGCTCCGGCTTCAGGTCTCCCCAACCTCGAGGCTCTACAACAGCAGATGATGCCGCAACCTGGCCGTGAAACCGGTTTCAGTACACAGGGCCTACGAGGAAACGCGACTGTCCCCTGGTCAGTCACCAAGCAAGAGAAGCAGATCTATGATGATATGTTTAAGGCGTGGGATGGCTTTGGAAAAGGCTACATCAGCGGTCAGCAGGCTATTGAGATATTCGGCCAGTCAGGTATTGATAAGGGTGAATTGGAGCGCGTCTGGACGCTTTCCGATCCCAACAACAAGGGCCGCTTGAATCTTGATGAATTTGCGGTCGCCATGCACTTGATCTACCGCCGCCTGAACGGTTATCCCGTACCGGCCAAACTCCCCCCTGAGCTTATCCCTCCTTCGACTCGCAACTTGGACGCTAGTATCGGCACGATGAAGAGCTTGCTCAGTGAAGACGCCCAGCAGCGCAAAAGTACGGGTGCCTTCCTCCAGCCGCAGAAGACTGGCGTCAGCTACTTGAAAGGACACTCGTTCCGTGGCAACGGCGCCGCGTCTAATGCAGGGAGGAAGGATGCTACAGTGTTCAAGAACAACGATGAAGAGGTCGGATACCGCAGCTCTGCGAGGCGAAGGGTCGGTAAGGACGGCCGTAGTCCAAGCCCTGCTGTGAGTGACAACAGCGCGGAAGATCTGAGCATCGATCAGCTGCGCAAGGCCATTCGCGAGAAACAAGTCTTGCTCGATGCCATGGACTTTGAGGATGAGGGAAATGCCGACGAGGAAGATGCGCTGGACCGCAAGGACAGGAAGGAAAGCGACGATCTTTTCCGCCGCATTAGACGTTTCCAGGAAGACATTGACTCTCACCCGAACTCGGCCTTCAAGACTGGCGACTCAGACGCTGAACGTAGAAGCCTGCAAAGACAGCTGCAAGGTCTGTCAGACAAGCTTCCGGAGCTTGCAAGCCATGTGCGCAAATGCGAAAGGGCTATTGCGGACGCTCAGCTTGAACTCTTCAGACTCAAGGATGCCAAGTCACACCCCAGCTCTGCCCCAGCCATCATCGGCACTGGTCCCGGTGGCGAGGTGACGGAAAGCGATCGACTCAAGGCTCGAGCAAAGGCCATGATGCAGCAGCGTACTGCTGCCCTGACTGGACGCAAGGTTGAGACTTCGGACGACGGCAGCGGCGCTGCTTCCCGCCTGAAGGATGAGCAGACTCGCGTGAACCGTGAGCGCGAAGACAATGAGCGTATGGTCCGAGACGTTGAAGAGAGTGTCACTGAGTACTCCAAGAGCTTGGACTCAACCCTGAAGCAGGGTGCTGAGAGCGCGTCTGACGAACACGAGCGTAGAAGATGGGAAGACGGCCTTGGTGTCGAAGACGAGGTGAAGGACTTCATCTTTGATCTTCAGCGCAGCTCGCGTGCTGCCAGAATTCGCAACGATGAGAAGTCTCGCCCCAAGGCCGCCGAGCGCGTAGAGGACAGTGGCCGTACCAGCAGTTTCTCTCGCAGTGAAAGCCCTGTTACAGCTCGATCAAACGCTGCTTCTCCCAAGCCATCCGGATCATCGTACTCCAGCTACAAGACTGCCGAAGAGCGTGCGGCCTTCATCAAGCAGCAAGCCGAAGCTCGCATGGCCGAGAGGCTCGCCGCGCTTGGACTCAAGGCGCCATCCAAGGGTGGCGAGAATGCTTCCCAGCGTGCTGAGCGCGAGCGTAAAGAACGCGATGACCGTGTCCGTCAGGCAGAGGAGGAGGATGCTCGCCGCGAGAAGGAACGTCAGGCCAGGCTTCAGGGTGAAAGCATTGCACCTCCCTCACCTGCCGCTGGCAAGGCGAAACCCGCACCACCTGCGCCGAGGAAGAACAAGCAGGAAGACAACTCACAGGCCGATGCTGAGGCGAAGAAGGCCGAGCAGGAGATCAAGGAACAGGCAATCAGGGAGCAACAGGCAGCGATGGCTCACGAGACCCAAGACATGGAGTACGTTCATCATCGAACATCGCATCACACGTTGATAATACTGACTGTTATACAGGGACGAGGAAGCAAGACAGGAGCGTGAGCTGCAAAAGCAGCGCGAAGAGCAGGAAGCTTCTCTCCGCGCGCTTGAAGAGGAGGTTAAGGCCGGCAAGCTGAAGAGGGCAGAAGAGAAGCAACGCCGTGCAGCAGCCAAGAAAGACTCTTCCGAGAAGGAAGCTCGTCTTGCTGCCCAGCGCGCTGAGATCGAGGCGGCTAAAGAAAGAGAGCGCCAACTCAGAGCACAGCTTGAGTCCATCAGCGACGACGACAGCAGTGACGACGAGGAAGGCCCCGCTCGCATCACGCCCGATGACTCCACCCCTTCTGCAAGCATGTTGATCCCAACAGTCTCCGAGCCAGAGCCTGAGCCAGCTGCCGCGAGCCCGCCCGCGATCAAGAGTCCCCCAGAGGAATCCAAGAATCCGTTCTGGAAGAGCATGAACCAGCAGCCTTCCGCCACCAGCACTCCCTCCGTTGCATCTCCCGAGGCAAAGAAGGATTACAACCCCTTCCACGCCATGCAGGCAGCAGAGAACAGCAAGACCGCCCTCCCCGAGCCCCAGCCCTCTGGTCGTTCTCGCGCCAAGCCCACGGACGACGACGACTGGTCCGTTGTCGAGTCCAGCGACGATGAGGAAGACGACGACCAGCCTCCTGGTGGTGGTAGCGCGAAACACCTCGCTTCCATCCTCTTCGGCACCATGGCACCACCCCGCCCAATGTCGGCGATGGATAACACCTCGAAGCCCAACTCGCCCGCTCCCGGCTCCCCGCCTCCACCACCGCCAATGCCATCGAGCGGCGCTCCCCCACCACCTCCCATGCCTCCAGGCGGCGCTGCTCCTCCCCCTCCACCCATGCCTGCCGGCGGTGCGCCGCCACCACCCCCGATGCCCGCCTCCGGACCTCCTGCGGGCTTGCCCGATCGCGGCGGCTTGCTTCAGCAGATCCAGATGGGCAAGGGTCTGAAGAAAACACAGACTAAGGACAGCAGTCAGGCGGCGGTCGCGGGTCGCGTCTTGTAGAGATGGAAAGGCAAGTAAGGAGGGTCCTTGTTGTACGTGGATCCTGTCCTGAGCTTGTAGATATCTTCTTTGAGCGATAAATGCAATTAATGGTGCTACCTTATCCATTCGAATGGACGCAACTTTCTGTCTCCCCGGAGAACGGTGCCCCGTGTGCTAGTTTTCTCGCACGTCTTCCAAAGCATCGCTGGTACGTCCTAAGAAGTGTTTTGCAGACTTTCTTTTGGAGGCTGACTACTTGTCCGTTTGAGGTGCTTTGTACCTTTCGCATCCTTTGCAAACGTGGTCGTTGTTCGTCTCTAGATTAATTGTCCTAAATCCGATTGCATAGTCTTTTCCACGAACGGTCCGGCCTGTTAGTACCGTTGAAAGAAGCTGAGTGGGAAGCACAGGCTTCTTCTGCGAGTCTGATTTTCTGCGATAGTACCTTTTACGTTCGTCTCGGTTCGACCTTGTAGTGCAATTGAGAGATGCCGAGCGGGATGTGCAGACTTCGTTTGCAAGACCTTCTTATCGAGGCGGTATCTAATATCTCCGCCTTAATCCGGGCTTGATATACCGCTAAGAGATGCTCATCGATAGGCGTGGTCTTCCCGCATGGAGATTGTCTTGTGTGATCGTACCTGACGCATCCGCCTTTGTTCGAGTTTCTGGAGCCACTGAGAGATGCCGGTCGACGGGAACGGTCTTCTTCTGCAGGTCTTTCCAATGGAGGTAGTATCTAATACATCCGCTTCAGTCTGAGTGTTGTACATCGCTAAGAGATGCTGATCCATGTGCGTGATCTTCTTGCATGGGGAAGATCTCGTGTGATCATATCTGATCAATCCGCATGGGGAGCGAGATACCGCACCCCTGGGAGATACTATAGGGCATACGCGTATCTCTTCTACTGAGTGTTTCTGGTGTGGTGGTGCCTAACGCACCTGCATACAATTCAACATATAGTACCGCTGAGAGGCACACATAGTCTGGGAGTAGAGAAGAACACAACACGGCCATAGTCAAGTCTTTCCATTCGTTCATTGTCTTCAGGTATTATAAACCCTTCCCGCCCCTCACCACAAGCAGTCAACCAGCCTCGCCTTAC
>Ga0265797_10002626_pt1 | contig 29923 bp, 28 predicted proteins | sample P2T30metagenome_FD_192433 | JGI IMG/M metagenome (GOLD analysis project Ga0265797, IMG submission 192433) | Plant litter microbial communities from East Loma Ridge, Irvine, California - P2 T30 | ecosystem: Environmental > Terrestrial > Plant litter > Unclassified | place: USA: California...
CTGTTTCCTAGCGACCTGGCGTTGCGTTGCAGCGTACACCATAGCTGTTATCAGCAACACGATCTCAGGCATTATAGCCATATCATACCACAACACAGCATATCTACTCTTCCGACTACCACTTCGCCACCATGTCCACCACCGGCCAATTCTCCACCAAGAATCCCACCATCAAACGCATCCTCAAAGAAGCCTCCGAGCTCGCAAACTCGCCTTCGCCAGACTACCACGCCGCACCCCTCGAAACAGACCTCTTCGAATGGCACTTCACCATCCGCGGCGCGCCCGCTCCCTCGCCTTTCGAAGGCGGCATCTACCACGGCCGCATCGTCCTCCCTCCAGCATACCCGCTCAAACCGCCATCATTCCGCTTCCTCACGCCCTCCGGCCGCTTCGAAGTCAACCGGGAAATCTGCTTGAGCATTTCGGGACATCATGAGGAGAGCTGGCAGCCTGCGTGGGGGATCCGAACGGCGCTGGTGGCGATCAGGAGTTTTATGGATACGGATGCGAAGGGGCAGTTGGGAGGTATGGATGCGGGAGAGGCGGTGAGGAGGAAGATGGCGAAGGAGAGCAGGGAGTGGAAGTGTGGGTCTTGTGGGAGGGTGAATGCTGAGGTTATGAAGGAGCAGGAGGATGCTGCAGCTGGGGAGGAGGGTAGGAAGGAGGAGGAGGTGCCGGAACAGTTGAGGTTGGCTTTTAGGGAAGACTTGGGCAAGGGAAAGACGGAGGGAAATGGTGCTGTTGTTGAGGACACAGGTGCTGCCCTTGCGGTTAACGCTGCTGCACCAGCACCAGCAGCACCAATTGCACCTCAAGCTCCTGTACCGGCTGCCACGACTACGATACCAACTCCCACTGTGCAGGTACAACAAAGGCCCGTGCCAGTGGCTCAACAAGAAGATATCCCAGCATGGATCGACAAGGCGATCATCGGCGTCGTCTTCGCAATCATTGCCATTCTGTTCCTCAGATTCTTTGGATGAGACCATTCACAAATTTCTTTTGAAAATCTATCAAACTACGCCGATAGGAACTCGGGGTGCTTTCAGCGCTTCCCTCCAAGGGGCCAGATCCACGACAGGTTCTGGTTCTGGTTCAGATGCATCGTGAGACTCGACATCAGCAACATTGTCCTTTGACTCTGGTGCTTCACCCATGTCGGCATCCTGGGCTTCACCAGCGACATCCACTTCCATCGATCCGGCCATGGCACTGGCAGACAGTAAATCTGCCCATGACTCTACGAACGCCTCGTCACCGCCTTCTAGTAGCGCATTGCCGACAGCTTGAGACCACGGGCTCGGGTGCAGACAACAAAGAGTCATCAAGTCGGCTTCTGCGTCTATGCCGGTGGAACGGCGGGCCTGCTTCCAGACGTCCGCAGAGGCGATGTGCACAAGCCAAAGGTGCAGTGCTTCTTTCTCGGGGTCTTGGAGGACGTTGTGGTAGCCGCTTGGCTGGTTCAAGCGCGTGTGCATACCACTGATTAGTGTCGAAAGGAAAAGGTGTTGTCTTTTTGAGATGGCTTGTAGTAGTGCATCCCACAGGAGATATGCGCCGTTCATAGCAGCACCGAATCTATAGCGAGTCAGTCGTCGATTCCGTATCATTCATTGGCATCATTGTGAAACATACCCTCTGTCTGAAGGATACAGCATCTTGTCGTCGAGTAACGTCTCCGTCAGTGCCACAATAGCACTCTCCTGATTACGGCACAACGTCTCAAACTCGCCAGCCGTCTTGTTGACCAACTCGACTTGACTCTTCGCCGTCGTACCACCCTTGACCTTGAGTCCCTGCTTCCTCGCACTGCGGAACTCTTTCAACAGCTTCCGGCCTCCATCCCTAACTTGCTGAACATCAACTTCCTTCGGCTTCGCCACCTCAACAGCCGGCGCAACCGTCTCATCAGGCAAGCGACTCCAATACACCCTCCACAACCACTCCAGCGCCTGCTCGCAAACCGCCACCAACCGCTGCACACTCGGCAAATCCTCATGCGTCGCCTCGTGCCTCAGCGCCACAAACTCATCCGGCATGTCGATCTGGCGCGCAATCACAAGCATGCTGCTCGGCTCAAGAACCCTCTCGCGATTCCGGCCAATGTCGCAGAAGCCTGTGACAAAGCGCGTGAAGGCCGCGGCGTAGACGGCGCGCACGCTGAAGATGGAGTTGATGGAGAGGTCGTGGTGGAGGATTGCGTCTGTTAGGAGCGCGGTGGATTCGACGGCGTGGGGGAGGTTGCCGCGGAGTTTCCAGGCCATGATGCAGGAGACGGCTTGGGGGCGGAGGTCGATGGTGGTGTTGATGTTGTGGGTTTCATTTTGGGATTGGTTTGTGTTGGTGGTGGTGTTGAAGTGGTAGAGTTGTTGGCGGACGGCGAGGAGGTCGGAGTGTGTACGCCAGGGAGTGATTGTGTAGCGTGACATGGTTTTATGTCGGATTATTGGTCTCTTTCCAACCCGAGATTATGCGTCTTTTCCAATTTGATCAGGCACACTTGTCCAGTATGCGTGTGGTACACTCCTTAGCGATATTCCATGCAGAATTTGGTAATCTTTAGTAAGCTCCTCTATCCGAAAGGTATAACAGTCCAGTCAGATCCAGATTACTGCCAGTATAGTCAAAACTCCAGTTCCAGCTTTGGTCAAGATCCAGCGGTAATTTTTGGTTTTTATCTGAGCTCAATCATTCAACGCCGAATCTTTTTCTCTTTCGAAGAGTTGGAAGTCTTCATTTAGGCTTCGACGACCCTAACCCTATTCGACTTCCGACCCCAGACTCGGCTTGCGATTCCGACGAGCCGCGTGCTGGGCTGGGCTTCAGGCTCGCAGGCTGATGAAACGTCATATTGATGATGGAAAACAATTCAGGCACTCGCCGGGTGTACAACGTACAGATGATGGCTCAGCAAGCACAAGCTATGGATGCTCTTCAAAAAGTCGCGCAGCTTGAAAAAGCTATGGAACCTGACCACCCAAATGGAACGTCAGAAAACCCGATGCCTGACCTCGTTGTAGACCACACTGAGGTATTTAACAACGGAAGCATGCTCCCTCCTTTCTTCAGTACTAATGGTATCTGCGGACTAGGGCGAATACGACTGGAACGTCAGTGATTCAGAAAGCTTACAAGATAAGCTGGAAGTCATTTTCGAACGATCTGAGTCTCATTCACGGCGGCGAGCTTCCATGCAACCATCCGAAGAAAAACGACCAATGCGGCCGAGGCACCAAAGAAAGACGACCTCATGTTTCGTACACTCACTGCTCTCCTACAGGTCGCAGGAAGGCCAATGGACTCCAAATGCTGAGGCTGAGCTGGCCAACAGCAAGGCAACCGACAAAGTGACCGAGACACACTTCGACCAGGTCGACCCTCATACTCAGTCTCGCCTTCTTACCAAGAAACAGCTATCGGACATGGCTTTCAATATTAGGGAGCTCTCGAAGAAACTTGGCCACATTCGCTTGCTTCTCAAAGTCCGCAACGTATTTCTCCTCACCAAGGCTCATGACAAGAAGCTCATTGCCTTCACGCGCGATGTGTCACAATGGTTACTACAGCAGCAAAACTCAGACGGATATCCCTATACTGTTTGGGTTGAAGATACCATGAAAGATAGCAAGATCTTCGACGCCCAAGGCCTTGCACAGATGGATCCATCCTTTGGAGATCGGATCAAGTACTGGAATCCGGAGCTCTGCAAGCAAAAACCTCACTTGTTCGAGATTGTCGTCGCTCTTGGAGGCGATGGAACCGTACTCTACTCTTCTTGGCTATTCCAACGCGTTGTACCGCCTGTGATGTCGTTTGCACTAGGCTCCCTGGGCTTCCTGACAAAGTTCGACTACGACGACCACAAGAACACACTCACAAGGGCGTTCGCGGAAGGTGTCACTGTGTCGTTACGTCTACGATTCGAAGGAACTATCATGAGGGCGCAAGCAAGAGATGATGCCGACACGCACGAGGGCAGAGATTTGATCGACGAGCTTATAGGAGAAGATCGTGACAGAGCCACAACCCACAAGCCCGAAGGCATTCACAACATTTTGAACGACATCGTACTGGACCGTGGGCCCAACCCGACCATGTCTACGATCGAAGTCTTTGGGGATGAAGAGCATTTCACTACCGTGCAAGCGGACGGCATATGTGTTGCGACTCCTACAGGGTCCACCGCTTACAACCTTGCCGCTGGCGGCAGTTTATGCCACCCCGATAACCCTGTCATTCTGCTTACGGCAATAGCACCACATACTTTGAGCTTCCGTCCGATCATACTACCAGATACGATGGTACTGAGATTGGGTGTGCCCTACGACGCAAGAGCGAGCTGCTGGGCCAGCTTCGATGGCAAAGAAAGGTATGGCTTTGTGCAATCCACCGCCCATAATAGTTTTGCTAATGTCTACAGATGTGAGCTGAAGCCCGGAGACTATGTCACTATCTCAGCATCGCGCTTCCCCTTCCCAACAGTGCTTCCCCTGGACCGAAAGAAGGAAGATTGGGTCGACAGCATTTCACGCACGCTCAACTGGAACAACAGGCAACGACAAAAAGCTTTCGATGACGCCAAAGCCTCCAAAGATAACTAGACTCTCTGTCTATTTGTTGGGTAGAATCGAAAAACATGATCAGATAAGCTCAGTACATGCCTCTACAGGCACATCTTTGCCCTCTGCCTTTCTGACAAAATATCCCACTTTGGGAAAGTGAAGCCTCAGACCGTTTTTCAGTTCGATGACCGTCTTCGTTTTACTTAGGCCCACAAGCTTTCCAAATTGAGGGTAGGTACCAGGTTTCGCGTCTGAAGGTTCGATCGAAACCGAGTCGCCAGCCTGTAATTTCAGTGTATCCTTGGAATCTACGCCAATGTCCGGAATTGCGTAGCCTGATGACAACAACTGCTTGCTTGCGTCTTCAGCCGTCAGCTTTGTGGTTTGCTTCTCGGACTCGTCGTGTTTCGGAAAGCTTCCCACCCTTTCACCATTCGTGTCAATATCGCTGATTATGCACACACAGATTGCTAGCATTTTAGCCACTGAGAGCGACGCCACTCACCACTTCCAGATCCTCGGGAACTCCTCCTTCCCAAAACCAGTATTCTCCGCCAATCCTATAGTCTCAATCCACCATTTCACCATCCATATCGCGTGGATGTCTGCGAGCGAATGGGAAGACCCTCCGATGAATGGCCCGTCCTCCTGTGCGCGAAGAAAGCCTTCTTCAGCGCCTTGCAAAAACGCTCTTAATTCTGATCTCGCACTTTCCTGCAAGATTCCGAAATCCTCGCGAGCAAAGACAGGGAAGAGTGCTGCGCGGTCTTTGGCCAGTTCCGCGGTCACGAATTCGGCTGGTAAGCAAGGTAGGGTGAGCCAGAAACTTCTCTGATCCATGTGTAATTGCTTGTCAGTAATCCAGTCGTTCGAACTTATCCTCCGAACCAATCGCGACATTGACCACCACGGTCAGCACACGTGAAATCACTTACATAACCCCACGCCTCACAAGCCCTATCCCACGGCCCTTCCTTCAAGGCCCTCCCTTCCTTCTCCAGCAACATCTGCATCGCTTCCAGGAAACTGGCATTGTCCGGAAAGACGTCTTTGCCAATACTCAGAATCGGCACGCGGCGATAAGTAATTCCTAGGTCAGTGAGGGTCGGTCGCGGGAGGGCGAAAGGTTGCTCGCAGATGGAGAAGGGCGTTTTGGTGGTGTAGAGGTAGAGGCGGGATTTCTGCGCGTTGGGGGCGAAGAGGTAGTCCCAGGCTATGATGGGTGGGAGAGGCATTGTTTGATATCTTGTCTAGTTAGAGGGGATTGAGGAAGATGGTCAAGACGATACGGTACTTTGGATGAGAATCTGGAAATTGCTATGGTATCTACACTATGAGTATGGGCACCCCGTGGTTGGTTTTATTCAAAGCATCTGCAAATATTTGTCATTGCCTTTGTCGCATGTCCAGCAGCCATATGGGGTATTGTCTCTATACCATACTTTCACCCCGCACAATTGTGATGTTGATGGTAGCCGGACAGAAGGATCCTCATGAGATGGCTGAGCTTTATTCCCGCCGAATCCTTGAAAGCACATACTGTGTCAGATGGATGCAGATCGGAACAAGACTCTTGTAGGTGTATTGTACATGCTATGATTCAGCATAGCCGCCACATGCCTTTCCTCTATTGTGTATGTACAAATCTATTCATCATCATATCATTGAACGCACAACGCAAATGCTAGGCCTGCAAAACAACGCGTACTCTGTTCGGCGCATGCAACATCTTCTTCATCTCATTACCATAACCACTCGCTCTGCCAACAACACTATTATCGTCAGAACTTTGCGAAAGCGCCTGAGACTAACTGAGCAGCTCTCTGATATCCTCGATGCGCTGCGTCTTCTTCTCGTCTTCACTCATCATGCCCAGGGACGAAGCGAGGAATTTCTTGCGGTCTTGCACCTGTGTTTCGGAAAGCAGTCAGTACAAACCTCCAGATCTTTGAAAAATTCAAGCAGGAAGTAACGATATCTTACCTTCAACATCTTCTCCTCAATACTGCCTTCGACCACAAATCTCGTGACATGAACCTCCTCCGTCTGTCCCATTCTGTGCACGCGATCAATCGCTTGAGCTTCGACGGCGAAGCTCCACCAAGGATCCATCATGAAGACTCTCTTCGCACAGGTCAGGTTCAAACCTACACCGCCAGCTCGCAGCGAGAGGAAGAGAACTGTGAATTTAGGCCGGTCGGCAAATTCGCGTAGCACGCGGGCGCGCTCCTTCTGGGACATTGAACCGTCGAAGCGCAGCCAATTGATGCCGGCAGAAGTGAGGGCAGGGCCGAGGAGATCGAGGAAAGATGTGAACTGGCTGAAAATGACAGTTTTGAGGAGTGGGTCGGACTTGCGAAGGCTCTTGAGTTGTGTGAGGAGGGTCCTGATCTTGGCTGAAGACAGCGTGTTCACCCGGCGTAATGTTATTTTCTGGGCTGTCGTCTTCTTGGTTTGAGTGCTGCTGTAGAGGTCATCGTCTTCATCGTCTACGTCGAAAGCCTTGGTCAGTGCATTGGCGTCCTCGTCAGGTGAGTCTTCATCGTCGTGGCGGATGACTTCGAAGACGTCGCGAGCAGTGATGGGTTCGCGGCAGTTGAAGCAGCGAGGGAGCTCGCCTTTGCTGCTTTGATGTTCGATGTAGTCCAGCAGACACTTCTTGCAGGCCGAGTGCCAGCACCCAGTAACTGCTTGTTCTTCCATAGGCTCTTCGCTGCATATGGGACACTCCATGTCGGCTTCGTCTTGTATCTGCTTAAGAACATGACTTCCGAAACGGCTTGCATCTTGTTCGCCTTCGTCGGCCTGGAAGCGCTCGAGCAGAGCAGTCAGATCCATGTCGTCAGCTAGACCATTCGCAATATCAGCAGCGGCAGCTGCATCTTCCTCTTCAGCGACAATGTTCTTGTTGCGAGTCAGCATGGGATGGCAACAACTTTGCCTAAGTCGTAAAATCTGTGCGAAGATTGTCGTGTAGCTCTTCATCAGAGTGCCGGCTTCCACATTGGCGCTGAAAGCTCGCTTCGCTCGTGCGAAGATAAGCTCGTAGACCTCACGTTCGGGATCAGACAGCTTGATGTGTTCGATCGTGACAGTCTTCGGTGGCAGTGGTACAAGCGCTTCGCCGTCTGGCGTCTTCATGTCTTTTGTTCTGCGTAGAACAATGGGTTCAAGCACAGTCTGCACGACGTCCAAAGCGCGAACAAAGTCGCCCTTTTCGAACGGAACAGTGATGAAAGTCTTCCAGAAACTGAAGTTGCTCCATGGCTCGACACGCAAGAAGCGAACCAAGCTGAAGAGATCCTCCAATCTGTTAACGATCGGGGTGCCGGTAAGCGTCCAGCGATGTTTGGCGGCGAGCTCGTAGCATGCTTTTGCGGTCTTTGATTGCCTGTTCTTGATCATGTGTGCTTCGTCGAGGATGATGCGCCAGTACTCGAGACTGAACAAGCCTCCATGCGATCCGCGGTTGCCTCCCGCAGCAGCCACGGCGTTGAATTCACTGAGTATGGTGCCGTAAGACGTGATGACGACGTTAGGTGCAGATGCGACATTGGTAGCGGAGCATAATGTCTGCAGATTCACGCTCTTCTCGCTTCCGTAGTATATTAGCACTTTACAAGTACCTTCCTTCGATGCCTTCTCGGCTTCGCTGGCCCATTGTGCAAGCAATGACATAGGCGCAACGACAAGAGTTGTGGCAGGCGCGGGCTCAACACCGTTACTGTTCCTCCCAAGCCTGGGCAGAGTTGTCACGGCATCACCCTTAGTGTCGTTCATGGCAGCTTGCTGCTCAGGCGATTTGTGTGTATGGACCAGGGATAACATCTCGATAGTCTTGCCGAGACCCATCTCGTCTGCAAGAACACCACCCAGACAAGTCTGCTCCTGCACTGGGAAGTCCAGGCTAAGCTCACCACTGTAAGGGTTCACGTAGAAGCAGTTCTGGCCATCCACAGCAGGGAGGTCCTTGTCATCTGCATCTTTGTTAGGCCAAGGATATTCTTCCCACAGTGGATGCATAGACATCTCTTTGTGATCCTGCTTCTGGCTTGTCTCCTTCGAAAGCATCCAATGTAGTGCTTGCTTTTGATACTTTCGTAGGTTCAGAGTGAATGTGTCTGCAGGTTGTGCCTCGGGAGTATTGAAGTCGAACGATTGAGCCTTCTTGTAGAGACTGTCGAGCTGGTCTTGCTCAAGCTCTTCGCCCTCCTCGTTCTCTTCTGAGGGTGGGGACGATCCGCCATTCTCTGGTGTGCTGCCCTTGCTCTTCTTGTCCTGCTGGTCGTATTGCTCCGCAACCTCGGCAGCCTGCAGAATGCCTTCTCGCTTGTGTTTCGCCGTTGTCTCGTTGATCTTAGATGGTTGCAAGTTGACTTCTGAGAACAGCTTGACGAGTGCGACTTGCCGTAATCGTAGATCCCGCTCGTCAGAGGACTCTTTGGCCTCGAAAATTCCCGTTTCTCTATTATTTTCTGACGGCTTGATGAAATTGCCAGCTTCAAAAGCAGAGCGTAGCAAGTAACAGCGAAGCTGCAAGTACACAGTATCGTTCGTTCGTATCCTCTCCGGCGCAAAGATGCAGTGGCCCTCAAATGTGCACAGCTTCTGATCAAGAAGTGCACTTATCCAAACGGCTGTCTCTTTCTCCAATCGTCCGATCTCATCGCCACGGGCATTCGTGAAGCGCACGATCATATCCTGCGTCCTCCGTACGACTTGCTTGACCTTCCCACCTCTTCCAGCCTTCTGTTGTACCGCCTGTTTCTGCCGCTCGATTTTGATCACATCGTCCGGCTTCAGAAGTCCAGTACCGCTTTTCGTCGTCCATCCAGCTACGCCTAGCGAACCAATATAACGCTTGGAGGGCATGGACTTGAGCGCAGCAGGTGTGGGTGCGGGAGTGGCGGATGCAGTTGGCGAACCATTCGTCCGTGGTGTAGCTGGTACATTGCTTTTAGGTTTTGCGGCAGGCGAGGAACGGTAGGTACTGGCGATAGGTGTCCGTGAAGATGAAGGTGGCGCTGGAGCACTCTTCCACGAACCGTCAAAGTAAGCGTTGATCGCTCGTTCCAGATCGTTGCCGAAGGTCTTCTGGAGACTCAACAAAGTCTCAGCAGGTGGGTCGGCTCCGGTAAAGGCTTTGAAGGCTTCGCTGTCGAATGCATTTTCCTTGTCATGGCTACTTTGCTGTTTCTTGACGCTTGGTGTTTCTGGCTGATGGTCGTTGATCTCGTCGGGCAGGCTTGGTTCGGCTGTCAAGGAAGAATCCTGTGAAGGCGAGCTGTCGACGAAGAAACGGCGTTTCTTATGAGGACGATTATCCAGATCCGCCATGGTCTGTGATATTCAAAGAGAGTGTATGTAAAAGCGTCTCAAAAGGACCCTCTATCGAGGAAGGCAATCACGACTTTACGCGCCGCCCGACGCGTACTCGAATTTGGCCTTCGGTGTCGGCGTCATCTTTTCATTGATGCGGACGTGCATTCGCCGCCGCTGGTCATCAAGTTGGAGGGTACAACCGGGAGACCTGGACATATTCACTTTTTACGATATACTGGAACTGAGGAGCTGGAATACTAATTCAATTCGTTAAATATTTCTTGGAGGGCACAGGATGATCACGACAAAAGGAGCTTGTACACCGGGCGCACGCGTGGTTGTACGACGAAGAGCACTCCTTGCCACAGAAACATCTTCTTCATGTCGCATACCACAGAGGCGCTTTGCCTCTTCGCAGGTCGAGCAGCCCAGTGCTCAAATATCATCGGCTGAGGAGCTGGCATCTGCACGCACATACTGCTTGAATCTGCTACGGAAATACGACACGCCATCCTCATTACTGCTGCCATATATCCCAAGCCATGCCCGCGACGCCTATGTCGCCCTACGCGCTTTTAATATCGATGTCGCCAGAACGGCAGACACCACCAGCACACCCACCATTGGCAGCATGCGCCTACAGTTCCAGCGTGATGCAGTCTCCAAGGCTCTCGCGGGAACTCCTCCCAAGCAACCAATTGCACTTCTGCTAGCCAGAGCAGCCGAAAACATAGCGGACATGACAGACGGAAAGTCGACTTTCAGCAAAAGCTGGTTCATGCGTATTATCGACACTCGGGAAAAGTACCTTTCGAATCCACCTTACCCAGACATCGCCGCGTTGGAATCTTATGCGGAGAACACCTACAGCACTCTGCACTATCTTACCCTCCAGGCATTACCAATGGCTAGCCTGACAGCGGACCACGTTGCCAGCCACATCGGCAAGGCTGTCGGTATCACGGCAGTCCTGCGAGGCCTACCTCTCATCGCCTTCCCGGGCCCTGCCAACTCGCATAGCAATCAGTCCGGCCAGATGGCGGGCGACGTAGGCGCAAGTCGCCATGGCGCAGTCATGCTACCGCTTGACATCATGGCCGAATGTGGCGTGCGAGAAGAAGATGTCCTGCGCAACGGCGCTCAAGCGCATGGGCTGCGCGACGCCGTCTTCGCTGTCGCAACTCGTGCCAGCGATCACCTTATCACCGCCCGCCAGATGATTACCAATGTGCGCGCCGGAAAGGACGCTGGACACGACTTCGAGCATCAGCACGAAGAAGAGCACATCTACTCGCCTCAAAAGGGCAAAGCCGAATCCCAAAGCCAGGAACTCGAGCGGGCCTTTGGAGTCTTCATGCCTGCAGTCGCAACGCAGATCTGGTTGGACCGTCTGCAAAAAGTAGACTTCGACATTTTCAGCGATAAGCTGCGCGTGACCGATTTGAAGCTGCCGTGGAAATCTTTCTGGGCCTATAACCGTCGCAAGTTGTAAGAATTCGGTCAGCAGCCAGGAAAGCTAAAGGCTTTTCAGCCACTTTTTTGGACCATCCAGCGATTAGCGATATACGCCCACACATGTACTATAGCAATATGCTTACTGCTGCTTGAAGCGACGCACTTTCATGTAGGATATGATTCCGACGTCTCGCACTTTCGTCCATCCTTCCCTCTTCGTCCTTCTCGTCACTTTGATCACATTATCTCGATCCCTTCTTCCCGTTCCCTAGACTTTAAAGAAGGCGCCAACAACATACTTGTACGAGCAACACCCACAACACAATTCATCACGACTGTGGTACCGCGACAGTCTCGTTCTTCGCCATCCAACGCAGAAATACGACTCTGCTCTCACACTATGACGGACGTCTCCCTTGCTGAAGTGGCCGTCGGCATGGCTCTCAGCCTGCTGATGGCCACGGCTGCCGTTCTCCTGACAGCATTTGTGCGTGAAGACCTGACGTGGATCTCTGCTGTGAAGTACCTGGGCAAGTTGTTGTCAGAATTCACGCGGTTCTTTCTCAAATCTCTCTTCCCTATCCTGGCAACCGTGCTCGGCGTCTTTTTGATCTGTTTGGTCGCTGATCGGTACAACTCTCCCTCAACCGGCGAGCCGGAACACAATGAGACAAAAGCGAACCCCAACACCGACAAGAAGCGACGGGAAGTGGACCTTCAGGCGATAGCCCATCCCGACAAAGCAACTCGCAAAGAACTGAAAGGCGATAATGCCCAGGTCGCTCGATGGGCTGATGCTTACGGTGCCCAGCACGAGCGGCTGCAGCAACGTGGCGCCGAACTCCGCGACAGCAAACGTATTATCCAGAGCCAAACCACTGCGCTCGAGCGTTCTGAGCACCGCGCCGACGCGGCTGAGCGCAATCTCAGGGCCAAGAACAACACCATCGAGGTCCAGTCGACATTCCTCGAGACCAAGGATTCAAAAATCCAGGATTTGAGAGACATCATCGCCTTGCAAGCACAGCAGATCAAGGACTCGCATTTCGATCTTGAGGCCATGGCCCAGCAAATCGGGGAGAGAGATCAGCGGTTGTGGGAAGCTGCTGGTAGCCTCACTGTTGCTGAAAAAGAGGTCGCCAAGCTCAAGACTGCCGTGGCTAAGGAATACACCACTTCGGACTACTGCTGTGCTCTGGACGCTATCCATCAGCGAGACGAGACGATCAGCAAGCTTGAGAAGAAAATCGCTCAGCAGGCGAAAGATAACGAGTTCAACCAAGAGACTGTAGATACTCTCGCAAACCTTCTGATTTCGCTCGACGACAAAGAGCCTGGAGAGTTTGCTCGTGAACTGGAAGCCTGGGCGGAAGAAAGGGAGGCACGATTCGATGACTTCGTGGCACATACAGGCCCCGTCGTGATCGGCGCCCAACAAGACGCAAGCCAACACCTCCGCGACACCAACGACCTCCAGCACAAATTGCTTAAGAGCGCTGTTGAGGCGCGCGACCGCCAGGGCAAGACGGTTGCTGAGCTCAAGGCACAACTCGCCGCCATGGTGGCTCGCGAAGAGAACAACATGAAGATCTACGAGCGAACCAAAGGCGAGAAGCAACACCTGCTCAACGCCCTGAACAACTCCCAGAACAGCCTGCAAGCCGCCAAAACCGAGCTCTACCGTCGCGGAACAGAGCTTGCGTCCACGCGCACCGAACTCTCCCACCACATGCTGCAGCAAGTCATCGACGAGAAGAAAGCGAAGATCGCTTCCAACGCAAGCATCAACCAAGAAACCAAGCTGGCCGCTGTGACCAAGCAGCTCGCCACCGCCAACACGCAACTCCAAGCCGCAGAAGAACACCGCGTGCGCGAAGTCGCCCTAATGAACCACAAGCTCCGCATGGTCAGACAAGCCCTCAAGACCACCGGCCTCGACATCGACCTCTGGACCATCGAATCCCCCGACGTCCTCGCCTCAATGCTCCAGCACGAAGAAGCCAGACTAGCAGAAACCTGCGCCGAGCTCATCGCCACCAACAACGGCCTCCACGCCACTCTCGGCGCCCAAGCCACCGAAATCGCAAACCTCGAGACCAAGCTCACCTCCCAGGCCATCGAATCCACCGCCCTGAAAACCGACCTCAAAACCACCACAGCCCGCCACCACCGCGAATTCAAAGACTGGCAAGCCACCCTCAGCAAAGTCACCACCGAGCTCAAAATCACCAAGCGTGACTCCCCCGCGCGCGAGCTCGAGAATAAAATCAACGCTTTGCAAATCCGCCTCAAAGTCTCTAACGACGAGAACAAGAGCTTCCGAGAGGCGAAGCACCACGCCCAGGAGAAAGCTGAGATTCTCACGATGGCTGTGACTAATCAGGCGGAGCGCTTGAAGAAGTCGAGGGAGGAGGTCGAGCGTGTGGCCAAGGCGGAGAAGGAGCTGAGAGGGGAGGTGGGTGTGAGGGTCCAGCAGGTTGGGTATTTGAGCGCGAGGCTTGAGGAGGAGAGGGATGCGCGTCGTGGCGAACAGGGAGAGTTGAAGCGTTTGACGGGGATGCTTGTGTGTTGTGAGAGTGAGGTGCGGGCGCTGGAGGGTGCGAAGGAGAAGTTGGAGAGGAAGCTTTTGCTTGGGGAGGAGTTTGTTGAGGTTAGCGAGGAGGATGCTTCTGCTGCTGCTATTGAGTGTGCGGAGAAGGAAGAAGGGGGTATTGTCGTGCAGGAAGAGGAGGTGGATTGCTTCGGTGATGAGTTCGAGGAGGTGGAGGCTGATGAGGAAGTGGACTGCTTTTCTGACGAATTCGAGGCGGTTGATGTCGACGAGGACGGGGAGGGGCTTGAGACTCTCAATGGCGCACCGGATGTCAGGGTGCAGTAAGTGAGAGTAAGTGACTGGATTTGGCGATTTCTTGATTTTCTTTTGGAGATTTTTCCTTTGAGTTTGTACTTGGTTATGATGTCTAGGTAGTCTTTTGGCAATCACTACCATGTTGACTTGGATGTTATGTAGAACACGCGTTATGTCGTTCCCTGGTCTCCATTCATCTGCTCGCTCCTTCAAATGGAAATGCCTCCAGCTGCTGCAGAATTGTGAGTACTCCTTTAGCGTGACATCGTCAAGATCTTACACCCATGTTGCCTGCTGCAGTTCTCAATCGCCTCAGTATAATGTTGGTATGTGCTGTTCATGCTGCAGTGATGATATCAGGTAGACCTGTCTCGACGGCTTCCTCGGTCAAGGCCACACCACCCTCGACTTCAACTTCGCTGCCAAAGCTGTCGTGGCTATCCTTGCCGCTCAGGTCTGATGCTATGCTGAGTCTGGAGTGGTCGAAGTTCATGCTCGGGCTAAGCACGCCGCAGACGGTTGCGGCTTTGCCTGGTTTGCTGATAATGTCGTCTTCGTAGCTCTCAATGGTCGGCGTGCCTGGGGTGAGAGGCATTGTGATTGGTGTGGGCAGACTAATTGAAGAAGCACTGGAAGAGGTGCGACCTGGTGTGTCTGATACGCTGCCTTCGACGTGACGGAGGCGAGCGCGAGGCCTCTCAGGGGTCGTGTGCGTGGCTCTGGCAGCCATGGCCGTCTGGTGTGACGAAACAAAGCCATGGTTCAGTGCGCGTTGGCCATCATTAAAGTCATGGCTGTCGTAGGCGCATCCAGAATTGCGACTGTACACCGGGCAGACACCAGGCCCAGGGCAAGGGTATGGGTCGAACGTCGGAAGCTCTTGGGGATCATCGTCGTACAAACTGCTGGAGTTGCTGCTGGTTGTCCACTCAAGAGGAGTCTCATCCTCCCACCCACCCTCTCTGGTTTGTGCCAAAGTGATGTCCAAGCTCGCTGATCGCTCAAGGCGTCTCGGAGTGGCTGTGGTTGCCTGACGTAGTCCGAGGCCTCGTACCACTTCAGCGTCCAGGACTGGAAGTGTTGCTGCTTCTTCTTGGGTAATGGCTGGGTATACACCGTGCACCACGGAGCCAATGTTGACGAACAATCTGTCACTCAGGAATGGGCGACATGCGTGGCACACCATGTAGTTGCAACGATCCAATTTACTCTGGGTCTGCTGCTTCGTGGTAGCAGTGGTGCTGTCGTTTCTCGCATGGCCCTGCTTTGCTTTCGTTGGGCTGCTCGGTGGTGCGTCCGACTGCTGCTGATTCGAAGCCGAGAGAACACCAGCAAATCCAAGTGACGCAATAATGTTTGCGTGGGATTGGAAAACGTTACTGTGCAGCGATGCAGGCGTGTTCTCCGTTGAGAGGCCTTCCGTTTTCTTGATAGTGCTGATCAAGTGTTCTTTCTGTGCGATGAGCTTCTCGACCTGGTCATAGTTGTAGTGTCCGTCTCGGATCTGCTTCACCACACTCGGGCTCATCTTGATAGACGAGGCGAAGCGGGCCATCACATCAAAGTAGTTCGATTCATCGGGCACTACAATGGCACTCTCGGCAGCAGTGGCGACGGACTCCTGCTGGTTCGCTACCAGCCAGTCTTGGCGGCAGGCGTAGAGCCAGCCAATGTCAGGGATTCTGCCGCACATCTGACAAAAATTGTCTCCGTGCAGTCGATTCATGGTGATGTGGGTGCATTGCCCTCGACGCGGCAAGACGCTTGGGCTGGCGCTCTTGGGTCTGGAGCCCATCATTGGTGGCGGTGGAGGTGGCACGACCTGTAAGTGTGTGTGAGCAAAAGATGGCGCGCCAGTCATGGGGACTTTTCAGTGGGAAGCTCGGGCAAAGCTGTGGCTGGGAGCATCAGGTGAGGGTTTGAAGTGAAGGAATTGCAAGATGAAGTGCTCAAGACGATTGGTGGTGTGCACCAGGTGAGGTTGTGTGGTCATTGTGGAGATACTGACCTGCTGTATAGCAGCTACAAGAGCTGCGAGACTCCCACGGTTTGGTCGGGGTGCTGAGTGATCCACGAACGGGTCGTTGGTATTTGTCGCGGTGGTTTCGCCCTGGCTTTGGGGAGTGGCAACAAGCACGGTCTTCGAATCGGTCGCCATGACCGGTGATGAAGTGAGGCCAGCGGTGGGTTGATGTTGATGTTAGGTATTGAAATGGTAGACGGCGAGGTGGCGGTTGGGAGTCGAGTGTGTTCTCCTTGGCCGCGAGGCAGTTGGAGAGTTGGTTGTGAGTATGTGAGAGTATGTCACGATGAATGCCTCTGTGAGAGTGGGATTGATTGAGCGGGATCTTCGCTCGCGCCTGCCTGTCTGTTTGCCTGCAGTGTTCTTCCTAAAGGTCAGCCACGAGCCAGCCGTGCCTCCTCCTGCTGCTGCTGCTGCTGCTCTGCTCAGCCTCGTCGCCTCGGATTGTCGCTCTTACATGTATCGAATAGCTATGCATCAAGAGCCGCAATGCAGGCCTCAATTTCAGGCACTCACATTCCCTCCAAACGCGGACAATCACTTGTGCAACCATGATTGCGGCATCTGTGCCTACCCACGCGGTTACGCAAGGGCGCCGACAGCTACCTTGAGCTCGTCGAGCATGAACATTTCTTATTTGATGTCAGCTACAAGATGAAATACTACTTGCCGTGTTCTATTTAGTATCGGTATGCCGACTTTGTCCTCGGTAAGAGGCCTGGCCTGGAGAAGGTTTTCCCGCGCCGCCGCTTCCTCTCTACTGGAGGGCATACGAGGCAGGAAGGAGGATTGTACGACACCAAAAAACTACAGGTACCAGGTACTGTGACAAGTCACGTGGATGCATAACCCTCACTGGCATGGTTTAACAACGCGACAACAGCAACGAGCGTCCAGAAGCGCGACGTTGTTATGATGATTTGCGTGAAGATCAGTCTCATAATGCCCTGAGCCCTCTCACTGGCTGTGCCCTGCCTCGCACGTGCTTCGAGTTCGGTAGCAGCCCCAGCCCCAGCCCCAGCAAAGCACCGGCACCTCGCAACGGCGGCCAATGTGTTGTTGCAGATGCCGAAGCAGGCGAGCGGCGAGCAGCGAGCGACAACGCACGCATCCTCACTCCGCCCTGCCCTGCCACCCACCCCCAACCCAACCCACTTCGTCCCCCTCGACCCGAATCTGATCACTCCACCAATTCACCGCGCCAATTGCGCACCCGCGACCGCACATCATGTCGCAAGTCAAGTTCGAGAAGGAGAGCGTCCGCGCCACCACTGGCGGCAAGGAGGACTTCGTACACAACATTGGCGAGGCCCTCACCAAGAGCAGCGGTCCCGATGGCTACCTTGCTGTACGTATATATACACTTTGCGATTATAGCGCGTCATGCCGCGTGGATGAGGCACAAATCATACAAGAATCGCGTAGCTGACACGTGAGATGCGACAGTGGTACCTGAAGAAGCTCCAGGAGGACCCTCTCAAGACCAAGATGTTCACATCTGGCTCTCTCGCCGCCCTGCAAGAGTTCCTGGCCTCATGGATCGCAAAGGACCGCAACAAGTCTGGACACTACTTCACTAGCCGCGTGCCCAAGATGGCCGTCTACGGCGCGTTCATCAGCGCACCTCTTGGCCATGTTATGATCTCCCTTCTGCAGAAGGCATTCCGAGGCAGGACCAGCTTGAAGTCGAAGATTCTCCAAATCATCGTTTCCAACCTTGTCGTAAGGATACCGCAATCCGCTCGCAAAGCGCTCTAAGCTGACACAATCTCCACAGATCTCACCCATCCAGAACGCAGTCTACCTCTTCAGCATGGCCATCATTGCTGGTGCGCGTACTTTCCACCAGATCCGCGCTACCGTCCGCGCGGGCTTCATGCCTGTCATGAAGGTCTCCTGGGTCACATCCCCGATTGCCCTCGCATTCGCACAGGCATTCCTGCCCCAAGAGACTTGGGTGCCCTTCTTCAACATCATCGGTTTCATCATCGGAACCTACATCAACTCACACACCAAGAAAAAGAGGCTGCAAGCCCTCAGGAGGAAGTACAGCGATGGTCGCGACGGCGGCCGCGATGGCAGGACCAGCGACGGAAGATCAGACTACGGTCGCCCCGGCTACTAGGCGACTATAAATCGACAAAGCGAGGATGGCACCCCTCGTGACAAGAACGCGGTGACTAGCGCTGGTCTTACGACGACAACCCAGCTTCTTGCAAACCAGAGTGTGTTGTGATGATCTGGCACTTTTGCACCGCCGGTGCTACAATTGACATATTCCCGTGTGCATAACACATGTTTTTATTTGTTGACTAATGGAATTCTTTGCAAACCATCGATTGAGCAAGGAAATCGAATTTTGAGCGATCATCCGGCTGTGTGACATGGTCTATCTTCTGCTTGACCTGTAACAAGCAATGTTCACAGCATAAGATGTGGTGCTAAACAAATTTGCCCGCAGAATTACTCGAGGCCAGCTTCGCAGACCACAGAGACACCATATCCAGTACTTTTGCCGCTATGATAACATCTTGATCGATTATACGCCCGATCGTGAGCCAAAGTCATTTACACGTACGCTGTGAACACTGCTGCCTTGCCAGAGAAACCGGAGATGCAGTGCTCCCGAAAGAACAAATCAACCTACACCAGTTTTCCTCTGGCAGATGAGGAGCTAACTTCCTCTACAGCACTCTCTGCTGCTCCGGCGTTTGCCGTGACTGCGTGTCACCAATGGCGGGTCGCTTGGACTTCATGGTATTAGTCTGATGCGTGCAACATAACAGTTACCAATCGTAAGCCATGTGGTTATCGTACGCGTCACTGCAGTTTGTGCAAGCGTTGGTGCTTTATGATGCCCAACGGACTCGAGTAGCATGGAGCGGATCTCACCAAGCATCGTACGCTCTCTCGCGTCTTCACAGAATACTACTGCTGTGATAGCTTCCTGGCGGTGGACACAAGTAGATTACCACTTTTTCTCGGTTGCACGACTTGCTAAAATAATGAAAGGAATTTCGCACTCTGGACCTATGTTTGACGAGACCAGCGCATTTTAAGAAGACGATTAAGATATCACGCGCAGAGTCGTTCGCGGTTGTTGTACAATCGAGCAGAGTTTCCGTTTATGACACCCAAATCCCATCTCTCTGGACAGAAATGTGGCTTCCCGCGCGCTGGTACATACTGTATGTTTGCAGCATCACATATCTCGGACCTAGCTCCAGTAGGAGTAATATCGATCTGCTGATTCGTAGTTCGGAGTTGTAGCCTATCCACATAATTCCTGGCATTTCTGAGCCTGGCGATCGATATTTCGCATGACTGATCGTCTGATTGTCTCCCAAGCTGGGTGACGGACCGGTGGCTGGATTATGTTTGCCACCGCTTGATAGGCCTTTGCGGTTGCAGCAGCAAACAACAATTCCAACTGGGATATGCTGGTACCAATTACGTTGCATGGCAGTCATAACCCCGAGCAACCCCTTTCAGCGAGATGCATCAAGTTTCAGTCGCCTTATGTACTCTCATTGCCGGCCCACCGTGCTTATGTGGCACATGATCGAAGGCATTCAGCCCACTGCACACTACTCGCTGTCTCCATGCCACCGCGCAATTACGATGACCTAATATCCCTCCGCGACATCGACAGCGCCTACGATCTATTAGCTCCAGTCGTCTACCGCCCTGGTCGCCGCAGCAGAGATGACCGCTACTACCCTTACGATTTCAGACAGCGCCATCGCAAGGCCGATGATGGGCTTCCGGCTGTCAAGAAGATACTTGAAGAGCTGACAGAGCCTGGACTGGTCCGCCATGGCGATCTTGGCTGGACGCTGGAATACGCAACTGCTTACTGCTACAAGCATCTTAACAGCAACCGACCTGGCATCGTCGATACCATTGATACTGCCCGGCAGGCACCCCTCTGCAAGAAAGCACCGTTCTTGATCTTCGACTCTTTCGACAGAACCATGTTCCAGGGCAAGCTGAAGGGCATGGTGTACCTCAAATGGCGGACTGTATCGGACAATTCTCCTGGTGTGACGAGCGCACCGGATGTGAGAGACCCGAGAATCTGCATCGAGTTGAACACCAGGCCATACGAAGAGCGCGATGCTGATCTGGACGACTTGCTCGATGCGTTAATACACCAAATGATACATGCCTACTTCCTCGTGTGCTGCGGCAAGCAGACCAAAGGCACGACCCAAGATGGACGCTTGATGGATGCCGTCAATTTTGGAGTCTTGATGTATACGATCAAAGAGATTTCTGGGGACTGCCAGGATGGACCTCTCCGCCTCACATTCTACTCGCACAAGCGAGCACGACTAGCAAGAGGTCAAGCCCGTCTTTCTGACAGAAGTGCTTTTGATGATTATGGAGGATACAGCGGGCGTGCAAGACCATACATCGCTATGGATCCGCATGGCGATACTGTCGGCCCTCCACCCAACGACGGACAATCACATTGCATGCACGACAACCGCCGATTTCGTGGAGCCGACATCTGCAACTGGCAAGTCTCGCACTACGCATGTGCAATCGAGCTGGAAATGGACGAGAGAGGCAACACGGTCTACGATCTCGACGTCAGCGGCGAACTCTCACCCGTCGAGCGACTTCGAGGCCCTCCATCGTCCACCTATGTGGAGTTGATCTGGGATGAGAAGAGAGTGATGGCGCCAAGAGACAAAGTGATGGGCTTCGACAGTCTGAAGAAGCCGGGATCGCGAAATGGCAAATATGAGCTTCTCTTGCCGAAATGCGATTTCCATACTTTCAAGTGTCTATGGGATTTTATCCAGCATCGGAAGTACTCACCACAGTACTCATACCTTGATCCTGCGAGTTCTCAGCGTCGCGAGGATATGAAAGGACCTCCCATCATTGTTCACGGAAGTGGCTTCAACGCAACAGATGGCGTTACGGTTCATGTCCGTGTCTTCAAGATGGCGGAGAGCATGAAGTTTTCGGAGCTGCAGAATTACGCCATGGAACGCCTATACGAGATGCCGACAACGTCCGACGACCCCATCACCGCGCTGAAGGAAATCTACAACGACAAAGATAACAGCAAGCCCATTCACGCCGAGCTACACAAATGGGCACACAAGTTCCTCGCTCGAACCGATGAGCCTCATCATCTGTCCGTCCACAACCAGCCCTGGGATCCCCTAGGCATCAATGACCTCCACTACTCACCTTACAACTACCCATCCTACCGCGGCACGAGCAACTACGAGAAACTCATCTCCATCCACGGCGACCGCTTCCAGGAACTCTACCACCGCAACCCAGCCCTCAAAGACGACAGCAAGCTCGTCGTAGCCCAGCTCTCATACCCAGGCCACCTCGCCGACGATGCCACTTCCAGTGTCCCTACGCCCCTCGATTCCAGCATATACACCTCGCCGCCACCCTTATCCCTCGCCCGACCGGCATACATCGAACCACACCGCGTCTCACCACTGCTCCGCAGACGCAGTTTCTCGGACTACTACGACCCCATCGATTGGCGGTTGGAACGCGCGCGATCGCCTGCGATGCTGCTGACGCCTTCATCACCGTATACGTATCCTGCCCTTGGGACGAGTCGTCTGAGGGCTGCGCTTGAGGATGTTCGGCCGTCGGGGTCGCCGTTTTATGACTATTTTTCGAGGAGCAGTGGTCGCAGGAGGAGGGTGAATTTGGATACGGGGGATAGGTATACGCGGTCGAGGGAGAGGTGGAGAGATTTGCATGGGTTGAATTGAGGGGGGTGGGTGGGGCGATGTGGTTGTTTAATCGGGTTGGGATTTTTGGATGAAAAGCAGTACTACATTTGTTGGAGATTGAGCAAGTGATTGAAGGACGTTGAATACCATGAGGACCGATGCATCATGTAAGAGGGCGATGACAAAGCATGTTTTGAATTCGTGATGGATGATTTCGGCTCCAATATACCCCAGCAACGGCGAAGGAAGGATACATCACGTCAAAAAAAGTTTGCAAAAAAGCGCTTGGGGTTGCGGCGTAATGGGAGCGTCCACCAGAGTAGCCACACCTAATCCTGTAGATGACCAAAGAACCCGCACATAGCCATCCTCTGAGAACAACCGCCCAGTCCGCCGTTCGTGCGTCAGAAGGCCGATGTCTTTTCAAGCAGCAATTCTGCTCTTGACCCACTCTATAGCGCCTGGGGTTTCTGCCCAGGCATCATAAGTCTGAGCAAGGGCAAGCTGCATCTCTGAAACGGTTCCATGAGAATAGTTCGTTGGACGTGCGGTCAAGTGGTGTCCGGGCTCGACGACAATAGTATTTGTTCGAATCCTGTAGAGTGTCGAAAAGGGCGTCGACTTGCTGCTCAAGTTGACTGATGTGCCCTCCGATGTCTCTGCCGTTCTCAACATCTCTCATCAGCGCCGTGTTGTTCTGCGCTGCCGGGCTGAGCATATGCGAGCGGATTCCATTGAGAAGTTCGGCGGGCACTTTGTCGCCTGCCGCGATCGAAGTGTTCTTGAGAGCTTGCAGATCAGATTGGAGACGCCATTTGAGGAGACAAAGCATCGCACGGTGTGGCAAGGCAGCGTAGCTCATCTTGAGTGTGTTCGGAGACTCGAAAGCGTCAGCATTCTCGATGTCGAGGTGAGGCAAATCCGTGTTGCCCGAATCGTAGTCGTCGTCTTGAGCGCGCGTGTACCACCACTTGATAAAGTCGTAACACGCTTGCTCTCGACCCAGGCGTAAGTGTAAAGCTGGAACGAGGTCCCGAAGACCCATGTTGTCGCTGCGGTTCAAGCGGAGCATGTCCAAGAGGTGATCGAGAGCCGTCTGTACGGCCGTGCGGCTCTTGATCTTCAAAACAGCTTCCACGTGGCCGTAACGAGCACGCATGTAGTCGCGAGTATCTATAATACCCCAGAAATGACCGACCGAGTTCTCGAAGGGTTTCTCTCGAAACATCCAGGAGCCGGGCATGGCGTTCAGGAGGTCCACTTCGGCAGCGACCTAATTTCTGGTCTTCTTGACCGGATTGCAGTTCAGTTTATGCTGCGGCCAATCGCTTGCCTGGTGATCGCGGCCGCAGTAGAAGACGACCTGGCATCCTTGACAGCGGACCAGGTCTTGCTCGGTCTTGCAGGCGCCACATTGTGGGTGGGCTGCCATTGGTGTGCCGATGGTGTGGTCTGTCATGGCTGCCTTTTCGATTTGACGTGTTGAGCACTCAGTGACGCCTTGTATTGCAGTGAGAAAGGATAGAGAGGACAGGGCGCAGAGATGCCTGCGTTTGTGAAGAGTGGGTCGTCAATGCCAGTATGTCAAATCCTCTCGAGAGGGAAATCGCGTCTCATCGGGCGCAGCTTGCTGGAGTGAACGGTTGACGCAGGAACCAATTTGAAGTCTAGGTAATTGGTATCCGTTTATCAAAATATTGTGTTGCCGAAATCACGACAAGTCAGGTCTCAAACCAAGCACAAGTTGCACAGCTGCGCTGAGGGTTGCGTACGGTCTCAACCTGGACGAGGTCGAGTCTCGGGCTCGATGAATGCCGATAGTAGCACGCCAACTTTCAGCGCAAACCAACATCGTCGACTCTATCTCGATGGTCGGCGTGTTGATCTCCAACATCTACAGTCGATCTTGCCAGCTCGAAAGATCTGGCGAGATGATCGTCTCACTTCAACTTGCGCAGGAGGACTGTAAGTATACATACTGCGGACATGGAGTAGACGTTCGCGTCTAACCCGAACCCTAGACTAGATTTCTCAGCGCGTCCGAGGCGAATCTGCTCCTGCACGTGATTGCAACATTTTCACATCAATTCCCAAGGTGGCGACCCCTCTCTCAGGATGAACACATATTCTGGCATCCGCGTCTTCAGGCCCTGGATTAAGGTGCGATTCGCTCATTCACCATCCTCGGGGCTACATAGCAAGCCTCCAAAAAACGAACCTGCTCCCGTTCAGGATAAGGCAAGTGAAGACAGCACAGAGCAGGTGAGAACAAAGCCTCGCAGAGGCTCACCTGAGCATCGTGCTATTTTATCAGAGATTATGAAACGCCAATGGACTCAACCAGGATTCAGAGAGGCCGTCCAAGAGTATTGGTCAGACCCTGAGCGTAGAGCACTCACATCAGAGTCTATGAAAGACATGTGGGCTCAACCAGGATTTAGGGAGAAGCGTAGAGCTGCCATGCGAGAAGCATATTCGAGCTTGTCCCCTGAGTTGAAAGCGAAACGTTCAGCCGCGTTACGAGAGGGTTATTTGAACATGTCCCCTGAGTCGAAAGAGAAACGCGCAGCTGCAGTACGAGAGGCTTGGTCGAACATGTCCCCTGAGGCGAGAGAGAAACATGCAGATGGCGTACGAGAGGGTTGGTTGAACTTGTCCCCTGAGGAGAGAGAGAAACGTATGGCCTCGCAGCGAGAGGGTTGGTCCCCTGAGGTCAAAGAGAAAGCCGCAGCAATGGCAAGAAAGAGTTGGAGCACTAGGCCTGAAGACAAGGTGAAATTCGGAGCTCGAACGATAGCACTCTGGAAGATCCCAGAGAAGAAGGACGCTCTGTTGAGACACAGGCTCTTCAGACGCGACGACAACGACCCTAAAATGAAGATGATGTGGGAAAAAATGAAGAAAGAGGCCAAAACTTTCGCCGACAGTCTTAACGCTGATGAGCTACGGGTCCAGTACCACAATGCTTTTGGTAAATTTTAGGACATATACACCGTTGGCCTTAGGAGATGTTTGCTAACAGTTTCGCAGTATGTCTTACCCTCCTCCTTTGCGAAAAGAATCTCGTTAGGAATCCTTCTTCTACTCTGTTAGCGAGCTGGCAATTAAGGGATTACTAAGACATCTAAGTAACGTTTGCAAATGACGGTGTAGCTAACCTAAGTTTTGGACAGATCCATCTACACCTCGACGCTTCGCAATACGATTTCAAACTCGACCAAACGGCCACTCTGCGAAAGCCCAAGAAGACCCAAAGGTTATATGTAGGGTCTTTTAATGACGCGCAAACTGCAAAGCTGAAGAAGAGATTTTGGGAGAATGTGCTCTCGACTGGTTTGCCTGAAATGTCAAGCAAGGTCTTCGATGAGCTGGCTAAAGAGCTGCAGTGCGAGGCCAGGATCCGTTACTTGAGAAGCCAAATCAACAAAGAGCGCCGAGTCTGGCTGCGCGCTGCTGCTATATTGCGCAGGAAAGGCGTCGATGTCGACTACGAAAACATCCCTCATCTGGCATGGCTGGAGGAGGTGGGACGGCTCTGACCATTGGGCTTGCTGAGATGGCGTTCGGTACTAGTGTGCGATGAACACTCCGAGAAACATGGGAGGTGAGGTCCCAGATGTATTATAACAATGTCAGATATCTCTGTATCACTAAGGTCAGGATTATAGTGCAGTCAGATGAAGCTGCACTGTCCATGTGAACTTACGTCTTCTCTGAGACGCTCGATCGGGCACAAAGAGCTTGCAAGGTATTTTTTCTAAGCCACCACGTCTTGGGCAAGAATGCCTCTACTGAGTGGTAATGTCGTAAAGTAGACTTGCGAGGCTGTGACTGGCTTACAGTTTACAGGCGAAGAATACTCTCGCTCTACATCAGGTTCCTACGCTTACAGACCAGCTCTGCTCCTTCAAGATACCGTCATCGTCGCTGTCGCCACGGCGACTACTGTGTGTGACCCGAACCGTCGGACCCAGATCGTTGTACCGTAACGATAATTGCTGACCGTCGCTGTTGAGTGCTACCTCATCTTCTTCGATCACCTTACCACCCTTCCTCGGAACCACACTTGCCTGTTTGCTGGAGACACCAGTGCTCAGCTCGTAGTTTGCCGTCCCGCGTACCGCTCGAGAATCGTAATTGAAAAGACCAGAATGCGATGAAGGATTCCCAGACGCCGCTTGATCAAAAGCCCGTAGGAAAGGTCTAAGACAAGTCACACATGTCAAGACGATAGCACCACTGATGACAGCCTGTGCCAGAATGTCCCCACCTCCGCCTCGCATGATAACTCTCGATGGGACGAGGTAGCACAGACGAAACGCGACCGGGACGACAAGCCTGTATAAGAGTCAGCATTCTGTTGCGACAGCAGGTTTGATCCACAGGCGACTTACAGGAGACGACAGTTGAGCATCGCGCACACCACGATCTTCTTCGACACCTGCAATTGCAGTTCGTAGACGAAACTTGCTACCAACATGGCTCCAACGACATCGACCACGAGCCCTGAAGCTTCGATCGCAAGCCAGCGGGTCCACTGAGCAAGCATTAGTATTCAAAGTCATTGGTTTTGAAACCGTAGTAGCGTACTGACCACTGTGTTCGTATTCCCCAGTATCTCCCATGGTTTGTTTCCACCTCTTAACGCAATGGCAAGCGCAGAAGCGATTGTCCAAGTCACACACAATCCGGTGTATGCTAGCGATGCCTTCATGTTTTTCGCGTCGCGCGCGAGCATACGCTTCATGAAGAGGCCCGTCGATGCTTTCGCAGACCCGACAGCGATGACATATATGATCTGACTGGCGTATAGGAACTATTCGAACCCACCGTCAGCAAATCTGGCCCGACGATTGTTCCTGGGACTGACATACCACCATGATTTGTTCTCGATCGTCTTCGGCTAAATCCTGCCATACATTGCCATAACCTCGGTGGACGGTATAGCATACGAAGATGAGTTGTAAAAGGTAGACCAGCTATCGAATTACTTCAGTCAGTTGAGCCTACTTTATGACCCGGAGGAGGTGATCTTACCAAGGATATCGTGATGGCTCCATCGTCTACGCCCAACCCAGTACTTTTCCAGAGCTTAACGTAGAGTCGGATCAAATATGCAATGAGCGCCCATATAAACAAGACAACACCCACAGCAGTCAACGCAGGTGCTGTGTTCCCCGTACCTGCAGTTGCGGACATGCTGTAATCTGGAATGAACAATTCAAACCGAACTCCGCCGAGAGGCGACGGCGGCACTTCATAGCCAACCTATTCACATCCTCCATACATCAGAATACGGGCGATCTTCCAAATACTGCGGCGCCTTCCGATGAATTGTTCAATTTCGAGAGGGAGAGGAGGGCTGGATTTCGATAGCATGGCGAGCATGGCCACACAGCAGGCATGTGCCGTCAGCGCGTTTCTTTTTGCGACACCACCACTGTCGCATCACATCCTCACAGGCTCGCTTGAGTAACTCTGATAACTCCCAACAACACGGGATGTCGGGAAAGGATAGTTGATTGCCAGGGGGCCAAGGCGGCTGGGCACGAGCTTGTTTGTGCTTGCTCAGAAGCCTGCGAACCCGACAACCCCGACGCCACCACACGGCTCGCTTGCAATCCATCATCAGACCTGCAGGACCACCGGACGGCACTTCACGCGATTTGAAAACCCTCTGGTTGTTCTTGCACTATCTGTTTCGAGACTGATTGGCCCGGAAAAACTAACGGCAGTGCCAGGATCTCCAGAACGATCTTCATGGGGCGGGGCTATAAAGCCAGCAGCACTGCATTGCGCCTCGTGGTGATTGTGTTAGGGCATTGTATGCATGGCGAATGTCTCTGTTACGACTAGGAGAAAAGAGAAAATTGCTCTCATGCGTCGTATACTCTGGACTGGTAAAGAGTGATTCGTGTTCCTGGATACTTCTTGTAGGATTCGGCAGAGCCTTAAGCGCATAAACGAGTAGACGAGATGCCGGTACCACGATCTGGCCAGATGTGGCTGCAGAGAAGCTCATCAGAGCTACCTTCCCATTAGGTGCAAGTTCAGAACATGGGCTTGACCTCGCATCTCGCTTCTGCAGGGCAACAGTCCACATGTCGAAGCGGTTGGCCCCTCGGAGGCTTGAGATTCTTCCAGTCCCGCGCCAGTGCGCTCAATGGGATCTCTTGCACTTTTGATCCTTTCTCTTTGAACTGCCATCTTTCCATCAACATCACAATCGCATTCAGCATCCGAAGTTGCCTATCGAAGCGTTCAAGATGCGGAAATCGACATCTAACGACGAAGGAGCCATGGAGTTGGTACAGCGATCTGGTCCATACTCCGTCGGAGCTGGCAAGAGTGTTGGCGAAGTTAAAGTCCACCACGTGGACAACGACGTCGAGTCTGAGCAAATCGCAAGCTCGTCGAACTCAGCATACGACGACATACGAGGCATGCAAAGGATGGGTAAAGAGCAGCAGTTCTCTCGAAACTTCCGCCAGCTCTCCCTCACTGCATTCGTCTCACTTGCGACTGCCTCATGGGAGATCGGTCTCTTCATCATCTCTCCGGCACTCGTTGATGGAGGTCGCGCAGGGCTCGTTTGGAGTTCCTTGTGGTGTTGGATTGGCTTCGCACCGATCTATCTGAGCATGGTACGTATGGCTTCGTCCAAAACTCACTCTACCGAAGAGATCTCTGCTGTGCATGATCTGCTTGAACTTTCACTACATCTCAAACAGAAACTAATACATGTTTGACTCTGTAGGCAGAAATGGCTAGCATGGCTCCGATCGCCGGCGCGCAATATCGTAAGTCTTCTCGCAGACAATAGTAGCCTACATCATACAAACTGTTTCTAACAACCACTTCACAGACTGGGTCAGCGAATTCGCCCCCGACAAGTATCAAAAGTTCTTGAGTTATCTCACTGGGTACGAATCATCCCTTCTACACCGGAAAGACGTTCACTAACCACCATCAAGATGGATATCGACCATCGCCTGGCAAGCCGGAAACGCCATGGGCATCTTTCTCACGGGCAGCCTCGTTCAAACGATCATCCTGATCAACAACGAGAATTACGGCTTTCCCGCATATCAAGGTTCCCTTCTTGCACTCGCTGTGCTGGCCATCTGCTACCTTGCGAACGTCTATGGCGCAAAGACCCTGCCGTACTGGCAGAACGCGGTCTTCTTGCTTCACATCTTGGCTTACTTTGCGTACATCGTGCCGATCTGGGTGAGCGCGCCTGCGGCTACTCACTACCAAGTCTGGGGCGAGTTCCAAAACGAAGGTGGCTGGTCGAACATGGCTCTCGCGATTCTGGTCGGCCAGTTGACTGGTATCAGTGAGCAAGTCGGTATTGACACAGTAAGTAATTGTCCGTCGTCGTTCGTTCATCCAGATCTTCGACTGACAACCACACAGACAGCCCACATGGCCGAAGAAGTCAAAGACGCCGCCAAAACCATCCCCCGAACCATGATGGCCGTCTACGTCCTCAACACCGTCCTCCTCTTCCCAGCTTTATTGACGGTGGTGTATCACATCCCCGATCTTGACGCCGCCCTCGCCGACTCAACAACCTACCCAGCAATCTACGTCCTCCGCATGTCCATGTCCAACATCTGGATCACCGTCATCCTCTCCATAATCGGCTTCATCCAATGCGCCTCCTCCATAAACTACTTCGCCGCCGTGACCCGCGACCTCTTCGCTTTCGCCCGCGACAACGGAATGCCCTACTCAGCCTGGCTAGGCACCGTGCACCCACGCAAACACATCCCCATCAACGCCGGCCAACTCTCCTGCGTGATCGGCGGCCTCCTCAGCCTGATCTACATCGGCAGCCCCGTGGCGTTCTACGCCATCACCTCGCTCTGCACCGTGTCCCTGCTGATGTGCTACTCCATGTCCATCGGCTCTGTGCTCTATCGCAGGATCTACGCGCCGGAGACGCTGCCGCCGGCGAAGTTCTCGCTTGGGCGTAGGGGTGGGA
>Ga0265797_10002627_pt1 | contig 29923 bp, 27 predicted proteins | sample P2T30metagenome_FD_192433 | JGI IMG/M metagenome (GOLD analysis project Ga0265797, IMG submission 192433) | Plant litter microbial communities from East Loma Ridge, Irvine, California - P2 T30 | ecosystem: Environmental > Terrestrial > Plant litter > Unclassified | place: USA: California...
GGGGGATGAGCGCTGACTAAGACGACTTTGCCCTGCTATCGAGAGGCTCTGGACGGCGATATGCGGACATCGGGACATCGAATATCGTATTCGGATATACGGCTCACTGGTCATGATATATCCAAACATACGATCAGAAAGTACAGACAGACACTAAGATATCGGGCCGTGGTGACAACGGCCGCCAGCTATGGAGCATCGTAGCATCGTCGTCATTCGTGCGCCCGACGGTCCCTGCATTTCTTCGTGAGGGATCGCGTGAGGAGGAGGAGGAGACGGGTGACGGGACCTTCACCGAGCGAGGCAGTTCGACATGTGCCCGATGCGCGCAGAAAAGAGACATGCTGCTGTGGTGGACGTAGTATAGCCATAGCCTTCGTACCTACACCTACACCGCAAATACACCAATCTCACTTACTAACCCGTCTACCGATTTGTTTGCTTGCTCGCCTACATCCTCGTCCACCTGCAATCCATGTCCCTCCACCGCTGATAGTCTAGCACCTTGATCGGCTGTGCTGCTGCTCACACCCACCCCCACCGGCCAACTATCACCTGCCGTCTTGCTACCCTGTGACCAGCATTCCTTGCTTTGCCACGCCGTCATGAACGGCCGCCTCTTCGCTGCCGACGACGAAGATGATCACCACACACCTAACAACGATCCTCTTCCATCGCCCTGGGGCCATAACGAATCCACCGACCAGCGTCCTACCGCTTCCAGGCAGCGCAGCACACCAAGATCGCTCTTCGGCTCCGGTAGTGCATCCATCTTCGGCTCCGGCAGCAGTAGCCAACCGATACCACAGCGTCCTACACTAAACGTCCGATCACCGAGTTCAGACAACGCCAGGCTGGATTCAACACCACAGTCAGCTTCCGCCGGCCTGCCCTCTGGAGACGGCGCGCCGGCCAGGCGGGAGCGGAGATATGAAGACGAGGTCCGGGCTACTGTCGACCGCCGACGCATACGATCTGTAGAAAAGGATGCCGACGACCCGACCGAAGCACCCTCCTCACAAGCACGCCATGAGCGGCAGCGTAGCTCTACACTCACAACGCTAAGCAGGCTGTTCGCTGTGCAGGCTGCTACCAGTCCGGAGGCCAGCCGGACTTCATCGTACATGCAATATGCAAGACAAAACGGTTACTCGAGGCAGACGCATGGAGAGACTGCTGCCCTGCCGGCACATCTATACAAAAGAGGTCTGCTTGAGGGAAGGCATAGTGATATTACCGTGCATGCATTTGGTAAGGAATACAAGCTTCACCGCCTCATCCTCGACCGGGCACCTTTCTTCGCGACAGCTCTCAGTGAGCCATGGCTTGAAGCCAACTCCAAAGAGATGACCGTTCACCCCGAGGAGATCGACGCCAGTATCACGCAACACTCCTTCGAGCTTGCTCTCAAGAGATTGTACGGTTGTCCCGCCGTTGCTGAGGAGGACGCCCATGCTGTCGGTCTATTCGCTACCGGCTGCTGGCTCGAGATGATCGATGTCATGGACTTGAGTGTCGAGAGCATGCTCCGACAAATGAGTCCCGAAACGCTGGCACCGCTTATCAACCTGGTCACTAAGAACTACTATGGAAAATCTGGCGACAGGATTCTTGCAAGCGCCAAAGCCATGCTGTGCAGAGATGGCTGGCGAATGCCCTTGAGACTGTGGGATGGCATCCCTGCGGATGTTGTGCGTGAGATTGTCGGCGGTGACGGCTTCTTCGTCGAGGGAGAATGGGAGCGCTGGATCTTGGCCAAGCGGATCCTCGACCGCAGACTGAAGGCTCGTGCTCTTGAGGCTGGCCTGGTCGAGCCTGGCACTCGCAGAAAAATTGCAAAGGCGCCGCCTATCATGGGTATGATGGCTGTGCGTTTTGATGCGGTCGCGCGTCGTGCGGCACCTGCTGCGTTCAGTCATGGCGTTCCAGACAACCTGGCCAAGTACGTCAGCCTTTACACGCACCCGACAGTCGAGCCCATTCTCGTTCTGCTAGACGAGGGCATCCACTACATTCACCTGGACTTTGAGCAACTCCAATACCTCCGCCGAACCAAGGATGTCATCGGCCTACCGGTAATGCCCGACAAGGTTGTAAGTAACGCTTTGTGGCAACAGATGGAGCTTCGTCAACGGGTAATGAACGCCAAAGACACTGATCTCGAGCTTGGACTGGCCATACAAGCGACTGAAGACGAGTCCCTACTCGAAGCAGCTTCGCCACCCAGCGCTAAAGGCAAGCGCAGGGCGGCGGAATCGTCCGTCTTTGGGAACGATTATGATCAAGACGATGATGACTTCGACTCACAGTCTTGGGACGGGACAGGACGGCCTCGCAAGTTCTGGATCCCCAGCAGCGACTGCAACATTGTCATGGGCGGAAACGCAGAACCCTTCATGGCAACGTCCAGCAGCAATCTACAGCAGCGCCCAACTTCCCGTCTCTCGGCGACTATCCATCCTGAAGATGTAACATGGGCAGCCGACTTTGCTACCTCTACGACCGCAGCACAGCCGAGACCCAGCACGTCAGACGGCACTGGCGCCGGCGCCGACATCATTCCACCGGCTGTCAGCTACACTCATCTCCCACCATTCCGCTTCAGCGCAGACTTCCCTGCACCACGCTTGCTTAAAGAGAGGAAGCGTGTATACTCACGTACTGTCTTCTATGCTGGATCGCTCTGGAACATCTACATTCAAAAGGTACACTCTGCACGCAGCACAAAACAGCTTGGCGTCTACCTCCATCGTGCCAAGGAACGCGAGACAGAAGAAGCAGTATATGGCACCGCTGGCGGAGCCACACGTATCAGCAGTGGGAACGTAGAAGGCCGCATCGGCATGCTAGAACGCGACATGGTCCACGGCAGTGGGCGAAGACGCGGACACAGAAACCGTGAATCTCTAGGCGACAACGTCAGACTCGAAGGCGAAGAGAGCAGCAGCTCCGCAGGCGAAGCCGAAGGCCACAACAGCGCGGCCGCAAGCTCCTCGACCTCACGCTTCGCCCCTCTACCTGACCGCCGCCACCGCAAAACCGGCCAAACCGACGTCCTGGCCTCCGCTTCACCAACAGCTCCTGCTACCTTCTCTTCCCTCGCAGCAGCAGACTCCTCCGAGTCATCCTCCGAAGACGACTCCTCCTTACCCCGTCCCCCACCCCTCTCCCGCTCCTTCTCAGCTTCCAAACCCGCCCTACCACCCTACGTCGACGGCCGCCCCACAATCCGCACATACTTCAAGATCTACTCTCCCTCGCGCGGCGGCCGCATGTTGTCCGTCTACGAATCTGCTCCGGACAAGTTCAATTTCAGCCAGAGTTGGGGCTGGAAGAGTAGTACGCTCATGCTTGACGATGGCATGATGAGCGATGAGGGCGAGACGATGCAGATCGGCGTGCTGGATGTTCCTGGGGCTGATGGGGGCGTTGCTGAGGGTGGGGGTGTGAAGGCGAAGGCTGATAGGGGAGATGGGAGGTTGAGGTTTATGGTTGTTATTGGGAATATTTGATTTGGGGAAGTTTTCTTGGTTTGGGATTTTTGGGTTGGGCATTTTTTGCACTGGTGATTGGGATTTTCTAGCGTTTGGGCAGCAATATCTCATCGTGGTCTGTTCGGGGCGTCTTCTGGCTGGCCTGAGGCTTTGTCAAGTTTTTTTCTTACACTTTCTTCATTTCTAACGATACCACGAACTATGAAGCGAAACGGCCGGAAATAACAATCATTCGCAATATGGGCGGTAGCCACACGCAAAGCAGTCCAAATCAATTGGCCAATAGTCTAACACCTATGCTCTCTGCTTTCATCGTGTGTCCGCGAGACTCGACTTTCTACTTGGAGTGATCAACGATCAATCGGATTTCCCGCCAACATTTTTGATATTCGTCCATTATCGAACAGTGCTGACATGTCGTCTACAGGGAGTATTTGTTTCAATGAGCAAGGTCTCGTCGCATATTACGGTGTATCATGTTAGTGATCTTGCCAATGAGGGGTGGTTTCTGGTGGTCCGTCACTGTCAAGCCCTATCAGTCACTATCGAGCGCGATTAAGTGAATGGCCACCCCATACCGTAGCGCGTTCTTAGCGACATAATGCCGCGTGTGTCCTAGTCTCTTTGCTTGATCCTACATAAACTTATTCTTCTTGCTTCCATCCCCACACCAACCACCCACCGCAGCCTGCCAAAGTGCAGCTCACCCTCAGATCCGAGTCATGTCTTCCACCAACGACGTATCTACCCCATCGGTTTCCACTATGAACGAGCCACAAGCCGAGTACCAAAGGTACGCCTCTTGAGTTCGATTCCAAAGGTCGTAAATAACAGTGTCGTAGCCACAACTTCCTGGACACCTTCATCGTATGCGTGGGCCGCGATGGCGAAGAACAGAAAGACTTCACCGTCTACACGTCCTTCGCCACCGAGTCCTCCGAGTTCTTCCGCGCGGCTCTCAGTCGTGACTGGAAGGAAGCTCGCGAGCGGCGTGTCCGGTTACAAGAGTCAACAGTCGCCGACTTCCAACTCTATCTCCAGTGCCTGTACACTGATCGCATGGTCACACTGAACCACTACGACTCGGGCGTCAGTAGCATGACTTTCATCCGCCTCTACGTCCTCGGCGGCTTCCTGGGCGACGACCGCTTCTGCAAAAACGTCACCGACGCTCTCGTTGAGAACTCTGTTCTGATGAACACGGGCATCGTCTTCAGCAGCGCGGCGGTGGACTTCGCCTGGGAGAAGACTGCATCAGGATCGGTCTTGCGCAAAGTCCTTCTCGCACTCATCATGTGCAATCTCGGTTCTGCGCCTTTGCTCCCGGTTTTGAAGACATGGGCACTTGGTCGAAGGAAGTGTCTGCCGATATCTTCAGATACATGACGGGGTCTCCTTGCGCCCGGGCCGCGGTCGACGCAGCCGTGAAGAGCCTTCGTCAAGACCCAGACGTGTATGGCAAGTCTCGCAGGTACCACGATCCGTGGAGTTCCATTTTCTGGTGCAAGATTTTTTGAAAGACGGGTCTGTCAACGATTGTTACGAGTGTATGGACTGTTTAGCGGACATTGGGCTTCTCTTTTGTTTTTTTGCGACTGCATGAGTTTCGATAGCTATACCAGAACTTCATTATTCTGGTTGGTGTATCTGACCATCAAATGAGGCAGTGCGAAGTGGTATCTCACGAGATGAACTCTTCACAAGATGATTCATGTGCAAAACGCGGATGTCACAAGACAAATACGTGCTTCGGTGTCAAGATTTGTAGCAAGATGTGAATGCTTTGGCAGCGCCATTCTACTAGATATAACTCTAGGCTTACTCACTGGCGACGACCGCAACTCCAGCATCTACACAACTCGCCATCGACCACACCAGCATTATCATCACGCTTCGCAAAGACCGAGCCCACGAACCCGCCATCAAAAGCGCCAGCGATCGTTCTATCTTCCGCAGCTCGTGAGATAGATAGCATATCGACGAAGACACGGGCTTGGATTACTGGAAAGACCGTCGTCTGCGTCAGCGAGGGCGAGGGCAACGAAAGTAGCGATTTCACCATCCATCGAAGCTTCGCGACCAAGTCTTTTGAGGTCTTTGAAATCGCTCTCAGTGCCTCTGACGAATATGAAGCATGCGAGAAACGAATGCCGCTTCCAGAAGCTGAGCCTGTCGACTTCGAGGCATACTTGGGACGTCTCCACGGGCATAGTCACAATCCTGTTCGTAACCACTGGGCATTGTCGTTGAAAGGCTGATGATGACATGTCGAAGCCATTTGATACAGGCGTGCGGATCAACTTTCGACGCCAACTTTCCAGATCCTCTTCACGTTCCGTTAATGGGAGAGCGAGTCCTCTTGGATGAACAACAAGCTTATTTCAGGGAGACTTCTCCTACCACTGTGTCATATGCTTTATGGCATCTCAAAGTGAAGAGTTGGCACTTATATGGATTTTTCATCTTAGTACTTTTAATACGCTATTACAACCTTCCCGTTCGGCGACAGTTCCAGCGCGGGACCCTTTCGGTTAGATCTTTCCTCCAAGGCTCAAAATATTAAACTGTTCATTTCTCCTCCGGGGTCTGACTAGTCGTAAATGATCTTTGGCTCGACGAGGGCGTCAGCTTGCGCAGGTTCGCGCTTGAGCTGAAGTCCACCTAGGTCGACATCGACGCCTTCAGGCTCTCGTGGGAGGATGGGTGCATCGACATTGACGTCCGCGACGCTGCCGACGACTGAGTTGACTCCGTCCACGACACCACCGACAGGGCCCAAGCTGTCAGTGAGATCAATCGGGTCGTTCTCGGTTCCAGGCGCGCGCTTGAGCTGAAGTCCACCGAGGTCGACATCGACGCCCTCCGGCGCACGCTTGAGTTGGATTCCACCCAGGTCGACGTCAACACCCTCCGGCGCACGCTTGAGTTGAAGCCCGCCAAGGTCTACGTCGACGCCCTCAGGCACGCGTGGAAGAATGAGTGAGGTGGGCTTTATGGGAGCGGCCCAAACGGCTGCTGGAATAGCGATGAATGCGAGCGAATAGCGCATTCACGCCGATCACAGGAACTTCCGTTTCGGGTAAGGCCTTCTCCTATACTTTACGATTTTGGGACTTGGTACCTGGAAACACTCCGGACATATCCAAAAATGCTGGACAGCTGAGCTGTAGGATGACATGTCCCTGGTCTGTGTGCTCGTCGATCAGTGCAACTCATCTTTTTGGTTGATTCAAGGGCGGTCGCTCTAAGCAAAATCTCGGACTGATTATGCATGAGACCCTGCAGAGATGTCCTTTCCCATGGCAGTCTAGCTGGGGCCGCCGACGTGCTATGTACAAAGCTTTGATTTCTGTGGCCGTCGTCGTGCTTCAGTTATACTTTCTATCAAAGCGAATCCTTCGAGCACTGATCAGCTCCTTGTACCGTTACGAGCATTGATTGGATGCTGACATACTTCAGGTCAATCGATCGGTGTTTGGAAATGCCGAGGAAATCTCTCGAAGTAAGTGGCAAAGCACACCAACAGTCAAGGACGTACAACAGGCTTTGCAACAAATCGCGCGGATCTCGAGGCATTCCTTGTAAGGTCGAGATAAGGTCCGATCGCACTCGAAATCTCCGAAGAGCATACCTTACTGCATTCTGCGAAGGGAGGGGAGTGCTAGCGAAGTTTTGAGATCATTTTCGTTGTGTCTAATGGCATGTGTCGATTCACGCCTATACTCTACGGTTACTCGGCAAGTCCGAATCAATGCAGTGATGTGATATCTTTCACGACACCAACTGCCAGGTCTTAGCACTCTTTGACCAAAGCCGCGACGACGAGCTGGGCCAGGTCGTCATCAAGCACGCAATGTAGAAGCTTCATTGGCACTTCAAGTACATCGATCTCCGTGCCTCTAGCATTAGCAGCCACTTACGTCGAGGGTCCCGCCACTGTCAAAGCTATCAGATCTACCAAGTGCTACTCACGCAGCGCACAAGGATTTGTCAAATATCGAAGCAGGTACACCATCAACCTCGAATTATGTACGGTTATCTCGAAGTACGTACAGGATTAACTCCGCATTCTGTCCGTTGTAGTGTGAGAGAGTCTTGTAGAGTTGACCGAAGACTGGAGAATCATTGCTTGGCCCCACCGCAGCTGAGTTTTGAGGAAAGAGTAACATCTGCTGGGCGTTGGCAAGAGTCCCCATGACTCGGGTCTATAGTCACATACCTTATTGATCTGCGTACAGCTTTGGCCGCTCAATTGGTCGGATCTCAGTGGCAATTGCATTACTTCCTGGATCTGTGTGTGCGAGTGTAACCATAAGAGAGACCGAGATCCGAATGAACGAAGCTCCAGCGGTACATCTGTGGCGGCTCTGACTACTTGGTGTGCCAGATCCATTGATACTCCCCTTCGTTCTTACGAATCAAGACTGTCAGTCGCTTTTTAGCAAGGCCGTAGCATATTCGTATGGAAAAACGCCTTTTGTGAATGCTTTTTTTTTTCGAATCTATCATAGTAGTACATGGGTATCAAAGTTAACATGCCTCACCAATGCTATTGCTCCAAGCCCAGTAATGCATGTCGTAGTCCGCCTATGCTTTCCAAAAATGCTCATCGTTCTGGAGACTACGTTCATCTCTTCTCAATGCCACCGCGGCCACGTCCACCTCCCCTGCCGCCACGGCCACCACGTCCGCCACCGCGGCCGCGACCGGAAGGCGCATCGCCGTTAGCGTGGTTGCCCGCAGTTGCGGGATTGCGGCCACCGCGTCCACCACCCTGCGCGCGTCCTCCTCCGCCGCCACGGCCACCAGTCCTCTCGACGTGGCCGACGTTGAGGCCGGGGACGCCGCGGAGACCCATCTTGCCAACGACCTGCTTGTCGAGGAGCGGAGGCTCGGGCATGCCCATTGACGCGGCGTAGTCGTTCGCGGCGGCAACAAGGCCTTCATTGTTGAGCTGTAGCTGCTTGGTAAAGGTCTTGTGGAAGCCGAGCCATGCTTGGTAGGCCTTAGTTCTTGTTGCCTCGTCTACAGAGTCGAATGCAGAGACGACTGCGCCTGCTGCTGAGTCTGCGGTCGCGGTAATGTCGTGAGGGTATGGGGTGATAGGGAGCTGCTTGTTGACCTTGAGGAAGAAGGACTCGCGCTGAGTCAAAACAATGACAGCACGACCCTCGTTTCCTGCTCTGGCGGTACGGCCCACACGGTGGACGTACTGCTCGCCGTTTGACGGAAGACCGATCTGGACGACAAGAGTGACGTTAGGGAAGTCCATGCCACGGCCAATGACATCGCTGGCAAACATGAGACCAGCAGATGCGGCCTTGAATTCGTTGGTAGTTCTTGTGCGAGCGTTTTGTGAGAGGCGTGATTGCAGCTGGAACACCGACATCTGATTGCCAAGAAGCCTCGAAAATAGGGCATGCATGAGGGCGACGCCGTTTGCAGTGGTACCAAACACGATAGCTTTGAACTCCGAGGGTGATGACTCGTACTCCTTCATGAGCACCGCATACAGTGTCGCGTATGTCTGGGCCACCGAAGGGATGACAACAGAGTGTTGAGTAACGAGTTCAATAGTAGGTGTCTCATTGGGGTCGACAGTCGTGAGGTGAGTGTAGTTAGACTTTAGGACCTTGGATAGAACGTCCTTGACCTAGAGAGCGAGAACTTAAAGTCAGCACAGGTTCTCAGAAATGACGTTGGCTCGAAGTCTAGCTCCAACGTCCGTACTGCTCGCCCTGCCGCTGAGAGGCCAGCACAGTCTCTCGCACGTTACATTGGCTCGCGATCAAGCCTCGACGTCCGTACTGGTCACCCTGCCGCTGAGAGACCAGTACGGAATCTGAACCTAGACCGCGAGATCGGTTGTATCCTTCATTGACGTACCTTTGATGGCACAGTGGCCGAGAAGCACATACCCTGCCATCCCTTGGACTTGGGCGGCAGACGACGAAGGATATCGTTGATAGCAACAAGGAACCCGGTTTCCAGCATGGTATCGGCCTCATCAAGAACAAGGGTCTGAACATTTTGGAAACGCTCAGCAACGTATTCATCCGAGAGATAGTCGTTCAATCGTCCAGGAGTGGCGACAAGGACTTTGGGGTCGTTGTTGAGGAATTTGCGAAGCTCAGTGGCCTTGCTGGTGCCACCGTAAGCGGTGTGGCACTCGGGGCGCTGCTGCAATTGCGCAGTCAAGGCATCGCATTCCTTGGCAATCTGAAGCGCCAGCTCTCTGGTTGGCGAGAGGATGAGAATCGCGACTTGTCCCTTGGGCAGCGAAGGCTGTGTCAGGAGCGAGTGGAGGGCAGGGAGAAGGAACGCGATAGTCTTGCCAGTTCCTGTTTTTGCCTGAGCGAGAACATCTGCTCTGAAGTTGGGCATCTCGTTGAGGGTCTTCTGTTGGACGGGAGACATAGTCCTACGTGTGGTGGTCAGTATTTGATCCCCAACTGACCCTAAAGCATGGTCGAGGATTGTTATTGTTGATCGCTTACTCGTATCCCATAACCTCGAGACCTTTCAAGAGACCGTCGTGAAGACGGCCCTTCATGCTGCTGTAGCTCATCCGAGGTGCCGAAGTATCAGCCATTTTTGCGAAAATACTTTTGGAGGCGTGTTTAGAAAGAAGTTGATGTTATTGAGAGGCCCTTGACAGAGAAAAAGTCCTAGACCCCTGGCCACTGGTGATGCAAACGTCCAAGGGTCTTGCCTTAGTGGGTCGCTTTCTTTCGTCAGGATCGGTACGATCCCTCCCGAACGCGGCCCGCAGAGCCTCATCTGAGATCACCAAATCAAGATCCTCGAAATGAAAGCGGAGGAGATAAGATTTCGTCGGTGGTAATATTGCCACTCGGACGAAGACATATCTAATTTGAAACAAATAGTATCGACCGCGTGTGCGGTTGGTTGTTGCTGATTTTGTTCACATGCAGTCAAGGCCTCAAGCTACATGCAACATTCCATGCGTATTGATTGGGGTAAGTAGGGTTAGTGTAAATTCACGCTAGAGCCTCGAAAATACAGCGACGGCATTGATTTTTGACTCAAAGCAGTGGTGCGTTGAATGTGAAAGCATATTGGTTATCTATCAAGCGGTATGTAGATTATCAATGTGCCGCTGTTGAGTGTCGATGGTGATCTCTTCTTTCCGGGATTCGTGTCGATTGAAGTTTCGAAGCAAGTACACACAAAATTTGGAGTGACATGTTCACACAAGGCTTCCCTGCCTTTTTAGGACGGCCAAGAAATCACCACTTTCTCGTATGGCAGACAAAATGCGCGCACCGGTATCATCAAGCGATAGCAGATGCGACGCAAGGCAATTATAGGTCATGTCACGAATCTTGCTTCAAGAAGCAAGACACAGGTCTTCGTCATGCAGAAAGCTGACGGGAACCACTTCATCACATTTTCTGCTTGCGAATCTGTCTACCGATTTCCACGTGCCTGCCCTTGCAACTTCAGGCGTTCTAATATGATCACTTGATCGCATTGGGTTTGAATCCATTGCCGACATTGGGTTTGATTTGATTTGAATGCAAACTCAATGTGGCGATGTCGATAGCGCGTGATTCATGGTTGTCTGTGACAGAATGGAAGCACTTGCACGCCTTTCCAGCTCAGCACCAGACGACTATCAATCGCATAAGCGACACAGCAAGATACACAATATTGTAGACCGACTGCAGCCGCACCAGGATCGTGTTCGTTGAGATAACACGGTCCTCATATCGCTGCTGTACCTGCTGCTTACAGCTCGCAGGATCCGGACAAGGACAAAACAAAACGCCATGGAATCCACCGCTCGGCCAACAACCCTATACCAGCACGCACACCATACATACTAACGATCACTATCGACAGCAAGCCTGCGCACAGTCGTCGTCAACTCCACAAGATCCCTATCCCTCCACCCCTCCACCTCTTGGGACCGGCCGCTACTTCAGGTAAGACGCTAGATGTCGAATTGGAAGCAGCGGGCTGGCCGCTGAGAGGCGCTCAACCGCTCGCTGAAGCATCGAGAGCGCGCCTCCAAGACTTGCAGAGGCTCGGCGGGACGGCTTGGTGGCCGGCTCCAATTGATTAGTTGATTAGAGAGTCATGAAATATCGCGCATTTCGTCAGAACGACGCCAATGCGCTGTGTGCGATTGCCCTGCGCGCGCACGACACGCGAAAAAGCATATCGGCAGGCTTGGCCATTTGGCACGTCTCGTTGGTGTCGCGTGTTGAATCGTGGCAACGTTAGCCGGCAAGTACCCGCCATACGAGTGGGATAGCGTGTGGGAGAGGTTTTGGTTTGATGGGCAGTGGGGGGCCGGGGTCTGGAGAAGATGGGATTACGATGGAGTACGATGGCGTGAAAGGCTCAGATAGACTAGGATGCGAGTGGCTAGGAGCTTTCGAGGGTGTTGCAAAAGGGCCGATCACTTGGTAAATGGCGGCTTGGGAGAGACATTCGAGAAGGGCGCTAGAAGGCGCCATGCATGGTCTCGAGCAAGCGACGGCATCGGCGCCCAGGAATCTGCTCGCTTTGCAGCACCAAGTCGCTACGGCAGTGCCAGTGAGACAGCTCCCAGCATCTGGGATGTGTAGTGCGTCGGCACGTGAGCTTGAATTTGCCTTCGCAGATCGCTGCCGCGTGGTAAGGCTACGCCTTGAGTAGGTGGCGTTATATGCTATATGGCCAATCTGTGACGACTACATCTGTACTTTATGCTGCAGATGTGGTGTCGCACGTGGTCACGAGATGACAGGACGATCAGAGGGGTTCGCTGGAGAACACTGGGGCCCTCGCCCATGGGGAGGACTCGATTGTCTGGAGTCTCCACGGTTCCACACGATTTGATGATGGGGTGAGCATTGACGGCCCCATGCACCGGCCTGACGTGTTCAAGATGCAGTCAGTGCGGCACACTCCAGCGTGCATACCGTCGGCGGGTGGTGTGTGCAGGGAGTTGAGATTGCCTGGCCGTCTGTGAGTGGAGCATCACACATCTGTTCCCCGTGGGCATCTCCTCATCGTGTCAGTGCAAGCGCGCATTCTCCATGGGCGCAAGCAGTGGGAACGGCACAAGACCAGGTATGGCATTTTTGGGGCCATTTTGGGGGAGCTGCGCAATGTCTCACTGGCCAGACTGCGTCCGTGCACGGAGTCTTGGCCGGATTTCACATACATACGGGCCGATTACGCTGGCGCGACTTCGGCTTTGAGTTTTTGGCAGCAGGGAGCTAGCGCTAGCGCTCGACCTTGTTCGAGATGGAGCCAACTTTGTTACGGCGAGCTCCAGGTCTGGCGAGCCTGGATGCTGCTAGACGACCTCACTTGCGCCAGAACGTGGTCGCCCTCGCCCAGAGCATTATGGCCCCCTGGGAGTATAAGATCAGCTGGCTCGTCCCTCCTGTAACACTGAATCATCACAGTCAATCAACAGCTACATCATCCACACACATCTCAAGCAGTCAATCGTTCGCCACTGAGACCATCGATCGCTGATCATCACTTCAATCGCTTACATATAAGAGCTCATCGACCCATCGATCAAACAACAATCAATCGACACTCACACAACAACCAAATAACTCATCCAACACAATGGGTGGCGGTGGAGTTCCTATGAACGTTGCCCCCGTTGAGGGTGGCTTCCTGACTGGCAAGAGGCTCATCTTCCCTCTCTGCCTTGTTACATCTCTCTTCTTCCTCTGGGGTTTCTCTTACGGTCTTCTCGATGTCCTGAACAAGCACTTCCAGAATGTCCTCGGAATCACAAGGCTCGAATCTACCGGTCTCCAGGTCATGTACTTCGGTGGTGGTTACCTCATCTTCTCTCCCATCGCTGCTGAGGTCCTCAAGCGCAAGGGTTACAAGATCACTATCATCATGGGTCTTACTCTCTACTCTCTTGGTGCCGTCTTCTTCTGGCCTGCTGCCCACTTCGCTAGCGCCGACAACGCAGCTGCTTCTTTCGGTGGTTTCCTCGCCTGCACTTTGGTCATTGCCTGCGGTCTTGCTACCCTTGAGACCTCCGCCAACTCTTACGCCGTTGTGATCGGTGACCCAGCCTGGGCCTCCACTCGTCTGCAATTCTGCCAGTCCTGGAACGGCATTGCCTCCTTCGTTGGCCCTCTTATCGCCTCCAAGTACTTCTTCTCTGGCGAGCACGCCGACTCCCTCGAGACTGTCCAATATGTCTACTTGGCTGTCGCTCTTTTGGGTGTCGCTGTCGGTATCATGTTCTTCTTCGCCAAGCTGCCTGAGGTTGCTGAGGCGGCTACCCAGAGGAGAGGCTCCGTTGTCGACGACTCTACTCTCGAGCTTGCCACCGATGCCGACGGAAACGTCATTGGCGCTGGTTCCATCTGGAAGCAGTACAACCTGTTCTTCGGCTTTGCTGCTCAATTCTGCTACGTTGGTGCTCAGGTAAGATATTGAAGACTGCCACCCACCACAATGTCTGAGACACTTTACTGACTTGTATTTCTTCTTCAGGTTGCCTGCGCTGCTCTCTTCGTCAATTACGCGCATGAGAATGGCGGTGTTTCCGACTCTGAGGGCTCTCAGATGTTGTCTTACGCCTTGATCACCTTCACTGTCGGTCGTTTCGTCGCCACTGGTCTCTCCTCGATCTTCGAGTCCAACTTCCTCCTTGTGGTCTACGCTACCCTCGCAATTGCCTGCACTGCCGCTGTCTGCTCCATTCGCGGTGTTGCTGGTGTCGGTGTCCTTATCGTCGTCTTCTTTTTCATGGCTCCCATGTACCCGACTCTCTTCACCCTCGGAACTGCCAACCTTGGCCCTCACACTCGTCGCGGTGCCGGTATCATGGTCATGGGTGTCTCTGGAGGTGCCGTCTTCCCCCCAATCCAGGCTGCCATCGCCGATGCTGCCAACACCCGCATCTCCTACGTCGTCCCCCTCGTCGGCTTCGTCTTCGTTCTCGGATACACCGGCTTCCACTGGGTCCGCCACGGCTTCCACATCCTCCGCATCAAGAGCGATGCAGTCATTGCCACTTCCATTGAGGGCGGTGCTGTCGGTGGTGTCGTTTCGACCGTCCACTACGACGAGAAGAGACTCTCCGTCACCGCTGTCGAGAACATCCGCAGGAGCTCCGTCGGCGCTGTCAGCGTCAAGGGCGCCACTGGCGGTGTCAACTTCAAGTAAAAGGTTCACAACAGTACTGTGCCTTGTTACGGGAATATGAGAGAGCGGACTGGCGAGCATTTGCATACAGCGATGGGTCGCTTAGGGCGTTTATGACCTTTTCTTTTACTTGTTAGGCCTTGAGCATTTACGACTGTCGATTTACGATACGATGAGATATTTGTACATATGCCATTCACACTTCTTTAAAAAATATGTCCTTTTCTTGAATCCCCTTTCACACGAAGTGAAGTCAGCTCGCGGGACAGCCCGCTGGGTCCGCTCAGTGCTAGCTTACTCACTCACTCACTCACAGCGCACTTGTGAGCAGAATCGCAGCATCACATGCCGTTTTGTTCATGAGCGGCTGAGTGATACTGTTGCTCATGACACGCTGAGGCTCAAACGTACGCAATATCATATGCTGGCCACGCCATTGAGGATGCAAGACATGTCAACACTGTCCCTGGGCGTCTACATATGATTAGCCGCTTCCACCATTGATTGATATTGCCTCTACTTCTCACCGCGCTTCTACACAAAACACCTTGCACGCATACACAAGAACTGAAAGAAAGTGCTAGTGCACCAGCAACATACACGAGCCCATCAATCGCCGCCATCCAGAAACATGGCCGAGCGCCCAGCTAAACGCCAACGGTTTGTATCTCAAGCTCTTTTTTGTGTAACCCTCAGTCATACTAACCAATGCGATAATAGCATCGGCTTGAATACCACCATAACTGTCATTGTCGGCAAACCCGCCAAACAGTAAGACTACAAGGTTCTGCAAAGCATCGCAACCAAGTCCTCGAAATTCATGCAAAGTACTCTCAGTGGCGATTCAAGGGAGTCTCGCGACAAGCGCGTGTCACTGCCCGAAGCGAGAGTTTCTGACTTCGAGGTGTACTTGGAGTGGCTTTACACGAGCGAAGTCGTCGTGATAGGCGAATTCGATAGCCGCGGGATCATCTTTGTTCGACTCTACCTGCTCGGTCAAGACCTCGAAGACGATCGGTTCTGCAACGCTGTTATCGACACACTCCTTGATGAACATCGACCTGGAAACTCCGAAATCATGATATTCTCCCCGCAGGCGATACAATGGATCTGGAACAGGACACTTCCGGGCTCCATATTGCGGAAAATCCTCATCGACTTCGTCATTCTTGATATGGGTGGTGCTGTGCATGTACCCAGGTTCATGCCCGATCACACATGGCCGAGGGAAGCGAGCGTCGAGGTACTCGCACGTCTTGGAGAGCACAAGGAAGTAGCAGGTGCGCTACTCTCGATGGACCTCGAAATGATACGGAAGGCGATCAAGGCTACGATACAGCATCCGAGGACCCAGAACAAATGCGACTACCACAAGCACGGCGAAGATTATCCCAGATGCACCTAGAACTGCAAAGATGCTTCACATGTTGGTTCTCTGTCAACAGGTGTCTTGGGCTGGATCATCTACTAGCGCGGGCACGACACGACGAAGAAACCTCCCTTCGCTCGGCCTAGCTTGCAACGGCGCTTCAATCCTTCTGCTTGAGTCACTCGGCTGCGGCAAAATGACAAGCATTCTAGGCAGAGGAACGGGAACATTGTTCACTTGGTTATTGCATATGCTATGTTGGAAATGATGGATTCGAGAATATCTCAGCGGCTGTCGTGTGCGTCATCATGCTTGTATGAGAAGATAATTCCACACTGACTCTCGAGACATGCGGCATTTGATAGTGTCACAACTTGATTGAAAAACCAAATGGAATTTTATTGGATCGAGCTTTGCTTGACCTTATTGTAAAAATCTCAAGCAAAACAGTAAGCAGACCAGAGGCAACCAGAAGTCATTACAAGACCACCGTCCTTGAGACTAGGGGAACATACAGCAAACCACCAGAAGTAGAATTATTTATAAAAAAAAAAATTCCAAAAGTACAAGACTACGTACGTCTAGGGTTATCTACAACCTTGTTCTAAAATAACGCCGCAGAATAGCGATTTTGCTCGGCTTCTGCATCAAAAGACATCCCAGCCTCCCAATTGACCAGGGAACAAATCCCAAACGTAAAAACCAAAAAAAGCATAAGCATAATTTCGTGAAAGAGTAGGAGCATTGATCGCAGCCAATTTAATGGTCCGATCCAGTCGCAGTGTTGCGACGCATGCTCTGCAGTACCTGGGCGACTTCCTGCTCGGCGAGGTCGAAGCCTGAGCCAGAAGAGCCTGGGTAGGCGTGGAACTTGCCTGGGAATAATTCGCCGATTGATGGCATGTTAGGTCCCAGACGGTCGATTGCAGTTGAGCAAGACATCATGCCGGGTGTTGGTGCCAGTGAGTCGGTGCGCTGGTCGATGTTGGAGGGGTTTTGAGTAGGACGTTGGCTGCTGAAGTCGGCCTGATCGGCCATGGCTTTGCAAGCGGCAGCACGTGCAGGATCGCGGATACAAGCATCGCAACCTCCAGGCATGATCACAGGTTGAGACTGTACCTGTGGCTGTGGCTGGGGCGGTTGCTTCTGACTTTGCATACAGGCACAGTTACTATCGTCTGTGCAGAAGCCGCATTGGTCTTTCTCTCCGTCAACGTCCATGCTGCTGGAAAGCCATTGGGTGTCATTGTCGTTGTTCTGGACGGGGTTGTTCTGAACCGCGCTGTTGGTCTTGCGGCTGTTCCAGCTGGCGGTCATGTCGGTCTCGTACTCGGCCCAGTTATTGTTATTGTCCACGGCAGGAGCGGGAGCAACACCACTCGAGACACGAGCATGCTCAGCGACGGGACCGTTCCAGTTAGAGATCATTGGAGGCAAAGCTGTGCTTGTGCCAATGTTCTGCAATGTGGCATGAGGGAACCCTAAGTTCTTCACGACCCCATTCGAGTGGTTGACCATCTGAAGCTTGCGTTCGGCGTCTTCGGCTCGTTGAACGGCAGCCTTGAGTTCAGCCTTGAGATTCTCATTCTCCAGGGCGAGTGCAGTAGAACGATTTCTCTGATGCTCGAGCGAGTTGGTGAGCAATTTGTGTGCTTTATCGGCCTCCTCGCGGATACGCTGGTTGTCTTGTTGCAGCTCGGAGACCTTCTGCGCACGCTTGTCGCGGAAGTTCCTCTGAGCCATGCGATTCTGGACTCGGCGTCTATCTTGGGCATCTTCCTGTGGCAGAGGCTTGCGACCAGGCTTCGGCCTGGGAGGCATCTGTGTCTGTCTGCTGCATGGTCCCAGGTTGGCAGCGGGCGCGAGAGCAGCGGGCGTAGAGGGCTGCGACTGAGCGTTGATGGCTACCGTGTTCTCGGGCGGGCTGCTGCTGCTGCTGTCATGTCTGCCACCACTGGCCTCGGACACGCTGTGCGTCTGGCCCGGTTGGCCGAAGCCGGTAGGACTCGGGTGTTGCTGCAGGGTGGTGTTGGTGTCCTGCGAGTAGCGAAAATTGCCGTCGTGGGTGGCAGTCAGAGGGACTAGAGATTTGGCGTTAGCGGGCGAGGCTCGTGAGATGGTCACTGTGGCAGTCGCCATCGTCGCGCAGGTCCGAAGCGGGCTGGATATGTGAGGATGGTGGATTGATGTTCGTGCAAGATGATCAGATTAGATTTGCAGCAAGGGATCAGAGAGTGGTGCGGTGGTGCGGGTGAAAGAGCTGCATCATGCACGTGCCCGCCGCTCGGCCGATGTCGGGTGCAGGGATTTGACACGCCCTTGGCACATCGTACGAGTGGGGTCGGCGGGTTGTGTCGAGTTGCTGCTTTCGGTCCTGTTTCCCTTCTTTCTTGACATGCTATGTTGTGAAGGGTTGTGATGTGTGCGATGGAGAGACAAGTTTTCCCTTCTTGCATTGATATCTTGTGCTGTGAAGGGTTGTGTCTTGTGCGAGGGAGAGGCAAATCAATATCAACTCACAAGAGTTAGTGTCTATGCTAGACATTGTCGGTAGACCACGGAGGCGCTGATGTATGCCATCAATAGTCAAGGGCTCCTGCCCGCTGTTCTGGAAGGGATAAGGAGGTAGCAGAGGCCACCCTGTGGAGTCCATTGAATGCTGACCACCCGGCGTGCTGTCCATCGAAGGAACATGCCCATTCTGCGGGCCAGTCGTGAATGGCAAGCCGTGCATGCCATACTGCTGCATGTCACTCAGTGAAGGCATGCCATCCTGTGGCGTACCCGAAAGTGGCGACAAGGGCTGTTCCTGGTCATTTTGCGGCACTGGAGAAGATGTCAGTTGGTGATTTCGACCACTATACGTCTGACACGATACTCACTTGAAGTGTCGAAGTTCAAGTTCGATGTCGGAAAGTACGACGGATCTCCAAGTCCCTGGCTTGTGAATCCGGGCCAGTCCATGTTCAAACCTGTCGGAGCTGTCATGGCCAGCTGCTGCTGCATCGCCGTCGTTGCTTCGGTCGCATCCTCAGGCATCTGGAGGTTACCTTGTCCGATGTGATCGAATGGCGTGTTGACATGCAGAGCGGCTATGGACGTCCCTATCGCTCGAGCATTTTCGTTCATCTGTTCTTGGCGTTGTTGTTGCTCCTCAGCTGCTGTGAGCCTGGGCACCAATCTCCCCATGGGTTTCTGTGGCTTCTCGGATACCATCTTGAGGTCTGAGGATTTGTTGCAAAACTGAGTAATATGTGAAGACTGAAGGGATTGGAAGTCAGATATGGTAAGACAATTGAGGTAAGGTATGATGAGTAACAACAAGAAGAAGGAGAAGGCAGAAGGCTCGCGTGGGCTTTTATGTAAGTCGCGACAGATGATTGCAGGCCTTCGTTTTCAGACTCTTCACGTGCGGGCACAATGCGATTGCTGATTCTTTGGTACAGACGAAGGCAGTTACTATCCTCTCGTGGGGCGAAGTCAGAAGCAACCGCCCAGTCGACGTCACGGTATAGCCGTTATTCTTCACCACGAACTCAACTTTCGAGGGGCTCCTCGCCAGTGACAGTCTCCAGATATCAAATCCATCCCCGGTCGCGATCAATTCACCCATTCTCCGTCCCACCAAGCAACGACGCAGTGCGGTCGCATTGGATCGTTCGAAGACGGATCATCGAGATCCAGTTCATAGCAGTACGTATTGAACCGGATTTTGCCTCAAGCTTGAGCTCGAAGCTCACGATGGCTCGACCAAAGTGTCTTCACGTGAATAGCACGTATCCACAGTTTCAGAGTTCGAGTCCCCTGTCACTTTCACGGTACTCCGCCGAAGTATCATGATGACCACCGGCTGCAACATCATTGATATATTTGTGAGGCATTTTGTTCACAGGAAGAGTTCCGCGCGCACTGTGAAATTCGCACAGTTCTATTCATATCATCGCTGGTACACTTTCGTCCGTGTCTACCACTTTTTCGATATCAAACCCCTCCAACACCTCGTCTAACCTCACCCCGGCAACATACCACCATCGCGAAGTTTGATACCGTTCGCCTCATATGATCACTAGTACATGTTCGTCCGATCTACAACAACATTAACCCCTCCTCCATCCATATTGAGATACCACTTCCGCCAACATCCCACCACAACCCACCACAACCACCATCCCCAACCAAACCCAAATGCCCAAGAACCTCATCTACGCAATCCGCGCATCCTTCTCCGCCAATATCCCCACATCCTCCCCCTCACCATACATCAGATACTGCGCGCCAAGGTAGAAGTCGCAGCAAGCCTGGAACAAGCCGCACAGCTTGAAGGCCCACGGCACGCCGCCCTCGCTGAGGAAGAAGTACGTCATCTTGAACACGTCGCCCACGATCCAGTTGACCAGCACGCTGAGCCGGAAGCCTTTGCAGCTGCGCGTCCTCGAGTTCTCCCAGATCTGCGGCAGCGGGAGGACGGCTTCGACGCTGAGCGCCACGTAGCCTTGAATCGCCGTGTAGGAGGCGCTGCTGGAGCCGATGAGGAGCTGTGCTACGGCGAGTGTGACTGTGAAGTAGACTAGTGTTTGCCAGTAGGGGCGGCGGGAGCGCCATTGCCAGAAACTGTAGGGTCGTGTGCTTGCTGCGTCTGACTCGCTGGAGCCGGCGAAGGGCTTGCTGAGACTGTGCTGAGCTCCCACGGGTGGGCGGTAAAGCAAAGCGACGTGTAGTAGCAGCAGTTGCACGAAGACCATGATGCCGGATTGGATGAGCAGTGGCGTGTCGTAACGCGCGCCGAACCAGTAGAACAGCCTAGCACGTGTAAGCATAGTGGACATGCCATATGCAAGACAAATAGAATACATACTTGAGGATACTCGCCACCAGCATAATCAGCGGAATATCCAGTGAGAACCCAGCGCTAGAGCGCTTCTTGCTCATCGACCAAATCTGATCCGCATACGACGTGACGGGCGAAGTGACAATAAACAAAGGCGCCACATGCGTGACGGCCCACTTGACGAGAGTCATCGTCCTGCAGTCTCACAAAGACACAACCTGTCAGCGCCACATGTTCTCTAGTACGTATTCGAAAGGGAAGACATGCGCTTCAATATTCTCGTTGCTCAGCGAGAAATGAGTCCATGCGGACAGACTCTCCAGGTAGGAATGCTCGGCTGCTGGCATTGTCCTAATATGGATGACCTTATAGCGACCGGGTATGTGGTAAGGGCGTGGGAGCGACTTACCTAAAATCTCTGGGCGCTGGAAGCAGGGGATATCCTTAGGCGATTTTTGAGCGGAAGCCCGCGGAGGGATGAGGCGACTTTTGGAGACAGACTTTTCGTTTCTTACTGCTGCATGCTGGAGCGATATCTTCGGGCGGACGAAACACTTGTTCAACACGGGTTCCTCGAGAGAAGACCAGACACGCGTCCGTCAACAATTCGCCTCAAAATAGGAGAGGTCCCGCAAACACAAGCCCTGTCGTGGCTGGTAAGACATCGATCGCCAACTAGGATCACGGGCCGTTGCATACGCGCTGTCGCTTGTGGCGTAGGGCTTATCTGCACCGTTGCATATCACAACGACACTTGTTTGTTGGAGTGTTAAAAGAAGTAATCGATGTACTGATACAAGTTGCTTGCTATTTGACTACAAATCCCCATTTGTTCCATGTTTTAAGCCTTGCGTTCTGGAATAGTCATTTAGCCAAACGTACAACAGCAAGCATCCTCTTAACATTCTTATCTAGCCAACCAACATAAACACATCGGAGCTCTCGATTATCACTTCAAAAAATCATGGCCAGCAGTAGCAACCGTTTCGAACATCCCACGAAAGCCCCTCACCCGGACGATGGCCGCACCGCCTTCTTCTACGGTACCTTAATGGCCCCGGAAGTCCTCCACCGCGTCTGCCACGGCTCCTCCTCGCCCGACAACCCCATCTTCGCCACTCACAACCTCAGAACTTACCCAGCAATCCTGCCAAACCACCAACGCCACCGCGTCAAAGGCGCCGACTACCCTGCCATCCTCACGCACCCCACCAGCACCGTCCGCGGGACCTACGTGACCGGGCTCACAGACTCGGACATCTGGCGTCTGGACATCTTCGAGGGCTCGGAGTACGAGCGCGTGAAGGTGACGTGCGAGCTGTTGGAGAACCAGCCGCCGAAAACTTACAGCAATGTACACGTCGCTGGCACTGATAGGGTGCAGTTTGGCGCTACGTATAACGCCAACGGACGGGAGGAGGTTGAGGCCGAGACGTACCTGTGGATTGGAGGCGAGGCGAGGCTTGAGGAGCGCGAGTGGGATTTTGCGGAGTTCCAGAGGGAGAAGATGAGGTTTTGGGTTGGTGAGGCAGGCGAGGAGGAGTATGCTGGTGAGTTGTAGTTTTGCTTTTCCAGCTCGGTTGATTTGTGAATGAGCTGACGATGTTTTACTATTGCAGAAGTCGACGAGGCTGTCGCGGAGGCGAAGCAAGATGGCACGGGAGGACGAGGCGCGAGCGGAGCCATTTCGAGTGCTTTGGCGGAAGAGCACAAGAAGGACGAGGTGCTGAAGAGTGCTGTGTAGGTGAAACGCTCAGTCTTGCTTTGCATGCTCAAGTTTGAGCCTTCGATTAGTATGGCACACATCCTAGACATAGTTACAACAATACATCGCGCATTGATTTTGATAGAGTGGCCTCCCATCGATATCCGCCGGATGGCAGGAGTATTGCAATAGTACTTGTGCTGCTACCGTAAGGCTTAGACAGAGTGTCGAATGGCACCATTGAGACGACTACTCGACCGTATGCGCAGAGCTCTGACACCCTTTTCACTAATGATATCAATATGAGGTGTTATTCTTGCATGATCATGTATCTCATTATGTACTTGATGTCGGCTGTTCATGTTTATCTGCAACCATACCACGCCGATTAATCACAATCGTCAGTGAGATCCAGCACCACGCTCGTCCTCGGCGGTAAACTCCTCTGCTCCGTTGCAGCAGGCCTGCTCGGCAGCTCTCTCCCCAAAACCCTCTTTGTGAACACCTTGTAGGTAGGAGTCCTCCCCTCAGCAACAAGATTGGTATCATTCTACGATTTCTTCTTGGCTGACGGAGGGCCCTGGCTCAAGACGGTAACGAGCCCATCCACCTCCGGAGAGTGGACCTGGTGCCCGTTGCGACGCTGTATAAAATCGCCCATGTTGTTCTTCTCCTCTTTGGCATCCGCGGTACCGTCGAATGTACCATCGAGCATCTCGCCATCGTCTCCATCTTCGGCACCCGACCCCGCGAAGCTCGCGTCCTGGTTTGGCAAAGATGTCTGCGCATTGATCGCTGAGATGTCCGTTGAAGCAACGGGTACGTAAGCCTTAGCAGGCGCTTCATCGAGACCTTCATCATCGCTCGCGTCACCGGATTCTCTGGTTCCATGGATTGGATTCTCCGTGGCATTAATTGTCGGATCGGGCCTAGTCTCGTGCTGACTCGTGCCTGAAGCATGTCGGATATGTCCAAGCTCTTCGGATGAGTTCCGAGAAGCTGCGGGCAGCGCCTCAAGGGGTGACTGATCTTTGGTGCAATGCTTTGTTGACGGTTGAGGCGGAGCTGGGGCGGGAGACGGGTGCTTTGAAGCAACAGGCGTAGCCGAAGTCTGTGCTGTGACAGCTGTAGCGCCAACCTTGCCCTTCGACTTCTCCTCCTTTTTGGCTTTCTTCAGGGCAATTCTTGCCTGATCTTGCTCTTCATGCAACTTGAGGAGATCGTCTCTCAGCTCCTCGCGCTTTTTGGAAGGATCAAACGATGAAAAATCGCTATCTTGGTCGAGCTGGCGTGTGAGAACCTTGTTCACAAATCCCTCAGGATCCTTGGCGAATTCTGCCACATACCCCACCAGGTATAGACCACAATCGCAATAGTTGGACTGAACAGGTATGCCAGCGGCAGTCATGCCCTGAATGCCAGCAGCTGCTGCTTCCATTCCGCGCTTGTCCAGAGCCTCCGCCTCAACATACTTTTTCAGAGTCGAGACTTGACCTGGGTGGCCAACCCCGAACGAGTCGAGGGTAATGATGGTCGGCTTATCAGTGGGGTATTTTCGCAACGATGGGGCAGCACGCTTCTTCGACTTCTTGCCGGATTGCTTTCCGCTCTTCTGTGTTACAAGATTGTTGTTCTCATCGAACTCGAAGATCTCGTCTCCAGTGGCCTTCCCCTGTTCAGACTCGCCCAACGAAAGTTGTCGCATCGCCTGCTCATCGGGTTTGGCCGGGTCTTGGGAGTCTGGTATCTCTTCAGGATCGCGGATCGGCGATGGTTGAACGGACGATCTTTGTGAGGCTGCGGGAGTCTCTGCAACATCCGCAGCCTCATCGCCCAGCGGCGCCGGTTTGCGCAAAAGATTGGGCAGATTGCAGATGATTGCAACGAACCAGTGGAGGTTCTCATTGATGGGAACCACAACGTATGGGGTGTTGAACAAATCGTTCTGTTTGGTCCATTTCTTGACTGCGTCGTAATTGAAAGCTTTGCGGCCGTTCTTGGAGGTCAGAGAGGTGAAAAAGTAGGAATTGAAGAAGTGCACTTTGCTCTTGTGCTCAGGCGCCATGCCTTCTTCGATGCGACGCAACGCGTAACCCACGAGGTTGTCATTCAAGAACTCGCCTTCGTCCAATCTTTCGATGTCCTGGAAATCCACCGCAGTTCTACGAGCGCCTGTCGTTGGGAACATCACCGGTTGATGCCAGGGTTCCAGCTTATGAGTTTCTGTCCAGCGAGGTGGCAGAGGAGGAGGCGTAGGCGATCGCTCAATGACCGATTTTGACTGACGAGTCGACTTGCGTGAAGCCCTGTTGCTATCTCCAGTAAAGTAGGGTGATGGAAGTAGCTGACTCGAGGTTGGCTCTGCGCTTCCTTGCATTCTTGAGCGCGCAGAAGGTTGCCGTCTGTCTCCTTCATCCGACTGCTGCTCGTATATGATGTTCTCAGCGGTCACTGAGTGATCCTTCACCCGACGATGAAGGTCACGTTGCGTGGGCGCAATAGTGACCGCTGCTTTCTTGCTGAGCTGATCTTGCCGTCTCTTTGCATCCAACTCGATATCCTTAGCCAGAGTCCTGTACTTCTTTCCAATCACCCCATCGGCTTCGGATACTGTTTTGAAGATACCGGCCGAGGCCACCTCGAGCCAGTCCCAGCATGCGTGCATTCCTGGTTCATCCACGAAATACAGCAAGATAGTCCCACTGCTTCGGTTCTCGCTTGCGGAACCCTTGAGTAAGGTTTGAGTGGAATCTTTGCCCGAGTGCCATGTTGCCACTTCTGGCTTGCCGATCGTCATGTATTCCTTTGTACCAGGAATCTGATATGGCTGACCATTTCGCTCGACAACGAAAGCTGCATTCTGGGTCTGCCAGACGAGATCAATGTACTGCTCTCCGTCCCTCGTCTCGAGCACGCACCCTCTACTCAGAATCTGCTCCAGCGATATGCGTGGGTTGGCCTCTTCTTCTGAGATATTTTGAGGTATGCGCGCGACCTGCGTTACCCGAGCAGGCTTTTGTGTAGTCGTCGTGAACTTCGCTGGTATAATATCCGAAGGTGAGCGCCGATGGGCAGGCGACTCGGCAACCGTTCGGGGTGGGGCTTGCTGCATTTGTCTTCTGTGAATCATGGTATTGCCACCTTGTAATTGATCAGGGCTGTCTTGAACAGTGTTACTCTTGCCGCTGTTCGACTCGACCTGCATCCTGTTGACAAGCGACAAGCGTCGTGCTTGCTGCTGCTGATGTGGTTGATGTTGCGGTGTGGTTGCTGTGTCGCGTATGAATTGTCCGCGCAATGTCTGCTCACGTTCTGCAGAACCAGGCATTCGAGTCGAACGAGACTGACGAGGTGTCTTTTGCTCCGTCGCTGCGCTGACATTCCGATCTTTCTCACCGAGAAAGTCCTGTATGGACTTGCCAGAAAGATGGTTGAGATTTTGGTTCATCTTCTCAAGATTGTGATTGTCTTTGCGCTGTTGCATTCCTTCGACGCCGAAACCATCATCAACTCCTTTACCGAGTGTGGTACTGGGGTGTGGCAGTTTGTTGTTCTTCGCGACGCGCTCTCTCGGAGACGACTTCATCATATGAGGAATGTTAGGAACATTCAGGTCGTCGATTGAGCCGGGCTGAGCTTGAGTGCTTGGCATTGTATGAGAAGGAGGATGAGGTCCACTCTGCGCAAGTGACGATTCGCTCGGAGTTTTGTGTCCGTTGGACTTTTGTCTGCGCTTGTTCTGTGATCCGTTGACGAGATATTGATTGACATTGCGTTGCTCTCGCGCGGCGAAGTATTCGGTAGACTGAGATTGAGACTGCGAATCGATTTCGATTGGGGCTTTGGTGCCGTTGCTAGAGACAGGTCGCCCGTTCACTGCATGCACTGAGTTGACCACGTGAACGTCATCGTCGTCGTCGCTCAATTCCACGGGATCATCCCGATTTGAAGATTTAGGTGCGCCATTAGTCTTGCGGCGTTTCGAGGGAGAAGAACTGAAGCCGTCGCCAATATCGTTGTTCCAAGCTGCTCCTCGGGCCATAGCTCTTGCTGGTTTCGGCGGCACGACAGATTTTGTAGATTGGAATTTAGGAGCGTTTGAGTTACCCACTCGGCCCGGCTGACTCGCATGTATGTTGTTCAGCGTCCTATGCCCAAAGCCAGCACCAGGTTTCGCCGTGCGCGCAGGATTAACCTGCGACTTCTTCACCTCAGCAGAGGGTTCCTTGTGCATCCTGTCGTTCGGTCCTGGCATACTGATCACATGCGCATCCTTGGGCACCTTATCGTTGTAAAGTCCCGCCAACCTTCCTTCATCTGAGTTGTACATCTTCTGCTTCTTGTTCGTAGGCGACAACTGCTCCCTCGAGTCCCTCGCTCTTTTTCCCACCCCAGCGCTAGCGCGTTCACCCACGCCACCGTTCATGGCTTCACTCTGACTCTCATGTGCCTGGTCCCCCGCATGTGCTTCCTCTGAGGTGTCCGTGTCCGGGTGTCCGCCCAAAATCGGCGGGATGAAGTCGCTGAGGCGATTGTACCATTTTTTGCCCGGTAGAGGAGGCATTCGAGCGTCGCTGCGGTATTTCGCTTTCCAGTCTCACAGTCCAGCTTCTCTCAAGGTCCACGGCTCAGCAGTCTCAATCGTAAAGTGATATCGTGTCGCATTCGCCGGCCCGGGCCTTTCGTCATGACTTTGCTGACGTTCCAGTCGCTGTTCAGAATTCCGGTTCCTTTTCTCAGTGTGTGAGGGGGTGTGTGAATTGTCGTGCGCAAAAGAAAGAGAGTGTGTAAGACGCACGGAGCGTGTGGTGGTGGTGTGCTGCTCACTGGCAGACAAAGCAATCGATAGGTAACCTTTTGAGAGTGGGACGCGAAGCGAGCAAGCAAGCAAGTGCTTTGCCCTGGCGTCTCTCACACCTGGAGAGCTTCCAAGCCAGCGCAGAAAGCAATAAGCCGGCCTGTGAGAGCGCCCCGCCGCTGCATGCATTATTGTGACGTGTACGCGGTTGAATTACTTTTTAATGAGATGATAATATGCATGTGTCACTTGTGGAGATAACGTGATATGCAGCTTCACTAGATCACGAATGAGACGGGAATTGCGCGGTTTTCACATGATTGAAAGCGAAGGACATCGGATCAGATCGCGTAGACCACGACCCGACAGTCAATCAATTTCGTTGCCACTAGACGCTGGCGAGTGGTATGGTATACAGAGAACAACTACATGAACGATCGCTTGCCCGCCCAATATCAAAGTCAATAACGGCATGCCCATCCCAAAGCAATAACCCAAGCGCCGGCCAGCGGGTAAAGTGAAGGACGAAAATCGCTGTCAAAACTTGGAAGGTCGTGCACGAAGCGTGACCATCGCTTCGATCCTGCGACGTCTGCCTAGTGTCTCGATGGCAGGCGTGGATGCCATGTTGCCTATGACCAACTGACTCGCTGGCGTCGAAGCGGAGCAAACTGCCCTTCTGGCCTTCATAAGCAGATCCTACTTCTGCTCCATGGGGTCCAGTGGCCAGCTGCCAGGCATGGGCCGAGAATAAAAGGCGTCAGCACGCTATGCCTTGCTCTCCTCCTCGGGTGCCTGCTTCGCAGCCATGGTGTTTCTGCGCGAAGCACCCTGGTTCTTCTCCTGTCTCGCTTGGTCCACAGCGTGGCGTTGCGTGATGGAGTCGTCGTGGCTCTTCCATTGAAGGACGGTGTCGGCCGGCAGATCCAAGACACGTTTGAGTGTCTCGCGGATCTTAACATTGCGGCCGCCATCATTCTTGGTCCAGATCGAGAATACATCCTCTCCCGAACGGACGCTCACAACCGCACCGCAGACTTCCTCGCCAGCTTCCGCGAATTGGTCGCCAATCAGCGCAAGCAGCAAGTCCTCCCAGTACCTGTCCGCGATGCCCTTCTTCAAGCGCATGATCCACTTGCCACCACGCTTGTTCTCCTCATCCTCCCAAACAGGCCTTATTCCCTCCTTGAAGAAGTGGTAGTCGCTCACTGCGGGCAGCGCGCTGGGTCGCTTCAGGTGGACGTACACCTTCCAGAAGTCTTGCGCAGTACTTATCTTACACATGGGCTTCATAGACTTTTCGTAATCTGAGTTCTTGTTGGTGGGAGGACGGTAGTGGATGATCCACGAGTTTCTGAGGGGCCATGGCTGCTGGAAGTCCTTGTCTGGCAGGTTTTGCACAGGCGTCTGCACGCCCGACTGTTGCCTTCGGACAGGCGGCTTTTTACTGCCGTCTCTTTCAGGCTCCTTGTCTGGTGTTTGCGCCTCCTTCCTGTCGCCGGCGATCTTGCTGAAATCGAAGGCCGTTCCTGGCGTCTTCGGAGTCTTGGTCGCAGAAGCAGCGCCAAAGGACGCAAATGCTCCGTTTCCGAGAGCGAATGCTGAAGAGCCAGTGGCGGTGGTAGGGGAGGAGACGGACGAGGTCGAGATGTGTCCGATGGGGTAATTAGCTTTGTTGTGGCTGGAGGTGTTGCTGCCGAAGCGCTTGGAGGAGGAGTTTGCGTCGGCGCCGTCTCTGCTGGTCGATTGGTCTCCCTTGTTTGTGGTCAGGCTGAGCTTGCTGTTACTGCAGGTTGCGAAAGCGGTTAGTGATCACATGCTCATGCTCTCGAATTTGGGCGGCGCAGGGCGGGCGCAGCAGGGACTTACTTTGAGCGACGAGTCCACAGGCTAGAGGGGCTGTTGTCGTCTTTCTGAGCCATTGGCCTGAGGTGGCGGCGATGTATGTGAGGGTGTGAATGTGCACGAGCGCAGAAGGTGGGTGTTAAGCGAGCGAGGAGAGTCGGCTGCAGGCGTAGAGACTTCCGATTGAATGATTTCGATTGGAGATGCGCGTGGTGGAATGGAGGTGGCGATGGGGCGATGTCGATGCGATTATTGGTATTGCGGTCGGAGGTGGTGTGTTGGTGTCGGAGGGCTGAGTAGGTGTGGTGGGCGAAAATGTGGTGGTTCTTGGGGAGAAGATGGTGGGTGCAGGTGGTGGTGGTGGATGGGTATGCTGTGCTGTGCTGCGCTGCTGCTGTCTACACGCCGAAAGCCAGCCCAAAGCTCACACGAAGGACGGAAGAGACAGAGCCAGCACAGCGGGCCGCCGCAAACTTGTTCCCGAGGGTCTGCGCTTCTGCGCTCTCCTCATACAAAGTTTATGCTCCCTCTGCTTTCCTCTCCTTCTTCTTCTTTTTTACAACCAAGACCACCAACTCAAATCATCGTCTTTGCCGCCCGACTCTCGAGTTGACACCCTGGCGCTGGCGACTCCGATGGACCGGTCGAGAGCGAATTGTCACTTTTAAAACCGTCGTTGCGAGGGTAGTTTCTTCGGAGACAGCGCCCATGATACGGTGACGACCTACTAGCTGGCACA
>Ga0265797_10002628_pt1 | contig 29918 bp, 20 predicted proteins | sample P2T30metagenome_FD_192433 | JGI IMG/M metagenome (GOLD analysis project Ga0265797, IMG submission 192433) | Plant litter microbial communities from East Loma Ridge, Irvine, California - P2 T30 | ecosystem: Environmental > Terrestrial > Plant litter > Unclassified | place: USA: California...
AGGTTTGTCTAGTGTTGAACTTCCATAGATAATGGGACTTGGTTGATTTGTGCCGAAGGTCTAAATTGTCGCGTCATAATCAATCTGTTCATTCATATGCTGGCATGTTTATCTGAACTCACCCTAGGTATTCCTGTTTTAGTCTACCCACAACCACCTTCCCGAGAAGCTGCTCATTATGTAGTAAGTGTACTCAGGTATCGTCTCGAGCAACAGACTGCGTAGGGTAATTGCTTACCTTTGTACCTTGCGATCGTGTCAACTTCTCCATCTCTGTTATAATAACATCCTCGCCCACTTGGAGATCCTCTGGAAAGGCAGCCGGTTTGAACCTCGAAGCGAGGCCCTCGGATGAGTGATGAGATTGAATAGGAGTGAAGCCTCAAAGGTTCCAAAAGCAGGTGAATGCACGTATTCTTCTAGACGTCGCGGCTGCTACTCCATCTTCTTCCCTATTTTAAGGCCCAAATGTAGCTGGGTTGAAAGTCGGATTACAGCGGCCCATGTACTCGGGTGTATGACGAGACAAAGCCCGTCAGCCGCAACATTGTATAGAGGAAAAGATGACTTCCCCGTCATAAACCTATCGCGCTTGGTAAAATGACGCGATAGGTGAAGAGTAGAGATGATCGCTTACGCGTACTGTACATACGGCCTGTGGTGAGCTGGAGGCGACAGGCTACCATCCCCACATCCCCGCTTCCACCTCGCTGCTTCCTCCCACGCCCAACCCTCCACGTGCAAAAACTCAACGAACCACGACAATGTGCAACACACCGTTCAAGCTCTAGCCGAGTTAAAGCGGCTTATGGCAGAACGTGACATCTGATGCGGCACGGGATGGTGGGCACCGCCTTAAGCCTGCGCGATGGCTCGAGCCCTTGGGCTTGTGTTGCTACCACGATCAGGATACATGATTGATGACTTCCCAAGGCTTTTGGAACAGGTTTGGATTACTGCAGAAAGATAGAGAGATATGCGTAAGAGCCGTGCAGAATTACTATGGGGGATGTAAAGTGGAAGAGTTTGAAGAGCAGGGCTACTGCAGTTGTACGATTCTTGTCCCGCCATCGAGAAGCGTGTCTACAATCAACGAAACTCTACCTGTGGTTCTTGCAGACACGCGCGGCGAGGAACGACCTGCTTTCATCGTCCAGCTTCGACCGGCACTGCACGCCCTTGACCTCAACATCGTACGTGCTGCTAGCATGACTTATCCAACGCTAGTTCCAACTATCGAACTTCTCGAATTAGCATTACCCGGAGGCATATATGTCTATGAGATGGAAAAACTTGAAGGCGCACAGTTGCGTCGTTTGCAGGGGCGTGAACGTTCACTCGATGCTGGTTCAAGGGAACGACTACAACGTCTCGTCGCGAGTTTTGCGGACCTTATCGCGCAAAGTTGGCACTCACCACTTGGGACCCCATTCATGTCGAGAGCGATACGAGTAGACTCACCTATGGATGAGAGTTCATCGGTACTCTCGCAGTGCCGCGGCAAGGTCGGCTCAACCATTATTTCTAGGCTTGAGAGATTAGCTGCTGAGCTGCCGGACACTCATCTCCGCCAAAGAGCGAGCCAAGTATTGGGCGCAGTGCAGCGGATAAGCGATTATTCAGTGACAATCAATCACGGAGATCTCATCCCATCTAATATTTTGGTTGACAAGAATACCTGGAAGATCACAGGCCTAGTGGATTGGGCGGAGGCAGAGTACTTACCTTTCGGAACCTGTCTGTACGGACTCGAACATCTTCTTGGATATATCACTCCACCTGCCTCCGGTATCGCACCTATATGGACATACTTTGACGGTGCGGCACAGCTTCGTGAGTTGTTTTGGACGCGGTTAATCGACGCCGTGCCGGAACTGGGGGCCCGAATGGAAGATGTAAGGGTGATGAGAGATTTAGGCGTGCTACTCTGGTATGGTATCGCTTGGGATGAGGGTGCTATCGATCGCATTGTTAATGAGGTGGATGATGTGGAGGAGGTGACCGAACTTCGTGCTTTTCTAACTGTATGTTGAGACGAGATCGTGCGAGGCATATATGAAGAGCGCATCGGTTATGTCTCTACCTTTGTCGTCTGAGTTCTTTCGATTCGTCTTCCTACTGTTCTGCTCTGCTCTGACTCTATCAAGCAACATGCTCGTCAATGTTATGGATCGCGCGCGCGTCGCACTTTCTCCTCCGATGGTGGGCGCCCCTTCCTATACACAGCGTACCTTCTGTATACACGTAGGCAACATTTCAAACCTTCTTACGATTCATGTTCACTCTCTTCTGATCTGTATTTCACCACTCTTGTCACTCTGCTTCACCTCATCATACTGATCAAAGCAAAAGCGTTGCCAAAAGTTTCGGCATCATCTTCATCGCACCGTATAGGCGCAGTAAGCACAAAAGTGGAGCAACTTGTGGAGCAAGGAGTAGTGAGCAGACTCCTCATTTCTTTCTGTGGTGAAGAACTGGCAAGCCAGGACATAGGAAAGGCAATATGGTCCTCACTCCGCGAGGCGCTACAAACGCAGAGCTGGCAATGGCTGACATGGAATAGCCCAAAACTATTCGAAAGGCGGGCGATACTACTCATGCCCTCATTTCCAGTACTGAGAAGGTAAAGAAAGCTTCACTGCAGCGAGAGGTGCCTAGCACTCATCCCAAAATGGCGATCTCCGGCACCAGCAGTGAGTGTGATCTCAGTCTCACATCTCCAAGCACTGGCGAAGTTCCAAAGCGACTCGCAACAAGCACTCCCAGGAAGAAACAAGGCTCGGTCGATCCTGGTGAACGCACCGTCTCCTCTGCTCTCCGAAGGCTTGCACCGAAGCCTTTTGCAAACGTGAGCGGTAGCTGTCAAAACCCAATCATCGTTGAGGAGACTGCATCACCGCCACGGCAAGCAGTACGAGCTCAGAAGCGCAAACCCAGACACAAGAAGCTGACAAAAACCCATCAATCAATCGGCGATGGGTATAGAGACCTATATAGCTATCACCCTTTTAGAACAGCATTGACAGCCATACCTCCGAGCGGCAGCACGTTCACTGGACATCAGAGCCATGACATATACCGCATGATGAACGCAAAGATAACTGCGGCCCCAAATGTCAGCCCGAACGCCGCGTGGGGCCGCCATACTCTGAACGTACCTTTTGAAGTGCAATACCCGCTCTCCTCGCAGGTTTTTATGCAGCAGCAGAACGCGTCAGAATATTGGTCCCCGTACTCCCAGAACCATCAGGCTCAAATTCCTCCTAATACTCATGGGTACCCAACGGTTCCATCTCAGAACGAAGACCTGCTCCGTAGGAGAGCCATTCATTATATCCAAGAGTACTCGCGGCATTCACCGCTGAAGAGATGGCTGTCTGACGCCGACCCTGACAAGACTAGCGGCGATGAAGCCGAAGGACACGAGGAGCATATTAGACCGCAACCAAACTCTTCAACTGCTCAGTCGCATTCCATGCCACAATCCACGATACGTAATATTCGCTATTCTATCAATCACAAGCCAACGACCCATCAAGATCCAGATCCCAACCTCTTGGTCAGACATCTCATTGAGCATACTTCACTCATCACGTCGTTGCTACAGCTGTATTCTCACTCCACCGATCCTAAGGGCTTAAAGAATGACATATCGATGATGTTTCAAGTACAGAATCAGTATGTGACTGACTGGATGAAGGCTGAATCACTTGACTCGCACAAGCGACGCAAGATTGACGGTGACAGCACCGTCAGCCTGGATGATTGCCTACGGCCGATCATGACTTCTGCGACCAGAGCCCAGAACGAGAAAGACGACATGTTGCGCCAGGTTCTTTCTGCTAATGCTGATATGTGGCAAGATGGTACAGGGCATGGCGTTGCGGACGTATTTGCGGTTGTACCTGCGTCGCCGCCACTCGTGAACAGTCTCAATGGACGAACAGTCAGCTCTACGCTTGTACCTTCGATTTCGACGGCACACGATCTCCCTGTTCAGGAACAGAGCAGAACTACTGGCAGCTCCATCACAACTCCAATAAATCCGATCTCGAATTCCACCACAGGAGCAGCACACTGGAAAGGTTTGTCTGTCACCTCCAACATGGAGGAGATACAGATAAAATCCGGAAGCCCATCAGTTAGCCCAAAGGATTACTCTAAGAGTTCGACCGACTTGAGCCACCTCTCAAGCGCTTCCAAAGACCCGGAAGCTCTTACTAGAGTAACACTTCACCCAGCTGATAGTCTCATCAATCCCTCTCCCAATCGCATGAATAGCCGTTCACCTCCTCACAACAAACACGCAACCATACAACATACAGCTCCAAATTCCGATGACGAAGTCCACATTGCCAATAACAGCTATGCCTCAGGCAGCTCTCACAATGAAAGTTCAAACGATTTGCGGGTCCAGGAACCCAGTCTTTCGATTTGAACCACGTGTGGGTGCTGCCAGTGGGCGAGCAAGAGCAACTTCGTTGTCAAAGGAGTAAGTGAGAGGAATAGTATGGCTGCGAGTGCTGTGCGAGGAGCGGAAGAGGATTGATGAGTTGAGGAGTACTTGGAAGAGAATGTGTGTCTTCCGTTACACGTTATGAGTAGGCTGAAGCCAAAAGTGTTGTAGGTGTTGCAATGCGATCATGTAAAGCACCCTGTCATACGGTAGAACCATGCAGAAAAGCGAAATCTCTCATGTATCATGATTCCATATTCTATTTGGGTATCAAGTGACTATTCCCTTTTCATCTCGAGTAAACTAAATCAGCGTCATCCCTAGCACCAGGACCACATCTATTAATTCACTAGTTGCCCTTGTTTCCTCTCTTGCCTCCTCTCTTCTTCCTCTCCACATGACCCATCAACGACTTTTTAACATCTCCCAAACTCCTCTTGTTTTTAATCTTGGCTTTGCCCAGCGTCATCAAGAAGTTCTTCTTCCTTGCCTTCTCCTGATTCGTCGTGCTCTTGCCCTCAGCTGCCTTTTGCTCCTTCTTCTTCTTAGCATGCGAACTGTGGTTCGTCTCGCGGTCTGCGCGTGCAAGAGCGATCTTCTCTTCTTTGGTGTTCTTTTTGCCAATCTTTGCGGCAAGCTCGATGGTATCGGCCGTGATGGCTTCGTCGGCGTGGCGGGCGGCGAGGAGTTGGGCGCGTTTGGAGGAGGCGAGGGAGGAGGTTATTGTTGACGAGGCACGGAGGGCTTGGAGTTGTTTAAGGTCGGCTGGGGTAAGGATAGTAGTGGTGAGGAGTTTAGAGATGGATTTGCTCTCTGGTTCGGCGCTCTTGGAGGGTTCTTTGCTGTCTGGTCCTGGTGTTGGTGTCGTGGTATCGAGCTTAGCCTTCTTTGCTGGCCTGTCTTTCTTTTCCTTTTCGTCTTCAGAGTCGCTAATTTGGATATCCTCGCCATCGCTCTCTACATTGATCCAGCCACCTGAATCGTCGCTATCACCGTCACTTTCCACATCCCACTTCTTCCAGTCATCTTCGTCATCAAGCTCAACGTCGCCGTTGTCCGCGTCAGGGTCCAGGCCAGCAGCTTCCAGCTTTTTCCTGCGCTCCTCTTCTTTCCACTTCTCGAGTAGCTCAATGCCTTCGATCTCTCCAATAGCTTCTTCACCGTATCGGCGTTCTTTGATAGTGCCAGCGCGGATACCCATTGTCGCGTCCTTGCCACGATCGCGTTTCTTGAGGAGGTCTGCACCGACTTCACGGTAAAGTGAAAGAAGTCCTTTGGCGGCCATCATCGTGCCCTTGTCCTTGGATTTGCGGTACTACCTTGTGTCAGTATACATCATGATATCAGGGCGAGGTGTCTGAGAGGATGTAGCAGAAACAAGGGTATCAGAGTTGCGACAAGCGCTTGGGTTTGTATTCAGATAGCGGGGTCTTAAGCCGCCTCATTAACACGGACCAAATGTTCTCATCATGAAAAACACAGAGTGCGACGCGATGCGGTGGGAGGATAGAAAATGTGAGTTGACTTACCATAACCAAGTCCTGGAGCAAGGTGTCCGTCATAGCTAATGGTTGACGTGCGCAAACCTCGCGAATGGCATTCAGACCTGCTGCCGCAACCTCAGAGGCTGATGCTTCTGACACAAACTCGTTCGCAATCTTCTGCACCAGCGGTTCGAGCACATCTGGCGGTACATACGAGTGTGTCGCTTGCGCTAAGCATGCCAAGTAACTTGTGACAGACGCTTGCCGAGGAGTGAGATGCTTCAAGAAGTATGAGTATAGCGGGAGGACTGTGAGCTGATGTAATCCAACAAGACGAGTAACAAGCTGCAACACCAGCAGTTTCGTTTCGAGGGCGAGTTTGTTCTTGGAGTTCTGGACGTGCTTCGAGAAGAGCGTTTCGGCGAAGCCTTGAGGATCGTGGAGGAGGTGGAGCGCACTGAAGTTGAGAGGATGAGGTGCATTCTTCTTCTTCTGCTTCTTCTTTATAGTGGCAGCTGCAGTCCTCAGTTCGCGGGCCTTCTTCTTGCTCTTCTTGTTGATGCCAGCTGAATGCTTCAATTTGGCCATGTCGACATCATTGTCGTCATCGCTGCTCTCCTCTGCAGCGGCCTCTCGTTCCTCGTCACCACCAAGGAAGAACTTGGTGCCGCCGAAAACGGTCTTTTCGTTGTCGCTTAGAGCGGCCAAGCGCATGACCTCGACTGCGCGCGCATCGGTCCATATTTGGCGCTTCCAAAGCTCTCTTGTGATCTTCACGGCCCATATGCCCTTGGGTGAGGAGGAATCTGATTCTAGGAGGCTTTGACTAGTTAGTCAATGATCTTGGTACACTCGCAGGATATTGCATACTTGTAAAGCGCTGTCTGCATAGACTTGTTGAGCTTGTGGTTGACAGTCTTTGCGTTGGAAGACCGAAGGTCTGAGATGATCTTGGTGTAGAGTAGTTGTCGCAGACTCTTGCTGTTGGTCGTCACAAGAATGGGAAACAGGGTGTTGAGAAGTGTGATCGAGTCGATGACTTCTTTCCGCTTGAGCAGGCAGTATGCTCCGACGACCTTGTCTCTCAAGTCATACTCCAGCACCTCGTGGTGGGTGAGCAGCAGCTCTAGATCCCGGGGAAACTCTGATGCAATATCGGGGTAGAGGTCTGAGGTGTGCGACACGAATTCGATGAGGTCCTTGAGCGCGACCAGACCGCTATCTGAGGTGCTTGGGTCGGCCAGGAAGAGGTCGAGGAGGGTTCGGTACTGCTGCCATTGCTGCTCAAAGTCGTCTCTGTACGATTGAGGGTCTCGTTTCAGCTTGAAGCGGAGTGCTGCGTGGTCAGACTCCAGCTTCTCGAGGGCACCAACTTTGCGCTTCATGGTGTCGACTTGGGATCTGGGGGGTGAGGAAGTTGTCGTGGCTGTCGTCGAGTACGCGCCTGTGTAGACTTTGCGACATGAAATTTTAGTGGGGCCCATCCCACCAATTGGTCAGGGCGGACCGACACTAGGCCGAGAAGCTCTGGCCTCTTTGCGCGTAAATCTTTCATCCTCGACAACTTGCGCCAGCCACTTTTCAGACGCGCTGCCCTACAACGGCGCGCATCACATTCAACAAGCTCATACACCGCTCTTGATTGATCGTGGTCTGTTTCTCAACCTTACCCGCGTGTCTTCAGATATCGACGCGACTGTAATACCTGGGCCAGCGCCCGCCCATTGCCCACCATGACGAGCTTCTCTTCCATGTCCCTGTACGCCTTGACGGTGAAGCAGCCGACAGCGACACAGGACGCCATTTCCGGCGACTTTCTTGGAAACGGCAAGCAGCAGATTCTCACAGCGAGCGGCTCACGACTGGCTATCCTCGAGGTCTCGCGGCGACAGAAGGGCTTCCAAGAGCTGTACTCGCAGGATGTGTTTGGCATCATTCGTCGTATAGCCAAGTTCAGGATCGCAGGCGGCACCAAAGGTATGTTAGTCCATCTTCCCCGCTACAAGCAGTATAGTGATTTTCAAAGCACACGACACCCTCGAGCTCCCAGCTCCCTGAGCCCACGGTGGACTGGACTGCAAACACTAAGAACCTCTACTGACTCCGTCAGACCATATTGTCATAACCACCGACTCCGGACGGTTAGTCACATATGAGTACATGCCAGATGAGCATACCTTCAAGACCGTTCACTTCGAGACGTTCGGCAAGTCTGGAATACGACGCGTAGTGCCGGGCGAGTATCTAGCAGCCGACCCGAAAGGGCGCGCTATCATGATCGCCTCGACGGAGAAGAACAAGCTTGTCTACATTCTTACCCGAAGTGGCCAGACGGATATTGCCATCTCCTCACCGCTAGAGGCACACAAGCCACAGACGTTGGTGTACTGCCTTATTGGACTTGATGTTGGATATGACAATCCCATGTTCGCTACATTGGAGGTAGACTACTCCAACTCGGAGACTGACCCTACTGGTGAAGCCTACGAAGAGATCAAGAAGGAGTTGGTATACTACGAGCTGGACCTTGGTCTTAACCATATCGTCCGGAAGTGGTCGGAGCCAGTTGATCGTACCGCCAATACCCTCTTCCGGGTACCTGGAGGACCAAACGCTCCGAGCGGTGTTCTATGCTGTGGAGAGGATAGCATCACATACCGCCGCATCTTCAACAACAAGTCAAGTGTGCACCGACTGGCCATTCCACGCCGCGAAGGAGCCACTGAAGACCCAAATCGCAAGCGCATGATCGTTGCTGGTACTCTATACTCTCTCAAAGGCGGTGATTTCTTCTACCTCCTACAAACAGAGGACGGTGATGTCTTCAAGCTTACTGTAGAAGCCACCAGCGGTACCGTCGACAAGATCAAGATCAAATACTTTGATACCATCCCCGTCGCGACGAGCATTTGCATTCTGAGGGCAGGCTTCGTGTACGCTGCCTGCGAATCTGGAGACCGCATCTTGTATGAACTGGAGTCTTTGGGAGACGAGACGGAAGATCCTGTTTTCGAGAGCGATCAATTCCCTGTCGACCCTGAGACCTCTTTCGCACCTCCCTTCTTCAAGCCTCGGGCGCTTGTCAACCTCACTGCAGTTGAGACGATGCCCAGTCTCAATCCGATTATGGGCATGGAAGTTGCCAACCCTGCGCTGGAGGACGCGCCCCAAGTTTACACGATCAACGGTGCCGGTGGCCGGAGTTCATTCCGCACCACCAGGAACGCGCTGGAGGTTCTGGATCTTATTGAGTCGCCGTTGCCGCAGAACGCTTCCGACGTCTGGACTACGAAGCTGACCAGCGAAGACGAAACTGATACACTTATTGTCATGTGTCTTCACAGCAGAACGCTCGTTCTCAAAATTGGCGACGATGTCGAGGAAGCTGCGAATACCGGCTTTCTTCCAGACACCAACACGCTTGGTGTACAACAGTTCGGTGAAGACTGTATCATCCAGATCCATCCTAAGGGTATTCGTCACATCCAGGGCATCCAGTTCCCTAATGACGATGCAAGTGCGACGCACGCTAGTCTGACTGACTGGCAACCCCCAGCGCATCGCACTATCGTAGCTTGTGCCACGAACAACCGACAAGTTGCTATAGCGCTAAGTTCCGGCCAAATCCTGTACTTTGAATGCGACGCAGATGGATCGCTTGCCATGGCTGAGGAGGAGATTGCTTTAGACAGCACTATCAACTGTCTTGCAATGCCTGATGTACCTGAGGGTAGTGTGCGAGCTTTCTTCTTGGCTGTCGGGTGCAGCGACCAGACTGTCAGGATTTTCAACTTGAGTCCTGACATGGAAGGAAACATCCTGCGAAGTATCTCTGTCCAGGCCCTCACCTCACCGCCTAGTGACTTGACCATCAACCTCATGACGGACAAGTCTCCTCGTGGATACAGCCAGTTCTTGCACATCGGTCTACGAAGTGGTGTATACATCAGATCGGTACTAGATGAGATGACTGGCGACATTGGCGACACTCGGAGACGCTTCCTTGGGCCAGAGCCTATCAAGTTTGCGAAGGTGACTGTTGCCGGCGAACCTGCTATTATTGCAATGACCTCAAGGCCATGGCTAGGTTACACTCATCCTCGTACCGGAGTGTTGCAGCTGACACCGCTGAACTACATTCCATTCAAGTCCGCGTGGAACTTTGATGGTTCCCAATTCAAGGGAATCATCTGCGTCAGCGGCAACGAGCTACGGTAAGCACCTTCCATCTATTTCCCCCAACTGCAATGATGAAACTCTGTACTCCCTAAACACGATGAGGGCAATAACAAATTTCCAATTGTTCCTACTGAAAGCAGTTATCAATTCGTTCTTGTTACATACACAACATGCACGATTAGTTGCTGACCACAACAGAATCTTCACCTTCAATGACCTAACGGACAATACGACTTACGAGAACATACCACTCAAGTACACCCCAAGGAAGATGGTCGGATGGCACGACCAGGGTGTGTTCTACGTAATCGAGAGCGACAACAACACTATAAGTGCCGACAGACGCCAACAGCTTATCGCACACGCCGGTGTCAAGAAGGAGGATGATGGCACCAACGGCTCGATGGAAGTCGAGAACGCCAACGGTGGTGCAACGAATGGCACCGACGATAGCGACGAGCTTCCAGCAGTTGACTTTGGTTACCCAAGAGCTCAGGGCAGCTGGGCTTCTTGTATCCAAGTTGTCGATCCTGTGAGCGAAAAGACTGTCACCCACACCGTAGAGCTCAATGGCAACCAGTCACTTGTCAGCGCCGCCTTGGTGTTCTTCGAGAGCCGTGGTGAGGAAGCATTCTTGGTTGTTGGCACTGCCAAAGACTTGAGCTTCACTCCTTTCAAATACACATCTGCTTCTATCCAGGTGTACAAGATCAACCCCACCGGTCGTGAGCTGGAGTTCTTCCACGAGACTGAGGTCAGCGACCCGCCTCTAGCGCTACTTGCATTCAAAGGAAAGCTCATTGCTGGTGTCGGTCGCCATCTGTGTCTCTACGACTGCGGTATGAAGTCTGTCCTACGCAAGGCTCAGGCACCGAACTGTGTACCAACGCGCATCACCGACCTCAAGACGCAAGGCAGCCGACTGGTTGTTTCCGATCAGGCGCAGTCAGTAACGTATGTCGTACACAAAGATCAGGTCCACCCCAATCGCCTGATTCCCTTCGTCGATGACACTATTGCCCGCCACACCTCCGCATCAGAGATGCTGGACTACGACACCACAGTTGGTGGTGACAAGTTCGGCAACATCTGGCTTGTGCGCTGCCCACAGAAGGTCTCCGAGTCTTCTGACGAGTCGCCTGATGGTTCCGATCTCCTAGTAGATAAGGGCTACTTGGGTGGTACGCCGAACCGCCTCGACCTTATCGCACACTACTTTACGAACGACATTCCCGTCTCCATTCAGAAGACTGTCCTACTATCAGGTGGTGAACGCATCATCTTCTGGGCTGGTCTCCAGGGTACTCTTGGTGCACTTATCCCCTTCAACTCCCGCCGACAGCACAAGATGTTCCAACAACTGGAGCTACAACTTCGGTCAGACGACAAGCCACTGTCGGGTCGCGATCATCTCGCCTTCCGCAGCTACTTCGCGCCGGTCAAGAGCGTGATCGATGGTGATCTCATTGAGCGCTTCTTGGTACTGTCGCGCGACAAACGAGAGAGCATCGCTGGCCAGATGACAGGTGCAGAATGGACACCCAGTATGATTGATGAGGCGATTTGGAACATGAGAGGTCTTTATGCTTTTTAGATGAAGCGTAACCTGTACACACTACGGCGTTTGGATAGTTCGGGCCTTGAAGAGCAGTTGGCGCTTTTGTCCTGCCCTTGTAGCGTCTTTGATGAATAAGTAGCAGTAACTTGTATTTGTAAACAGGAATGTGGGTCATAATAGACTCAAATGATACCCAAGAATCGTCTTCAACTATCTTCAAGCATGGTTGTCTGCACGTGGTTAGCCTTGCTACCAAGACCTGGTTTGCGGTGTTCTATACCTTGCTTTTGTCACTAATAGCACCCGCACTTATATGAACAGCAATAACAACCGCGGCACCGGCTGAACTCTACGTCATCACGTCGACATACGAAAGTTAAACCTCGCCAACACAAGACGGAGAAATTATCTCCATGCAGATCTACAAGTTTGCGGGGAAGAAGTGGGGCAAGTCATATCGATCCTGGCTCGGAGAGCCGCCGTCGGGTAGATTTGCGAGTGCGAATACGAATTGACTTGCTCTTCTCAGAAATACCCCGAAGAGAACAGCTACGGAACGGCTGATAATATGCACGACCCATGTTACAACGAGAAGCTTGGAGACAGGGACAGTAGCATTCGGTTGAGGACCGGGAAGCTAACGGAGCTAGGGTAGGAGACTATGTAAAAGGACGACACCGCACATGTTCAAGTACTACTAGGCTTGGAGATATCTGCTACTGGTTTTTTCGCCCGATATGAAGCTGTATAGCTCGCTCGCTCTTGTTCCTTTGATTTATCAAGGCTATGCGCTCGATGTCGAAGCTATAGTGAACAAATACTACGGCAATGATGCAGCATGGTACCGCGACCGGATCCCTCTTTTCGACTCTAGCGATCCAGATATCACCGATGTCTACTACTACCGGTGGTCCATTTTCCGCGCACATCAACGCGACCTAGGCTCCAACGGTTACATTTCCACCGAGTTCCTTGACGATGTCGGGTGGCAGACTATGCCTTGGGCTAGTCTGAACGATGCAACTGGCTTCCATCTCCTAGAGGGACGGTGGTGTCGCGACCGACGGTTCAAAGAAGATTACGCGACATTCATGTATAGCAGCAACAGCAACAGTCGACAATTTTCTGAAAGCATGGCCGCAGCCGTTTGGCAAGGGTATCTTGTTGATGGTGTGGTAGAGGACGTGGTTAAGAGGCTCGACGATATGACGAGAGTGTATAATGCCTGGGATGATTCCTACGACAAGGACAAAGGGTTGTATTACGTTGAGCCCATCCGGGATGCGACGGAGTATACAATCTCCAGTATAGATTCTTCGGGTGGCTATGATGGCTTCTTCGGTGGCGACTCGTTCCGCCCTAGCATAAACAGCTACCAGTACGCCAACGCCCTCGCAATCGCCAACATGGCGTCCTTGAAAGGTGGTTTGGAAAGCACCGTCGACACCTACAATTCCCGCGCCACTGCCCTCAAAACGCGCGTACAGGACGCCCTCTGGAACTCAACCTTTGACCATTTCATCGACCGCTATCAAGTCAACAACACGAACGTCACATACTGGGATCCCATTCGCGGCCGCGAACTGGTCGGTATGGTCCCTTGGACCCACGACCTCCCCGACGATACCGCAACCTACGCACAAGCTTGGTCGCACATTCTTAACAGTAGCGAGCTAGCCGGAGAACACGGTTTGCGTACCGTGGAGCCTTCTTACGAGTACTACATGCGACAGTACCGTTACGAAGGCCCGAACCCGGAGTGTCAGTGGAATGGCCCTGTATGGCCTTTCCAGATGACTCAAGTTCTATCCGGACTCGCCAATTTCCTGGATCATTATGCTGAGGGAAGAAAGACGGATGTTATTAACACTGATGACTATACAAACTTGCTGAGGCAATATGCTCAGTTGCATCGGAACCCCGATACTGGCATTCTGGATCTAGAAGAAGACTACTACCCTGACACGGGATTACCGATCGTAGGACTCAAGCGGAGTCATCATTACTTCCACTCTGGCTTCAACGACCTCGTCCTATCGGGTCTTGTTGGAATCCGTCCCTCAGCCAACGATACGCTGGAAGTCTCTCCCCTGGCCTCTTCAGCGCAGATGAAATATTTCCGCGCAGAACGTATCATATACCACGGTCATGAAATTGCCGTTCAGTGGGATGCCGACGGCTCGCACTACGACGCCACAGGTCTGCAGGTTGAGGTCGATGGCAAGGTAGTCGCTTCATCCCCCACGCTTTCTCGTCTTTCAGTCGACCTGGAACGAAAAGCTCCACCAGCTATTACCCGCCGAATCGCACAGTCAATCCAACTCAACGCTACAACGGCGTATCCGCGCGGTACAACATCCGTCGGCAACACTACTCAAGCATCTACATATCCTGCTATTGACGGTCGGATATGGTTTTACCCCGAGCAAGATGCTAAGAATGGGTGGGATACACCAGTCGGCAATGGAAGTACAGTCTGGTTCCAAATTGATTTTGGCAAAACCGTCAGCATAAGTGCGGCTGAGCTTGCATTCTTCGCGAACGAGGAGCAAGGCTTTGCGGAGCCGACGGATTATAAGATCCAGGTGCCTGGTAATGGGGACAGTGGTGAATGGAGTGATGTCGAGGGCGCGACTTATGGCGATGTTGTCGCGAACGGCATTACGAGTGTAGAGTGGAAGGAAGTTCAGGGGGAGCAGGTGAGAGTTATCTTTACGCCGAAGGTGGGCAGTAAGGTTAGAATTGCGGAATTCAAGGTGTACTGAATAGGGTTATTTTGATGGAGGCAACTGCTAGGTTTATATGGCTGCTGAATGATATCACTTGATTCTAAATGGTGACACCGAGCAACATGAGATACATTAGAAATGCGTGTATGTGGATTTAGAGATCCGTAATGATAAGTTTGTTCCAAGGAACATGGGGTATGTACTATTAACGCCAATGAGGAGACCACACATCAATGTGTCTGTATTCAACTCCTCCCCGGGCCCAGTCCACCAGCCCACCAACCAGAGTCAACCCAATATCTATTCTCTGCATTCGCCGTCTCCACCGACCTTACAAGCTTCCTCCGATCAAGGTGCAAATCTGCATGCCCATTCGTCAATTCGCCCGGTGTACGCCTTCCGCTCTTCTCTTTCCGCGGACTAGCCTGCATATCTTCAGCAGCGATTTCAGTATCAGACGTAGATACTGGTGATGCAGATCGAGGAGTTGAAGAAGTAGGCGAGGGAGTACTGTCAGGAGAGTAAATAGTTGGTATGGCACCCAAAATTCGACCAGCAGCGAAGACGCAACCACCGATTGCGTGTCTGATGAGAGAATCACCAGTAAGACTACCAATTATGAAGACGTCTCTAGCTACTTCGAGGGACGTAGCTTCGGCTTTGGCGCGGAATGTTCGGCCTGAGATCAGATGCGCGGAAGATGGGCCGGAACTCATTTGGTCGGGCGAAGCTAGAATCTCAGCGCATAGTTCTTGGGACAGAAAATCCAAGGTTCCGCGTCGGCCAACAACATAAGCTAGACCGCCTACTTCGTGGGTGACGGTTTCTCCTGACGGCAGTTGTAGTACTATGGTTGCTACATTCCCGGACACAGATGCGCTGACAACCTCGGCATTGGGCAGGCCTTCGTAGAGCGTCCAGTCGCGTTGTTGAAATGGATTCGACTTGCGCCGTACAGAAGGAGATTTTGCATTCTTCTTCTTGGATGTAATCGCTGCAAGCTTCATTTGGCGGTAAACGGTCGCATACTCTGGGTAAGCGGTGTGGTGGCAGCCTCGTAATGGGGACGGCCTCTTTTCGGGGGCCCATTGAAAGACGTGTAGGATCCTACGAGTAGGCGGCGCAGATATGATAACATCGGCCGCAGAGAATCCGGATCCAATAACGAGTAGTGGCGCTTGTTGCGAATCCATCTGTGCGATGGGCGCAAGGTGAAGTGGAGGCGGGATGTTAACTGTAAAGATGCCAGACGCAAGCACGAGATGCTTGCACCGAATCCCAAGACTTCCGATGGAAAAGCCGCGCACCGTTCGATGCACATGCTCGACCTTCAGCCCCGTGTATATGCTATCGGCTATGCCCACCGCCTCCGGGTATGTCCTTAGGTAGTCGGCAACCCCGACCCTCGAAGGCCGCACGAACTCGGCTTCGTCTCCTCTTCCGCTCTTAGCCAAGTGGTCTGCGTACGAATAGCCAGGGAGGCTCAACTGTTCCGCATAGCTCAACGTGCCAATGTCTGCGCTTGCAGAGACGGGATTCTCTGCCCATTGCCCACCTGCATGGGCTGTTTCCCCAATCGCAACATGTGGAATAGCCTTCTCAGGCTCGTACCGCCACTCGATGCAGGACTTGGGGTTCAGCTCGGTATCAGCATTGGGTCGGACGAGAGTGTCGAGCAGCGTGTTGACCGGCAGCGCTTGGGTCGAGTAGCGTAGAGACGACAGGAAATGCGCGTAGAGATCCGGTGTTAGGTGGAGCAGATTGGGTGATTTCTGCAGTTTCGCGTCGAGAATCGCGTCATGATGGCCGCCGACGTAGTATGGGATATGGCCGTGTAGGATGTAGGAGAGGACGAGCGCTGATGGCCCGTTGCCTGTAATTTGTAATCAGCATCTTGCTTGCGCGCGCATGTTATCCCCGTCACGTACCAATGATCAACGTGTCGACGCATTTTGGAAGCGAGCGAGCCATGGACTTTTGCAGCAGAATGCCATGAGGAAGTCAAAGTCAGCATGGACGGGAGGAAGGGCGGAACGGGGCTGGTCAATAGTGTATGTCTTCAACATGACGGCCTCTTTTAATTCTTCGGCGCTAGAAGCGGTCCCTGTTCCGCCGCGGTGGGGGTCGGGTCTCGCCTTCCACATTCGAGGGGTTGATTGCGAAGATGGTCGGCTCGTCGCTGACCAAGCTAATCGACGTGCCGTGAAATGTTGACGATTCAGGCACCGTGTAGATTGCGTGATCGCTGCAGGTGAGAGACGCGTGAGATGCACGAGGTCATGACATGTCCGCGGGGGCTGCATGAGGTCACAGCCTTGCGCTCAAGTGCGGGGCATGGCAAGGTAGAAGAACATTAAACTATAAATCCAAATCATAGTCAACCATGGTATCTCTTCCTAAATATCGCGCTCCAAGCCGCCCTGTAAATTTCGAGCTCTCCGACTCTGCGCAACAAGAAAGAGCATGTACACTTTGTGATTTCAAAGCATCAGCGTTACCCGTTGGGTCCAAAGGGAGAAATCGGGCCTGTCAAACGTTACCCCACATCATCCTGTCCGGGTCTGGTCCGCCGCGCGATCCTCCATCGCAAGATTCCTAGTATCTGTACGTGACGGTATTACGTTCAGCGACGGGCGAAACGTCGTGGGCCTGTTGCTGAGGCACGTTGAGATCAGGCGTCCGTGGGCGTTCAATGCGCGGTCGCATGTGTTCGTCTTCTTCCTGAATCGGTGGTTGCGCACCGTGCATGGTCAAGTTGTTTGCAGAGCTCTCTTGCCGACCCAGATACGACGGAGTTGATTGAAAGCCTGGATGGTAAGGATCTGGTGGGCCACCATAATCGTTGGCCGATGACGAGTTCTGGTGCGCTGGAGGTGTGTATGTAGTCGTATAGTGATCAGCGAACGGGTTCTCTTCTTGTGCGCTCGGTTGTGTACGATTCGGTGCGGCCTGCAGTGACGGAGGAAGATTGTTTTCGTCGCTTCCATAGTTGGTAGATGTTGTGCCAGCCGGTTGGGTGGGCTGCATCGTTCCAAAGTTCATGGAGGGTATCGAAGGCGCATCGCTGTGTGTAGGCACACCAGCTGGACTAGTGTTACCATTTGGCGGCGGCGGCGGCATGGCGTTTCCATTCTGCACTGGTGGAGACGGCGAGGCACCCATGAACCGACGGGCCTGGAGGATGGCGCGCTGATGCTTGGAAGCAGCGAGGGAGAGCTGCTCGTTGGTTTCGATCAACGTGAGCATAGTATCATCGTCGGGTGCCGGATTGTCGCATGCGATGTAGCCGTGTATGCTACGCTGGGCGGTCGTGCAGCGCTCAGCGAACTCCTTGACCAGTTCGTTACCAAGTAGTTCATTTGCTGGTGTGGACTGGACAAGCTGTAAGAGAAGCTTGGCCGATGTGCGCGCTTCCTCAATGCGACCTGCAAGCTCTGCTGGTGGCGGCAATGTCTTAGACGACGACCTGTGCCCTGAACTGAAGCCGCCCTGTACGTTCTGGGACCCTGACCAACCTGGCGCATTGAGCTTCCGGGGGCCGAACTGCTTTGCGGCAACAGCCATAAGGCCCTTCTCCTTCTTGTACATGGTGAACAGCGTGTTTAGGTTGGTGTCATATCCCTTTTCTCGCTCCATGGAATCCAGCGTCTCCTTGACAATCTGCGCTACACTTGGGTCTTGACCATTGCGGAGTAGGTACTTGACTGTATCGGCGAACTGCTTGTCGAGGTTCTTGGTAAAAGAAGGGCCCGGATTGTCGGCCAAGATTCTGATGAGCATAATGGCATTGTACTGGACATGAGGGCGGGCGTAGTTTTCTTTGGAGAGGAAGATGCGGATCTGTCTGGCGGCGGCTGATGCAGCGCTCGGGCTTGCGACGGCGGACTCGACGATGGTAGGCAGGTGGAGGACTTCTTCGCCCTGGAAAGGTCAGTAGGGCGGCATGATTCTGTGGGCAAATACCGTACCGAGTTGGCGGCACCAGACTCGCAGAAGAGCATCTGCTCGCTATTAGCTGCTGCGAAGATGCGACGAGGCGGTATAACCTACCACTCCCCTGGTGGCATTGGCCTCGGGCGTGTCAGCATTTGGATCGATATTGACATCCTGGGCTGTATGCGCTGGATGCGTTAGAGTGTACCAGACCAAAGTGCATGGCGGGACTCACAAGACCGTTTGCGCATCAAGCTGCCAAAGTTGAGGCGCTTCTTGAGCTCCATGTCTGCTGCTACGGGCGGAGCGGTTCCGCAATGTTAAACGGTCGCAGGAGCGTTTGAAGTGACTGCGCAAAAACAAAGCGCAGAACCGCACGAAACACGAGATGGCTCCGAGTCTGTGAGTCTTGGTGGAAAGGAGAGAGATGGTGGGATCGCGGTATAGATCGAGGCCTCCAGCGCTCCTTCCTCGCGCGGACGGTTACCTAGGTAGGGCTGCGCCTCTTGCTGCCAAGCCATGACAACTTCGCGAACACACGTACAGCCAACGTAAACAACCGCGTACAACGTGTGGCGACGCTGCATCCATCGCTGTACTGCACCACCATGTCCTTCCCCCACACGGCACCATCTACGCGTCCTGGATGGCGGAGGGTGTGCCAAGATAGGCCATCGGCCTTTTGCTGCAGACCCACGGCCCGGTAGTCTGCTTTTTAATCGGACCCTTTCCGTGCATCCACACTGATTCCACAGCTGCTGGAGACCAGTCTCCTACTAAGCATCCTAGGATACGTCAAGACAGTCGTAGCACATGACCGGGTACCTGCTTATGGTGCGCCCGCGTGATACCACGGTTCGTCTTCTCGACCGGTGGCGGCAAGATGCAGATGGCGGTTGACTATACACAACCATCAAAGCTAGTCTGGCAGTTGTTGTCGTCGTCGTCTTCTTTGTCGCCGAGAGGTGTGACGATGACATAGCCTGAGCACAGTACCGATCTATCCGTGCTAACACTACGTTGCGACACGTCAAACGTCACGACCCAGCCTAATTCTTCAGTAATGCCCCATCTTCCACCTCACCATCTCCAAAGTCTGGCACAGCCAAGTAAAGGCTTCCGTCAACAGACGGGGTCAGCGACATGTTATTCAGGTTCAAGAATACCATCAACCTGTCACGGGCACCTACAGATATCAGAGACTCACACTGTAGTCGCTTGGCTGTGGTTGCGTGCGTCACTCTGCTCTCATCGGCGCTAAGCAAGCTACCATTCGCTGCCACCACCTATGACTATGCCCGCAACCTGTTAGTGTTAGAGACTGCGATTATCGTCTCTGAGTTGTCCCTACCTATTCGAGGCGATGCGATGCGGCGACAAGGTTCAAGGATCGACGCTTCCTCGGCAAGCGATCATTCCTACAGGATGCCGCAGCTACGGCTTGGCTAGACGTCATTCTTCATGCGCACTTGGTCCATTCGTGAGACACCTCGACAGCCACTCACCTTGCCTTGGTCAAGTGCCAGGCACAAAGTATATGACCTCAAACCATGGTCCTCGCCTCCCACCGTCCCGTGCAATACACCCACCTCCTGACCTCACCACTTTCATAGGCACCAGCGTCTTTGTTCAACATCACCTACAAAATGGCGCCCGAACCCGCTTCCGCCATGGCTGGCCAGGCTCGTATGCGTGTCGAAGAAACTGAACAAGAGCACATTACCAGAGAGAACTCGGGTTTTGCCGCATTTGAAGCAGATATGCCTAAACTCGCCAACCGATTCAGCTTTTCCCTCAAGGACAACCTTTCCTCCTACCTTGGTCGCAAGAACCCTTTCTTCACCAACGTAAACCCAGACACCGACTATGTATGGATTCTGGATACGACTGCCTACCAGAATCGCTTAGGAAGGTGGAAGGCGGAACTTGTTGCTGCCTACTTTGTCAAGAATAGCGGCAAGGACATCTCCCAGCTCGTTGCATGGGTCAGCGAGAAAATCGGCCTTGCAGACGACGAACAGGCTAGAGCAACAGTCGCCCAGAGGCTCCAGCCCTTTGCGGACGCAATTCTTCCAGCGCACGCTGTTGAAATTGACCTCAATGGTCTCAAAACCAGATTAGGACCCAGCGGCCGCGACGGTATCAGCTCAGACGAGTTGGCCATTCCCGGAACCGATTATAAGGACGGCCAGGTCAACAAGTTCCAGGCCGTCAATGCTGAGGCGACGTCATTCAATATTACCTTCGCAAAACCCAAGGGATGGGCCGTCCTTTCCGATATCGACGATACAATCAAGAAGACCCTGACATCGTCACCTGTCGGTATCTTGACCACCACATTCGCAGAGCAGCCAGAGCCGATCAAGGGCATGCCGGAGTTGTATAGGCATATGGCGCAAAAGCTCGACAATCCGCCCTTCTGGTATCTCTCCGCATCCCCATACAACCTCTACCCGTTCTTGCGCAACTTCCGCGAGCAATACTACCCCAATGGTACCATGATCTTACGCGACGCTAGCTGGATGAACTTGGCTGGCTTCCTCGCAAACTTGACGCAAGGTACCCAAGCTTACAAGGTTGACCGCATTGAAAAGGTTCATGGCTGGTTTCCCAAGCGGAAGTTCATCCTTATCGGTGACTCGACCCAAACAGACCCTGAATCGTATGGCGAAGCGTACCGCAAGTTTGGCAAGAGCTGGATCGGTGCTATCTACATTCGTAAGGTAACGGGCGTTGCGGAAATGGACGAAGGCAAAAAGAATTGCCCAGAAAGATTCGAGAAGGCCTTCAAGGGTGTTCCCAAGGAGGTCTGGTACGTCTTTGAGGAAGCACAGGAACTGTACGCGAAGATCGATGCTTTGCCTAAGATCGAATAAGAGGCGAATGCTTCAGTGTATGACGAGCAAGTTTCAGTTTGAAGGATAATCGAGGAGCTTTTGGCGCATCTCGTTTTGCATGGTACCTGGCCAGCTGGCTATTTTGATACATGCAGGGACATACCACGGAGTACGGAGTACAATTTCATTTTTCCCTTTTTCCATAGTCAAACAACGCGATACCCAATATTTTCCCAATCTCATTTCTCTTGCCTCTTAATCCTGCTAGCCATTGTCTATAACATGTGCTATCATAAACATGTGCATGGCCGGTGATTTCACTGTTTTCTCCACTGCCCTCTTTCGTTTTGCATTGAAGTGCGGCATGTTTGGCAACATTCACATCTTCACATCTTTATCAAACATGAGCAACATTTCACAACACCAACATTGTACGCCACAGAGATACTCGGTCACGCGTGATCCCGACGTCAGAAATTGGAAGCGTACCTATACTGCAGTTCCTACCCTCCGCAATAGTCATACTCCCGCCTGCCTGATCGCCAAACATGGTAGCCGGTCAGCTACAAGAACCCGGACCAATGCCTCTGTACGTTCTTCTCGTTCTCGTTATTGGTATATGTTTCTACTTCTTCTTCATAGGTACCGCTGCAGTCAGGCTTTGGTTCTATAAGGGCGCTCTCGGTCCTGCGCCAGAGAAGTTCCTCGTCGTCAAGATCGAGCATGAGGATGCACAGCAACATGCTCCGATGGCCGACAACCACAGCGGAGCCGGCACACACAGCAACGCCATGAAGCACCGACGCATGACCGTCTTCACACATGCCTCATTATCAGCACTATCTGACGACACCGCTCATACTACCGCGCTCGAACCACATGGTTTCTCACAAGCAACGACGATGGTGAATCTCCAAGATATCGATGAGGAAGACCTATCCTCATTCACAAATCCTGGAACCCGCGCCTATATAGCAGAAGAATGCCGCCTGTCCCGCATGCCTGCCTTTGACGCAGATGACTGCGGAAACGGCGACTACTTCCCTGACCTCCCTTACACAAACAACCCTATCGAATCTACTTCTGCTTGCTCCGACTATCTCCAACCCTCACAACTAGGGCTTACCTCAACGGACTGGCGCGACTGGCTAGCCATTGATGAACATTACATTGAGTACCACGCCGCGCGCACTCACCTCCTATCGCGCAACCGATCATCTTGTATACACCTCACTCCCGACAGCGAATCCGCGTGTCGCGAGCTGCTGCAAGAAATTGCCTCCTACCTCGTCGAACAGCACCCTAACAAATTCAGCTTCAAGACTAAACATCGTAGGAAGCATATTCTGAATGAACTGACGAGAGAAGATTTCGAATTAGAGGGTGGGTTGGAGGCACATCCATTGGAGGTTGTAGCGAGACTGTGCGGAGAAGATTTTATGATCTGGGAGAGAAGTGAGAGTACTAGGATGTGGTACTTGCAAGCCAGTACAACGCTCTTCCCATCCGGGTACATCATAACGTCCTACATGGGAAAACCAGTCAATGTCATGGTTCGTGGTGATGAAAACGGGAGACTGCCAATGTTGCCTTGGTCCAGTAAGTTTCATATCTTTCCATCGCCCACATTAGACTGACGTTCTCAGCTTTGCCATCCATATTAACCCTCGACCTTCCTACATTGTCCCGATACTCCCACACCGGTCCTCTATCCCTCCACCAAATTTTCATTCAAACCCGTCCTCCTCGATGCTCTCTAGCCTCCACACTCCACATTCTCCGGCCCATGGATTTCTTTGCCGGAAACATAGCAAATCTTCACCCTTCTGAGCTACTCGTTCGTACCGAGACGCAAATGTTTGCGCGTCTACCTAAATCGGGTGCTGTGATTGTAACAACACGGACGAGTACTGAGACAATAAGCGACATGGTTGAAAGAATGAATGTGTGGGAGAAAGAAACCTTTCTGAAGACAGTGAACGGGTGGGGACCTGAGGAAGCGAGGTTCAAGGGGAGAGAGTTGTGGATTGGGGTTGTGGAACGGTGTTTGAAAGGTTAGTGTCTAGGCTCTTGTTTTAAATACTAGAGCCTCGACTTTTACGGCTTGCTGACAGATTTTAACAGGTCAGAGTGCGTTCAGGGATGATATGACGGTTTGTAGTAGACTGTCGGCTATGTAAACAATCAGGTGAGCGATTCATGAATAATGCAATATATTGGAAATCTTGGAGTACGAGCACGAATATTTCGCAATCGCACTGGAATGCGCCCAGATGGTGGTTGTAGCTTTTTTCAATACTAACGTCTAGGTGGTGGTATAGAATACACAGCCACCCGTTCGCTACCGTACAACGACGACAAGGGAGCACGAAAATACTTTTCTCACTTCAATGTACTTCACTATTCTTTAACTCAATTATATCAAGATGGTTAATACTACCTCACTCAGTGTGGTAGCAGCCACGCTCAACGCTGCCAACATACCTACCTTCACACGTATCGTGACTACCACCATGGTTACTCCCACACTCGCTACAGTAATATCCACCACTTCGTCGACAAAAACCACTATATTCCCCACCAGCACTATCCCCACAACCCTCGGTAGTCTCCAAACTTTCCCATCCGAGCACATTCAAAATACACAAGGCGACTGTCGCCCTCAAGCTCCAGGCTACGGCCCTGTCCCAGAAGAAGACAACGTGTCGTCCTTCTACACGTCTCCATTAATTCGCACTCCAGCTCTAGAGGCTACCACACCCCATGGCTATACCCTCGCCTTTTGTGGGGCGAATGCATCATATGTCGGCACGAACTACCTTGGATATCACGAACTGGAAGCATACAGTCCAACCGAGTGTGCGAGTAGATGTCTCATGTGGGGGAGATCTAACCTAGACGGCGAGCCAGAAGTTTCATCGACCACTCTGTTCCCAAACGGATTCGACTACTCCGCTACACCTACCAGCACACCCACGTTACGTGCGCAGATGTGCAACAGCTTCAATATCTATTTTGAGCGCTCCCCATCTATTAATCTGGGAGAAGAGTGTCAGGACGCGAATAGTCGCACTATCGTTAAATGTGCACTTTGGGGCGAGGGAAATATGCGCGAAGAGTGTGCGACAAATACAGGCTACAAGAACTGGAAATTCGAAATTGTTATTGCGGGGAGCAACGGCTATGTTTTGGGTATGGGGAAGGAAAAGAGCAATGAGGAGAATTCAAAGACTTCTGAGGGTGAGAAGAGTGTCAAGGTGGATATGGTTGCAGCGTTCATGAATAGGTTTGTGGTGGGTGCTGCGCTGGCTTCCTTAATAGTGGTGCATATGGAATTTTGAGCTTGAACCATAGGTACCTAGCTGTTCCTACGTGACTTCTCCATAGTATCCAGAATAGACAGTGTGGCAAGACTTACCTCATGTCGCCTTGATTTCCTAGTACATCGTTCGTGTAGGGTTTTTGGTATCGTTTGTGTCGCGGAAGTTGCGAACGTTTGAGGTTATGTCCACTCTCTGCCTAGGTAGATATGCTCGGTGCAACACCACAAGGGTATATTTGATCGGTGATGGGTTATCGCAAGTAAATTCATCATATGCAGAACTGTTTGGAGTCATCGCTGTTGTAGTCTTGAACTTGCGTCACCTGTACGACTTCCAGCTACTGCTATAGATATCTTTAATCTCTTCCAAACTTTTCCATCATTCTACGTCAGTCGATAGAAAGGCCACTACTGTGAAACTTTTACAGCGGTGCTGTTTTAATGCTGACAGGTCAAAAAGAAGCGCGTCAACGCTTTTGACTTAGACATGCTTGCAACGATTACCTTGATTAAGAATGCAAACATAATCTTATCGGAAGTTTCGCTGGAGCTTTGTCAGGGCATTGCAAAGGCAAAAAAAGAAGACTGAGTCTTTTGTGTGTGCCCACTACCCGAATCGCTTAATTTGAGTCAGTGTCTGGCTCGTACGCAATTCGAACGCAGACAAACTTACAACGAGTGATCTTCGCATTACAAGTGCGACGCCTTACCGCTTGCTGTAAATGTTTTTAGCAGGCGTTACTCGGATCACGCTGTGGTAAACTTACGCCAAGCGGGCGATGATATGCCTGTCATGAGAAAAATCTCGATTTTGGACGTATATGTTCTTGGCTATCAAGATTCCGAGACCCGCAAGCTCGCAAATACTGCGCATTGTTGTCAAGCATGTAATTGGTGCGGGGCTTTACCCTGACTAGTTTCCTGTGTCAAGGGATTGCAAGAGTACCCCACGATTGGTAGTGCTCTGTGGCAACGGCCGGGGTTTCCAAGGTCAGCCTCACCCTTGTCCCGCGGTTAGTTGGAGGGAAAGCTCCGACCATCGCTACATCATCGCAGCAAAGGCCAAGCAACACGTACACCAATACTTTCACCCTACGTCCCACTGTCATCTCACAGTCCTTTCCGATGATATATATCACTCGTCCACGTTGAGATATAATCTTACACAACCGAACCTCTCGACCGAAAATAAAGTTGGTGGCGGAGCCAACATGGCGGATACGGACATCGCATCTCTCACAGCCGACCAGCAAGCCGCGCTTCAACAATACACCGCTGTTACCGACCAAGCGACATCTGATGCGATACCGATACTCCAACGCGCGCAATGGAATGTCAATATAGCGGTCACGCGCTTCTTCGACGGCGAACCGACCGAAGACCCAGTGGCTGCTGCTGCCGCCCAACTACCACCGCCCCAAGACGTCCGCCGACAAGAGACACTACTAAACGGTTTTGCCTCACCACGATCATCTACAAGTAGTGGGAGGAGAGTGAGGATAGAACCTGCTCCGAGGGTGGTCCCACAGCCAGAAAGCCAAGTCAGTACACAAGTTCCGCTAGTACTGGCTATATTCTTTGCGCCATTCTCGCTCGTGTACTCCCTATTTGCGAAATCCTTCCGGTTGTTAGGATGGATCTTTCCCTTCCTCCCGCGCGCATGGGGGAGGGTTACAGCTAGCAACATCAACACACCTGCCTCTCAGCGCAGCGCGAGCGGGCGCCGACCTTTGAACCCACGAGACACAGCGGCGCGTTTCATCCGCGAGTTCGAGGAGGAATATGGAAGTCACAACCTGCCGTTCTTCGAGAGCGGATACGCCCAAGCTTTTGATCTAGCGAAGAAGAACCTACAGTTCTTAATGGTGGTGCTGGTCAGCCCAGAGCATGATGAAACATCATCCTTTGTACGGGATACACTTCTTTCGCCAGAGGTCGTGGAGTTCGTACGAAACCCCGAGAACAACATCATACTTTGGGCTGGCAACGTGCAAGATTCCGAGGCATATCAAGTTTCCGCCGCCCTGTCGTGCACCAAATTCCCGTTCACGGGTCTCATTGTACATACACCCCAAGTTTCGTCAACAGCTATGGGGATTGCCGCGCGTGTAGCTGGTCCTACGCCCCCACAACAATACATTGCCAAGCTACGACAGGCAATGCAGCAACACATAGAGCCGCTCAATCGCGTGCGTAGTCAGCGCGCGGAACAACAAGCGACACGAAACATCCGAGAACAACAAAATAGCGCATATGAACGCTCACTCGCAGCTGACCGAGAGAAAGCTCGCAAGAAGAAGGAGGAAGCAGAGCGCAAAGCTCGAGAAGAAAAGGAAGCACTCGAACGCGAACAAGCCATCGAACGATACGCACAAAATCTCGCGCAATGGAGGCAATGGCGCGCTGCATCTATACGCTCTGAGCCCGAGCCTGAGGAAAAGGACATCGTGCGCATCAGTCTTCGTATGCCGAATGCAGAGCGCGTGGTTCGCAAGTTCGCTGCAGATGCACAGATCGAGGAACTCTATGCATTCGTCGAATGCTACGATATCCTGCAATCTGAGGTAGGTGTACAGGAGAACATAGAGAAACCAACAGATTTCGAGCATGAGTACAAGTTCCAACTCGTTAGCCCTATGCCGCGCGAGGTATATGAGCTCAAGACTGGTGGTACGATTAAAGAGCGTATCGGACGGAGCGGTAATCTGATTGTTGAGCGGACCGATCTAGAAGATGAAGAGGAAGACGACGAGCAGTAATCGCATGAAGATGAGCATTGGACTGGCGTTACAATATCTACTCGACTTAGCGTGGGACGTGGATATCCACTTAGGTTCTCGATACGACGTTTACGTTGACCATGAATGTAAGAATGTATGTATAACGTTATACATGACTTTCTCTATTTTCAGTGCTTCGGCCGTTCCTTGATCCATGTAACTCAGTATATGCTTGCCAAGATCGTCGATACCACAGCCACAATTCCGTGTTCCGGATATTTGAGTCGCACAGCCTACGGCAGCTTCGGGAGCACAGACCATGTTTTAGCGTGAAGGCAGACTGCCCGATTTCGTCACGCATCCTAAGCTTTTGATCGTCCACTGTCATCACGTTCCCTAAACAAACCACCGATATGATCCTCGCAGCGACAAGATAACATGGAAAGAGCTAAGACTCGCAAGCCCCATAAGAAGTCGCGAAACGGCTGCTTACCATGCAAAGGCCGCCATGTCAAAGTGCGCCTTCCCATTCGAATCTTGAATTCTACATACGACTGACCATCTTCAAGTGCGACGAGCAAAAGCCAAATTGCGCAAACTGCGTAAAGCAAGGCACCGTGTGTGAATATCGACCATCCACGGGCCAAGAGAGTCGTGAGGCTTCGAACGTGTCGCCTTTACCGATTGGAACGCCAGCTTTTACGCCATCATCCACAGATGGCACTTCCGGTTTTCTTGACCAACAACCACTACCAGATTTTGGATCCATCACTATCAATGGCGCTTCCAGTCAACCAGATTTGGCATTGAATATACCCCAACTACGATTGCTCCAGTACGTACTCTCATGTGTGATTGAGTCTCTCAGTACATGACTGTGGTTCCATGGTCTGGTATGATCTCAACGAGCAACAGAACTTTTTTATCGATGTACAAGAAAGACACCTAGAAGCGTAAGCTAATTGCGTGGGTAGTCACTACACGACCGTCACAGCCAAAAGTCTCGCAGCGCATACTGACGCCGAGGACGTATTTACAACTACTTTGATACAGATTGCATTCGATCATCCATATCTTCTCCAAGCGGCTCTTGCACTCAGTGCGTTACACTTGAGCCGAACTGCAGGACCAGAAGAGGCCCAACAATACTCGTACCAAGCTGAGAAATACCATGAAGCGTCTCTGCTCAACTTCCAGACAATGGTTCGCGATATCGATCCTTCGAACTTTAAAGCAGTCCTATTGTTTGCCGGCACGCTGTTCCCGCATGCGTGTGTCGCTTCACTTGCAATCCACAATGATTTGGATCATGTGTTCGACAGCGTTCTTTCCAATCTCGTCCTGACTCGGAGAATTAGACCCATGGTAACAGGGGTCTATGAACAGATGAAGGAGAGTGAATTAGGTCGTGTGATTCCAGACGACGTCAAGAATATCAATTGGCAGACCGAAGAGCAACCACCCAATACTGAGCTCGTACAGCTCCGCAAGTTCTCCGAGGTCGTCCATCACGTTTACCCTCCCGACATTGTCGATGCATATGGATATGCCTGTCATATCCTCGAGCTCGTATTCCAGGTTGCAGAGAAATCTACGAAGCCGCCTTCCGACGCTTTGTTGAAGATATGGATACATCTTGTCTCGGACCGCTATATCGAGCTCTTATCGGAGAGGCAACCAGGATCTTTGATCATCTTTGCACACTTTGCTGTCATCATGCATAGAGCAGCAGAGAACTACTGGTATCTGGAAGGAGTCGCGGAGCAGATACTTCTCATTGCAGATCACATGGTCCCTAGTGAATGGAAGTCGTGGTTGCAGTGGCCGAAGGAGCAGATTCGTGGTGCCTCCGTACCGCCGACGCCATATTCAGGGCATACGACATGAAGCCTGAAATTGATGCGGGCTTCTACCGCCCCTCAACGTCATGCCCTCGAACTGCAGATACCTCCAGCCTGCTTTGAAGTGAGCCCTTGGTTCATGAAACAGGCCGTTCGATGCGGCAATGCTGCCCATTGCGGAGACACTGGACCGTAATTTTGCTTGACGGTTACCAACAGACGTGCAGCTATTGCATCGAAACAATATCTTAACACCAAATCGGCATTGTTTGTTCCTCTTGTCAAACTGCTTTGGGAAATGCTTGCGAGGAGTGCTTGGTAGGCTTGATAAAGTCTTAAGTCGTAAGTGAAAGCGGCCTAGCTCAAGTACCCACCCACTTACTTACTATGCAGACCACCGTTATCGACAATAATCGATCGACTTGAAAGAATCATACCCTGATCCAGGTACATTGAGGAGGAGGCTGTGCGAAACGAGCGAGGCAGACAGCTTTTCTATCTGCACCGACTACGAGAAGCGTAACGACGTATTCTGGACGCGACACTGAAGACTTTTGTCCTGCTACTCCGTGTTTGATGCTACTATACGCGGACAGCTAATGTATGAGTTCGAGCCATCACCCAAAGAATGATAGAAAAGAGTGGAGCCGAGTATTCACAGAGCAATGCGATTGGCGCGTCGTATCCGAGGACGCTAGTCGTATGCACAGACCGCACGCCTCCTTCCCTGAGGCATCTACATATCCCAACGGGCGGCGGGAAGGGGTTGCTCGGGCAATCTATGTACGGGTCTAGAGGATCTATGTACGAGATACGGCTAGGTGGGCTGTGCCCCACAAGTATCCGTTGCGACTTCTAT
>Ga0265797_10002629_pt1 | contig 29903 bp, 38 predicted proteins | sample P2T30metagenome_FD_192433 | JGI IMG/M metagenome (GOLD analysis project Ga0265797, IMG submission 192433) | Plant litter microbial communities from East Loma Ridge, Irvine, California - P2 T30 | ecosystem: Environmental > Terrestrial > Plant litter > Unclassified | place: USA: California...
AGCATCACTTTCCCAACTCCTCAACTCTCAACTCCTCAACTCCAACCACTCCTCCCACTCCCACCACCTCCCCCCAACCCCCTCCGGCATCGTATAAAACGTAACCCGATGCCCCCTCGAACCCACATCATTCAGCCCCGGCCCCGAATCAATCCGGCTATTCCGCACCCTCACCTCCTCCCTAGGCAGCACACTCCCATCCAACACTTCCAACTCCGCCTCCTCGATCTCCACAACCCGCTCCGCGATCGCCGCGGCTTTCCCACTGTCCCATAGCCCTTCGCGCCGCACTCTCCGGCGTAAGACGGCGATGGCGCGGCGCCGGATAAGCGGGTGGCGGCATTTGATGGCGATGAGGTAGAGGGGGGAGACGGTTTCCATGTCGAAGAGGAACGTTGAAGGTTGTTGTTGTTGGCAATCTTGCGCGCTGTCGGCGGCGGTGGTGGCAGGGAGGGTTTCGGCCAGGCTGACGGCGCGCTCGTACAGCGGGATGTCAGCGTCCGTGGCGCATTCTTCGGGGACGAGCGAGCGGTTGAGCCAAGTCAGGGCGGCAAGCTGTTGGATCTCGAGGATGGTTGCTGCTTCGGTGAGGCGCAGGGAGGGCGGGACGGTGAGGAGGTGGTGGTCGAGGGTTTGTTTCCAGGAGTGGAGGCTGGTTATGAGTTGGCTGTGATAGAGGCGGTCGGCGGGGGTGATTTTGTTGCTGTAGCGGCTGGTTCGGGTGCTGTGGATGAGGCGGATGCTGAGGTTCATTAGGTGCACGATGCTGTCTCGCGCTTGGACGATGGAGTGGAAGATTTGCGGGAGGGCTTCTGAGGGCTCTAGGCCGTATTCGTAGGTGGGTTGGGTGCCGTAGACTTGGCCGAGGAGTTCTAGTCTGTTGAAGAAGGGTAAGAGTTTTTCGCGGATGGCTGTTGTTTGGTGACCTCGACTGTTGGGGCCTTGCGTTCCGGCGGCAGCCAAAGCAATAGACATGCCGCCTTTGAAGTGTTTCAATGCCGGCTCGTAGTCGCCTCGCAGGCATTCGACGCAGACGAAGAGAATGCACACCAGTAGGGCCGTATCGACAGAGTTGGATGATGACGAACTCATAGCTCTCGTTAGATGGGTAATGGCTTTGTTGTATTGCGACAACGCGAAAGGATTGTTATGGTGTTCTTGCTCTCTGCGTATCGATGCCTCGACCTTTTGTGCGTTTGTGCTTGTGATTGTATTGCCACAAGGCGTGCCTCTAGCATGAAAATTCCTACGTTCGTTGAAAGCTCCTGCTGTGACCATTGCGTAGCGGACAGCGGGTTCGCTCTCCGATAAGTGCTTGGTGGAGGATGTCCACTGCGGGCGGAGTTGTACCATTACATCTTTGACGTGGACGTCTCGACATTCGTTGAGGGCGCCTACTGCGGCGAGTGCGTGGCGGACAGCTGGTTCACTCTGCGATAATTGCATGACGAGGGAAGTCCACTGCAAGCCAGATTTGTACGTTAGTGGATGTCGAGCGCTACGCTTGGAGATCATTAATCACAAGCACTTACAAAGTCAGTATCAAAATGGCCCGAAACACTAGGAGCAGTACGGTGACGGAAGAAATCGATCGCCCTTCGCTCAGCAGAATTGCCTTGCTCCCAGCTGATACTTCTGTATACAGGGAGCTCTTCGATATCTGCTTCCGGTGGTGGAGCATTCTGTTTATGCGGCTGCGCGAGGTATCCATCGCATTTCCTGCCAGTGGTGGTGCAACGCTCGCATTCTGGTTTCGTTTCGTCGCATTTTACATGTCGAATCCTGACATGGTCAGACAGAGAGTCTTAATGAGCGAGTAGCTGTCGAAAGTTCACGTACTTGCAAGTGATGCATCCGGTCCTGACTTTTGGTTTGCCAACGCGGGACCGCCGGATGGGAGGAGTGTCGGTGGAGTCAGACTTGGATGGCGATATTGATCTGTTCTGTGGTCGAGATATCCTGGCCAAAGGCAGTTTTGGCAACTTTGCTCCCGGTGATGTCACAGTTGAGCTTTTGTAGGTTTGCGCCATCCGGATTGCTTAGTTGATTGTACATGTATATTGTTGCTCTGTGATCGAGACAAAAATGAGGTTGGAGCTCTAATATGTTCCAGACATTTCAGCGCAACAGCGCAACGGCAGAATGAGATATATCAATGGTCGGGACCGCGTCATTCGCATCCGCATAATAATCGAATGCAGGTGCCTGAGGAGCTGAGCGATCCGCGACGTGTCGTGGCGGCTGAGCAAGAGGATTCTTCTTGGCGCTCCATTCTGGCGGGAATGTGTAAATTAGGTCGTCGCTCTGTGCCGTCACAATATAAAGCGTTTTGGTCGTAAACAGCCTCGCAAGAATTGTGAGATGAAGTTTGAAGAGAATGAGGACTGCACCTTGTTCTTAAGGCGACCAGCTGCAGGTAATCGTACACGTGAGGTTGCCGGAGCACGAGCCGCCCCATACACCCGTCCCCTTCATTGCTTGCGTACATACATTTATACTGGACGTTTTGGGGTGTCATGTAATATAGCCTATGATACCTAGTGGTATCCAGCTTCACGGTCCTTGAGATCGAATTGAAGAGGACTTCTACAAGGTGTGTCTCGAGCCATCCTCGATTCACGCAAGATTTGACACTGTCGAGGTTCTTGTGGCAATACTCTGAATACATCTGGAGCCTTGTCGCGCATCATGCACATGGTCATTTCTGGTGCATTTTCTTGTGATGGCAAGAAACTCCACCACTGCATCAATCGTGTCATATCGCAGGCATTCGACGCCTCAACACTTCCGCGGGACCTCCTTGCGTGGCCAGACAACGCACGGGATGGCTGACACGGTAGGCCTCTGCGACGTCTCGAGCACCGCTGGCCGCAGCTGCTGTGTCCTCCTCCTCGTTTTGGATATCATGCCAGTCCAGCCTCCCAGTCTTCCGCAAGCTTGACTCATTTCTTGTCATCATTAACCAAGTGATGTTCAACCCGCCCTCTTGAAAATGGCCTCCATATGCTCCTGGCTGTTCTTCAACGTCGTCTCAAGGTAATTCTCCTTCTTTTTCAAGTTCTCAAGTTCCTTCACCACAGCTTCGGCGTCTTTCGCTTGGTCGGCTTTCACATCGGATGTTGTTGTGTTAACGAACCTGGTCGGGCTTGTCAGTCCTTGTGCTTGCATGCCTCAAAGGTATCTACCACTACTTACATCTTCCCAACACCGTTATATACGCGAGTGTCTTGTGGGAGTGCATCAATCTCGGCAGTCGAGAGCTCCAGCATGCGCTTTTTGCGTGTTTGTGACTGCATTTGCTGGCGCACGAGGACGAGCTGTTGTTCGGCGAATTGGGCTTTGCCTTGGATTTCTTGCAGCAGTTGCTGCAGTTTCTCGTTGGGTATCGACATGTTGTTTAGTGTTGGGTGTATGTGATTTTGACTCTGTTTGGGTACCTCACTTGAACCTCGCTATATCCTCAATCACATGTCACGAGGAGGGGTACCAAGCTTGAGGCTCTGCCGGGCGGGTCGACACGAGCCGCCTTTTGAAACCCTTGTACAGTAGTGGATTGGTATGACGGCAGAGGGAGTGTCGATCTCACGGAGGCACCGTCTGGTTGGACTAGAGACAGACCTCGTGGGCGCAAAAGTATCCTGCAGTGGTCTGCTGATTGCTTGCTACTGGCACGCTCGTTCCCCGCCGCTCTCGTATACGCCCATTTTACTAGACTACCGCAGCAATCACTGGCTGACGGAGAAGCAATTAGCAATTGAAGGCAGCAGCATGGCTGAGACATTGACACGGCGTGGCATTCACGTTGTCGGATGACGGCGGAGGAGCAAACCCGCTGCTGCCAACTATTCTAGCGCCCTACGTCGCTGAGCACGTTCGCAAAAATATTAGTTTCAGAGTCAGAATAAGCGTCTTACTCGCAGCTGTGGCCAGAGACAACCCTCTCCTTCTGTACCGTGTCATACCACTCTGGGCCTGTACTGTGCCGACTGTACCTCTCCGCTTGCCAGAGCTCCCGCGAGCACCATGGCCTTCAAGCTCCCCAGCATACCTTACCCTCCAGCCCGCGACGATGGCTACTGGGCGCCCATCACCTCGACTCTGGACTGGTGCGAGGAGAACTACTATGCCACTCAATACTCCGCCGAGATCGTCAACACCCTCACCAACCTGCTCTTCATCTACCTCGCCTACCGCGGCATCACCAACTGCCTGCAGCAGAACCATGACCGCATCTTCCTGCTCACCTTCGTCGGCTACCTGATCGTCGGCTCCGGCAGCTTCGCCTTCCACAGCACCCTCAAGTACCCCATGCAGCTCGTCGACGAGCTCTCCATGATCTACACCACCTGCCTCATGTTCTGGGCCAGTTTCTCGCACAAGCGTGCACAGCCCTTCCCGACTATCCTAGGAATAGCCCTCGCTGGGCTTGCGATCTTTATTACAGCCTACTACCACTACCTCCAAGACCCGACTTTCCACCAGAATGCTTACGCGATCCTGACCGCCATCGTGCTGCTGCGCTCGATGTACGTCATGGAAGTTAGTATCAGACCATACTACCGCGCGCGTCGCGAGAAAAGAGCCGGCGAGCCCAGTGAGTTGCCGGCGGATAAGGCAGAACAGAAGCGCAGAGACGATCGGGATCGTGAGATTCTGCGCAGGATGTGGTGGATGATTGCCACGGGTCTTACAGCTTTCTTGGGCGGTTTCGCGGTCTGGAATTTGGACAACGAGTATTGCTCGCAATTGAAGAGGTGGAGACATGATGTTGGACTGCCGTGGGGAATTTTGTTGGAAGGACACGGGTGGTGGCATTTGGGGACTGGGTTTGGAGCTGTAAGTTTTGCGCATGGGAGATTATTCTCCGTGGTTGTTTGAACCGATGAAGCTAACTTACATTTTCACAGTACTGCTATATTGTCTGGGGCATTTGGCTGCGACACTGCCTCAACGGCCAACAAGATGAGTTTGAGCTGATCTGGCCGCGCATTCTCAGCGTTCCTGTTGTTGTGAGGCGCGAATCCAAGCATTTGAACGGCCATGTTAAGAAGGCCATATAGACCGGCTTCTGATACTGGATCGGAATCGAATACTATTGAGAGCCATATAGACACCCAAAAGAATCTGACACCGCTCCACCATCGATCCGCTTTTAACATCAATGATGGCAGTGATGAGTTAGTACTCGTTCAACGGCCGCAGTTTGTTCAAATGAACTTCTAGCGTATGTGCACGCTCGCATCACTCTCGAAAATGATCGGTCTTAGCGGTCGAATATCGTTGGCCTGGACTACAATTGACTAGATTTTAGTAGATATCACGCCGATTGCCAAAGATCTATCGTTGCGCCCTCCGGCGGATTACATACCAATCTAGGGACTTTTATATGGCATGCTTCCGAGCCATCAAACGTGATTGGATATCGAACTCACGTATTGTATCCCGAGAATATATTTATGTATGTTCTAAATGTCCCTAGTTCGCAGCAGGACAAAGCGAAATCGACGGCTTTGCACTCCGACACCAACTTATAACACTTTCAGCGGCAACAACGCCGCTCTATAACACACCCACGCTCAAAAGTTCTACCAAATCATTCAAGCTGACTACTGCAAGCGCACAAGCACTCAACCATCACATCAAACCATCCATCGGGTGAGATATTGGGATTTTTTTTCGGTCGAAGAATCCAAAGTAGCACTAACCCTACCTACCCCATCTGTCCAAGACGACTCTGTTCAATGTTCTTCGAACTATTTGATCGGCACGTCCAATTTCACGGCGTTTGTCAATGGGAGCCATATTCAGCGATTTTTGACTTCAGAATCAATCAGTCAATGGCGAGATTTTCAACTGCTCAACTCAGATCAGCCAGCTTGCATTGGGAAAAGTAGTTCGGCTGCAGTCGATCTCAGTATTGTGTTCGTTCTTCTGCATGACATTTTTGCTTTCATATTTTGCACTGCGAGCCGTGACATCATCCAACACCATGATCAACAAGCTTCCTTAGCTCAGTGGTAGAGCGTGGGATTGCAGTTAGCTGCAAATTATCCTAAGGTCCATGTTTCGAATACGTGAGGGAGCTGTTATTTTGCTCTTTTGGGCAATTGCCCATTGCGTCCACTGAGAATTTGCTGCCAGTTCTACTTGTGTCAATTAAGGCTGAGGGACGTTGTGCTGTGATGCGAAGCCCTTGAGTTTGAGGACGTACAGGTTCTGGGAGAAGCACGGCGATAGCGACCTGTAGAAGGCATGTGCATCGTGATACTAGAGGATTGGCTAATAGGGTTGTTGGACATGTTTTTTCTTATCTTAATGGCAAAGTCAAGCCAGGTGTGTGCGTCAAGGACAGCTCTGACCGTTCTATAGCTCAAGGGAGAAGGACTATCCGGGTGCAGGATTTGGACATGGCTATAACTTGATATTACGTTGGCTTGAGGAGTGCAAAAGGGAAAGCGTCTGTTAGCCGGTAGGACCAACCTCCGTCTCGACAGGCCGCATGTGACAGGAGAATCCTTTCTACTTGGATCCTTTGCTCGCCTTCCAAACATTCTCTTGCGACACTCAATGCCGACCTCCCGTCCTTGTCCCGTACGTCTACTCTGGCACCGTACTTGCACAAGACATCGATGCAGTGCGAGAGGGAGTTGATGTCATTCATGCGACGAATGGTGTATATCAAAGCGGTCGTTCCTTCCGATTGCGGTTCCGGAGGGTATCGTACCTCCTACAAACGCGGCTGCATGCGCCACCGCCGTGTAGTTCAATCACCATTGAGAAGCAGTGGGTGCATAGCCTGCAAGAAACATCTTGGATCAGTCGAGAAGAAAAATAGCTCGATGTCTATCATATACATACACCCAATGCATATCCCATGCCCTCAACACCAGAATTAACAAAGCCCATTTTTTATGTCCACAACCTAAGCGTGCCATCAGCACCAGCGCTGACGCACCACGCCTCTCTCGGATGCCAGTCCAGATCCAGCACACCGAGCTCCTTCACAACCTTGTGGCCCCTAAGCACCTTGAGCGGCACGATCGTGGCGTTCTCCATGCTGTCGCCAACGACCTTACCGTGGAAGACCTGCACGGAGCCGTCGTCACTGGCGTCAGCGAACAGAGGCAGCGAGGGGTGGAACTTGGCGTTACGGATGGCCTTGTCGTGGTAACGCAGGACCTTGTAAGGAGTGTTGCCGAGATCCATGTCGTGCCAGAGCAACCTGCGGTCATATGAAGAGACGATCAAGTTGTTGCCAAGTGGGTGCAGCGAGATGGAAGAGATCCAGCGAGCACCGGGTTGGAGTTCGCGCTCGAGCTTCTGCTGCTGCAAGTCGTAGACACGGACGCGCTGGCGGGTGGCGACGAAGAAGAGCGGCTTGGAGGGATGGAATGTGGCTGATTGAGCGATACCGCGGAGACGGCGGAAGGGGTGTTGTGAGAGGTGTTTGCTGAGAGTGTGGATGGCGACTGCTGTGGAGGTTGCGTTTGTGTTCGGGCAGACAGTGGCGAAGTAGTCGCCGCGACGATGCCAGACGAAGGTCTTGGGCATAGCACGAAGCTGGATTGTGAGGTAGACGCCCTGTGAGCCGTGGGCGGGGATCGGACGGTGCCAAGTTGAAGGTGAAGCCTTGTCTGCACCTGAGGCGGTCTTCAGTTGTGGGTTTGCGTTGGGGTTGTTGAAGGCTGTGGCGACGATCTCGATGGCCTGGTTCTCGGCCTCTGGGGTAGTGACCGAGGCTGAGGGCACGATGAAGTGTACGCTGTCGTTACAGCAAGCTGCAAGAATAGGCGGGTCGGCAACAGGACGCCATGAGACCACGTTCACGGCATCTTCGTTCGAGAGCTTCACGCGCTGGAAGCAGTAACCAGTCTTGAGCTCCCAGATGCGGACAGTACCATCGTCACCACCAGATGCAACATACTTGCCAGAAGGGTCGATAGCCACAGTACGGACTCTACCGTTGTGGCCCTTGAAGATTGTGGCAACGTGGTCGGGGAATGGACGAAGCTCTGCAGGGTCGGGCAGCTTAGGTAGCAAGCTCTCGGGGTCGATGTTGAGCTTGCTTCGTCGTACTCTGGGCGCAAGGTAAAGGTCCAGGCAGCGCTCAAACTTCTCCTTAACGAATCTGGCATAACCGGGAACCTTGCGCAACGCGGAGTGGTCTGTTGGCAAGTACTCGCGAGTGCGGTCTTCATCATCTGCATTCTCCCACGCCTCCCTCTCCTTCTTATCGGGCAAGTACTCTGCAGGAGGGTGGTAACTCTCCTCGTATCCAGGTGGCGGAAGCTTAGGCGCAGGGACGTTCATGATGTGATCGGGACGAGGCGCCTCATCGGCCCAGACGTCGTATGTTGCAAAGTCTTCTTGCTCATCCTTCTCTTTGTCCTCCTCTGTAGGCTCGCGGTAAGGCTTGATGCGACCCTCCTTGATCGCCTTGACCATCTTCATCACGCGCTTGTGCTCGTGCATGGATGGCACGAAACGTCTCTTGGGCTCTGGTGCAGCTGACAGCGGCATGATTTCTGTGTTGTGCTTGCCGGTGAACCACTCGACCATGTCCGGGTATGGGTCGTAGCCATCGCTGGGCTGTTCATTGCGGGTCAATGTCTTGAGAACCTCGAGCTCCTCACGGCTGAGGTTCATGGGCTTGCCAGTCTCTGGGTCGGTCAAACCAGTCCAGCCCTCAGGCAGGTCGATGCTTTCCAGCAAGGAATCCAGCGCCTCACCCTTTGCGGGACGAGCAATGCGCTTTCCGTTGATGTCGTAACCAATGTGAGGGTATGCATCGTAGTAAGAAAGTGGGATGTTGCCAATGGTGTTGGTCTGCTCTTGTGCGTCGGAATCGTCCGAGTCGTAGTTGGGCTCAATCTCCTTGTAAACGTAGCGCTCGTTGCCATTGGCGTCCTTCTCTACAACGTAGTTCGGCTTGTCGTCATCGTCGCCAAAAAGAGGCTTCACGGGTGTTCCGGCAGAAATTGAAGCAATGTCTTTGGCAGTTTCGGAGCCTGTGAGTTTCTTCGAGTCTTTCGTCTTGAGGTCGCGAATCTGCTGGCGCACATCCTCTGTGTCGTCGTCTGAAGAGGGGATCTCGTCGCTGTCCAATTCCTCATCTTCCTCATCCTCATCCTCGTCGAACTCCTCCTCTTCACTGTCTTCCTCACTTGCGCCTTCGTCTGAGCTGCTTCCATCGTCGATTGCGCCGTCGAAAATTCCGTTGCCCAGAGCATCGTCCTCCTCTGGCTGGACGGGTCTAGGGACCTCGACGACCTTCCGCTTCTGTCCGGCACGTTGCGGCGCCATTTTGTCGAATGTATTGTTTTGGAAAAAAGTGATATTGCCTTTCGCGGCTCTCGAAAGCCTGGCTGGCGGACTTAGAAAAAAGCTTCCCTTCCTCGGTCCCTGCACAAGCGCGCAGTCGGGATAGGAAGGTATAGCGGCGAATCCTCCCGAGCTGAAGAGCGGCGCAGTCAACAGGTGACAAATGAACAGCACATGGTAATGGTGAGCAAGTAACTGATTACATCGTGATTGATCAAGACAGGATTGAAAACATCTTCTGTTCAATCAGTGTCCATTCACAAATAATCTACAAGCTCCACCATACGCCAACATCGGCATGGCCATGGATACAGTGACTATAGCACCGGCGAGTACAGATGACAGGCAGGTCAAACGGAGAGCTGCTTGCGATGAGTGCAGTACGGCTCTTGTCTGAATACAGTTGATAGCGCAAAAGCTCATGAAACGGTAGGATCAAAGAAGCTGAAATGCTCCGGCGGCCAGCCTGCATGTTCGCGATGCCTACGCGAGAACATAACATGCATATATTCACTGCAAAAGCAGATGGGACGACCGAAGAAACGACAACGTGCTGAAAATGAAGGCGATGAAGAAGAAGTGCCGCTTGATCAGTTTCTCACAGGCTCTGCAGATGTGGCATCTGGTAGCAAGGACGCAGCACCACCCACGGACTTCAACAATGTCGACTCAATGTTCGCTCTCGACGGCATGCTGCAACCTTGGACGGTGCCGGATTTAGAATGGAGTATGACTGACACCAACGCAAACATCTTCCATGATTCCGCACCGGACCTCACCAAAGACAACAGCAGCTCTGTGGACAGTCCCCCGGCGATCAATGTGCCCACCGAACCTCAGAATCATAATCACCAACAACCTGCTATAAACCATACATCAGGATTCAGCGCCCCCGACCAACTCCCCACCTGCGCATGCCTCTCGAATCTATACCTTACCCTCTCAAATCTTGCTACAATGGATCCCGCATTTTCCTTCCCAACCGCCCTCCACCCTCTCCGCGAAGCAATGTCAACCGCCTCACAAGTGCTATCATGCCCAGCCTGTCCCACCCGCTTCATAACCGGCCTACAAAACGTCCAACTCCTCAACGCCCTCTTAATGTCTCTTGCCGAACGCTTCTCTCGCGTCCTAACATCCATCACAAACGAGGCAACCTCTTTAGATCAATACAACGCATCTGCCGCACCATCAGAGCAGAAAAGCAAACTATTTCGCCTCGCTGACCTTTCCACACCCGGTCACTTACATACGGGTGGATTAGGCTGTGCTGCTGCCTTTTCCCTATCTTTCACGCCAGCTGAATGGCGCAGTATGGCGAAGAAGGTCGTGCGCGCCGAAGTCCACGGCCCTTTAGACGGCACCAGTTGCTGCGCGTACTTACTCGGGCTGATCACTGCTATGGAGAAGCGGCAGGATCATTGGCACAAGAATCCGCCTCCGGTGGACTTCCCCAAAGATGGCAATGGGAACACGATGTCGAGGAGTTTTACAGCTGGCGCAGGCGCTGGGGGTAATGCAACCGGAGGCGAGTGTCAGCCGGCGCATGGGGATGGGGAGCATCTGTGTCTGAAGATGTTGGAGGGGACGAGGCGGATGGTTGATACTTTTGACTGGAGTTGAACGTTGTGACTTAGTGAATGATGCATTACCTGCTTCCAAAGCTGGAATGTCAGTCCAATAAATTCGTTGCGAATGGGGACTGCCTTCCAAAGAGCTTGGCCGATTCTCTCAGTCATACTAATGTCATTGGTCGACGAGTGTGCATCCTGGCGCGTATTGCCGCGCTTCGGCTCATACCCCTGTCACTTCGCCTAACTTGGAGGATGCCTTCTTGTCTAGCCACGCCAGTGACATGGGTGCCATTCTTTCGTCTTTGCTGTGCTAAAAGGCGACCAAAAGGCAGTAGGCTGCCAAGATATAAGAAGATGAACACCAGTCAATTTGATTTGATCCGAGCGGATGGACATGCCAGGCAGCATAATGGTCATGTCTTCAACACCACGAATTACAGTAAGTTGTCAGGCGGCGTGTGCCAGCAAGCCTGGAATGTTCCAGCAGGAGTAGTACTGACTGCTGAAATGTAGATCACTCCCATGTGCCACCACTCTTTCAGAACGTGACGTTGAAACCCGCTGCCACCAAATCCACACGGCCTTCCTTCGTGCGTGCGGCGAAGGTCAGCAGGCCAGTCGACTGGCATACTTACTGAGCAACGGCGCCAACATCGAGCATCGTGACGACAAAGACTGCACGCCACTGCACCATGCGGCATTTGGTGGTTCTGCAGACACGGTGCAGTACCTTCTTGATACCGGCGCGGACTTACACGCGGTTGCTTCGTGGTGCGGTAGCGCTCTGTGCCTTGCTGCCTTGAGACGCCACCATAAAGTTGTTGAGGTCCTTCTCAGACATGGAGCCAAAGTGAACCGGATATGCCCAATGATTGGATCTGCTGCGCATGCTGCCTGTGTGGGAGGCGACATGGCCATCATCCGGACTCTGATTGAAGCGGGTGCGGACTTCAAAGCAAAGGCAGAGACGTGTATCGATGCGTACGACGACCTGCTTGCTCCCGATGTCGAGACGATGCTGGAGATACCCTTGCACTGCAGGATCCGACACCCGGAGCTACGCTTCCAGTATGGCTCTGCTGGGGTCTCGGCTGTGGAGCGTGGGTTTTGCGAGGTCGTGGAATTCTTAATGGCTTTACCAGGAGCACTGTCTGTGAACGAAGAGTTCTTGAGCGGTGCTCCTCAGGATGCTACTGACAGGCACTCTCCAGTCCTGTACGTACGTAAAGCGACGCTCGTCATGATAGCTGCATCTAGGCACGGTCCCGACTTACTTGACCTCCTCCTGTCGAGCGGTGCTGACCCCACGCTATTGGACAACTATCAGAGTACTGCGATCGGCTACCTCTGTCGAATACCCATATTTGGCACAGCCCAAAATGCCGATCCCGTCAGGTGTATAACGACACTAATTCACCACGGCGTCGACGTTAACGCTTCAGACCGCGACGGAAGCACTGCTCTCATGCTCGCCTCGCTTCACGGTACCGGTCTTGACGTCGTGACTTCACTGCTGGATCTTGGGGCATCTGTCAATACCAAGAACAAATTTGGCAACACGGCCCTGACGCTAACTGTTACACGAGGCAGGAAATATCGGGAATCTGGCGGTGTTTCACTGTTGACCTTTGTTGATCTGTTGTGCAAGCGTGGTGCAGATGTCACTCTCGCCAACTCTGCTGGTAGAACTGCTCTGGATATTGCTCAGGAGACTCCGGCTTGGTCTGAGCGATTAGAGGATTTGGCATCTATTATTGCAAACTATGAGCCGGCGTTCAGACAGTAGGATACTATTTAGCACAAGGTTAGATCGCAGCAGAAGAGACATTGTGTCGCATGAGTACTAGCATACTACTTATCGTCAACACTCAATGATCCACGAACGAGCCCTTATGCCCGCAGGCTACGATACTAGTTTTAGGGACTCTGGACCGAGGGCACCCGGATCTTTTGCTGCTCCAAATACAAATAATGCGGCATGTCCGCATCGACCAGGGCTTTCAGAACATCTGCATCATGATGCCCGAAGACCTTCACCCATTTTTGCACTTCCGCGTCAACGTCAAGGTTCGGAGACTCGTCCTAGTATCGTGTCAGTGGACATAAATGCACTACACAATTGCGAGAGGGAGGATACCTGGCCAGTCTTTCGCTCCACGCCAGTAGAGTCGCTGACCCGCTTCAACCATGGCCCCATGGGTCCAGTTGGTCTTTCTTGAGGTGATACGAGTGGCCATGAGACACGGAGACCCTCTCGGTTGATGCCAAGTGCTTCCGATAAAGAATCAAGCAACAATTCTGGACTCTTCACAATATCTTCTCCACTGACAACGATAGGCTTCTTGCCAATACTCCGCAGGTAGTCAAACATCAATCGAGCCCAGCGGAGAGTGAACATATTGAAGATTTCTCGGTTGGCAGGCTGCAGTCCTATTGCATCTCGGGCGACGGGAGCGCCAGAGGAAACGATCTTTGCTGGATGTCTGATCAAGATCACGACCTGAGACACCTCTAGCAGAGAGTCGGGAAGGTGAGTTGGATTTGAGCTCCAAGGCTTCAAGTCGGCGTTTCGGTCGTCTTTGAACATGCTCAACATGACTTCCTGTGCCATAATGCACCAGACATGATCTTGGACGAAGAAGCGTTTGCCCTGCACAAGTCACTTGAGCCAGCTCCCCTTGGGCTTATTCAAGGCATACGTACCTCCTGCTCTGCTGCTGACCATCTGCGAAGCAAGTCTTCCGTGGCTTGAGCGGGTGTGCCTTTGAGGTTTTTGGTCATCTGACTTGCCGTCGCCAGGGATTCATTCCCATTTGCACATTCCGTTGGAAAATTGGTTTTGATCCCGTCGGCCAATTCCTGCGATGTGTTGAGGGCAACCTGGAAGTATGGCCGATAATAATAGTCAAGATCCGGATGTGCGTCGAAGAATTTGCCGAAGAGGTGAGAGAAAGTACGTGGTGTATCGAGCACCAGTATTGGTGCGGTTTGCCTCATGATTTGGTATTAGATAGTGTTAGGCCAGGAAGTCGATGCCTATGCTCGAGAATTGGTATATAGGTCTGTACTCTGCAGACAAACTATTAAAGAAGGTCGTGGTCTTTTGAAGGAGATTGAGGACAACCGGTGTGCAATGCAGCATCATGCATACCTGCATATGCGCGCTGTAGGACTGGTTGTATATCAGGCCACGATATCAGTGCACTGGCCCATGCATATGTTGTGCATGAAAGCTGTTGCATGCATCTCACACCACCATCATCGTTATCCATTATCGTCGCAACGAAGATCTTCCGAATCAAAGCGGCAAGTTTTCCATTCTGCCATGAGGTTGTGGAATCTCAGGTCCGTGCGAAAAGAGAGGTTGGCCGCAGGGCGCGGAGGACGTGCGGTATGTCGGCATAAGTTCGTGTACCACTTACCATCCGAACTATCATCTGTGCCTTCACTGATTCCAATGAATTGGCATGATAAGCCTTAACGATACAAAGATCGTCGAGAATTAAGTTATTACATCTAACGCATGATCTGGGGAGTTTTGTTTTATGGTCAATGACATGAATATTGAATGACCTTACCACTGAGCGACCGTACGTAGATTTGAGCACAACACGGCGGAGTACATTTATGGACACCGGAAGGGCGTGGCTTTTGCTGTTTCATTAAACTAGCATATTTACCAACCAATGCCAAAGTAGGTCCTCTCAAACACACATTTTTGATCTAGACTCCAGAATTAACATACTCTCCAAAGCCTTAGATGGCGATTGTCGATGCTACTGCCTCGCCGGCAGGTATTGACAGAATTACTCCCACGGACAATCGCGACCACTCCACGAAACTGACACCCTCAATTTCCGCCGTTCAAGGGATCCAAACAGAAGACCATCAGCCTCAACTTGTCGAGGCAATACATCTAGACGAGGGCAATGTCACCGTCCGTACGGAGATCCGCACACTTGCCATCGTATTAGCTCTCTATGTCGTCCTGTTCATCGCAGCTCTGGACCAGACGATCATTGCGTAGGACTTCCATTGCACAATCTTATTTTGCAGTACGTATACTTACAGTTAACACAGAACAACAATCCCTACTATAACTTCTGATCTTCACTCTGCGTCTGGCTACACATGGATCGGTGGCGCCTATTTGCTAGCCAAAGCTGCAGCTGGGCCAATATGGACAAAAAGCAGCGACATCTGGGGCCGGAAACCTGCTCTTCTGATTTCAGTATCCGTGTTCGCTATTGCCAGCATCATAGCTGCCTTGAGCAACAGTATGCGTATGCTGATTGCTGCTCGAACACTGCAAGGCGTTGCTGCTGGCGGTCTATTTCAATTGGTACAAGTCACAATATCGGACTTGTTTAGCGTGAGGAAACGAGCGCTCTACTTTGGCTGGATGGGAGCTATCTGGGCTGTTGCTGGTACAGTCGGACCTCTTCTTGGAGGTGTGTTCGCAGAGAAACTCACTTGGCGATGGTGCTTCTGGATCAACCTGCCAATCTGCGCTTTCAGCTTCGCCCTACTCCTACTGCTCCTGGATATCCACAATCCACGCACAAAGATTCGCGACGGCTTGCAAGCTATTGATTGGTTTGGCACGGCATCCATGTTGGCAGTAACAGTACTTCTACTCCTCGGTCTTAACTTTGGAGGCGGCGCTTTCGCTTGGAACAGTACCCAAGTCATCTGTCTTCTCGTCGTTGGGACATGCATGGTGGGCGTCTTCGTCTTCAGTGAGAAGCGCTTGGCTAGATACCCTTTGATGCCTTTGAATGTGTTCAAGACTGTATCTAACAGTGCGACATTCCTTGTGGCTTTTGGTCACAATATGGTCAGCATTGGGGCTGAGTTCTACCTCCCCTTGTTCTTCCAAAGTGTCAAACAGGCTTCACCTCTGCACAGCGGTCTCTTGCTTCTTCCCTTGACGATCGCCGCGGCAGTCACAGATGTCGCGATTGGAACCATCATCAGCCGTACGGGTCGATATAGAGAGATTATCTGGACCGGGGTCGTCTTGATCACACTCGGAAACGGACTATACATCAAGCTCTGGACTGATACCCCATTGGCCGAGGTCATCGGAATTGAGATCATTGGTGGTGCTGGTGTCGCATTCTTATTCCAGGCACCCATGCTTGCAATCCACAGTACCGTCAAACAAGCCGATGTTGCTTCTGCCACTGCGTCTCTCGGGTTCCTGAACAACTTGGCCACATCACTGTCAGTGGTTCTCGGAGGCGTAGTCTTTCAGAATAGCATGACTGCTCAGCGCCCAGCACTTGTGGCGGCTAAACTCGACGAACACATTCTGGATGCTTTGGCAGGTGACAAAGCAGCGGCAAATGTGAACATTGTGCGAACTCTGGTGGATGCTGGTCAGCGCCGAGCAGTACAAGATGTCTTTGCGGGAAGCGTCAGGAACATCTTCACCATGTACACAGGTATCGCTGCTGTCACTGTACTTGCCAGTATCTTCATCAAGCAGAAGCAGATGAGCACAGAGCACACAGAAACAAGAACGGGCATTGCAAACTTGTCGAAGAGAGAGGAAACTGATGTATAAATAGCTTAGAACATAGACAGATCGTGGTGCCCAGATTTCTGGTTAGTACATGCCTATATCAGCAGGCCTATATCTTTGATATAGAGGTTCTTACTTCCGACGTTATTCTATCGCTGCCAATCAGGACCTTCAGCTTCATACAGATTGGGACTCGCCTTGTGACAAAGTCGTCCATTCTCGTTAGCGACATCGTCAACACTGCGGACTTCGAAGAACTCTGAGCCAACAGCCGTCACAGCGTAGAAGACATTGAACGGATCATACCACTTCTTGAGCTCGAGGAGGCGAGGGTAAAAGCTGCCAAAATATGACCACTGGAAGTTGGGCTCGAGACGATCTCCCTCGTTACCATATGATCCCGCACCTGGTGATATGTCCCGGAAACTCTGCGTGGGGCCGTAGGTGAAATTGTATCGGGCTTCCATGATATCCTCAGCAGACTGAGTGTAGTTGATGGTAGCGCCCATGATCACGTAGGCAATAGCCTCGCGCCAAGCAGGACTGACGGCATTGTTGGTGCTACTGCTGCGCTCGTAAAGTGGAACAATGTTGTACGGAAGCACCACGTAGCCAGCCTTGATGTTGTCCCATATAGCGTCAAAGGTCGACTCGAATAGTTCGCCTTCAAAGTTCTCGCGTGGGAATAAACGGTTTCCGCTGACCGATCCGTAGTTGTTAGCGCTTCCATTTGTGAGAGCGTTATCTGCAACGCCCTTGAATGCACCGTAGTAGTTCCAATCCGGCTTGAAGTCGATTCCGAGCTCCTCTATATCGTCCAACCAGGGTTGGATAATTGCCTTAGCTTCTTCAATGGTCTGATTAGGTGCGATCAAAGGGTCCATGACGAACGAACTACCACCGTCAGGTGCGGGAATGACGTTGAGGTAGGAGTAAAGACCCATATCCGCGTAGCGAGGAAAGTAGCTCAACCAAGCGCGAATGGACTCTTTAAAGACATCCTCCGAGACATCCGCAGGATAAGAGAAAGACCATGTTGCAGTGCTTGCCGGAATCTTAGGGTGCGCCTTGATTATGGCAGATGTAACCACGCCGTAAGTGCCAGCGCCGCCGCCTCGAAGTGCCCAAAAGAGATCGGCGTTCTGAGTCTCACTGGCAGTGACAAAACGTCCGTCCGAGGTGACCACGTCAACAGACAGGACATCATCCGCCCCCATACCGAAGAGAGGACTCAGCGGTCCGTGACCGCCTCCTTGGAACCATCCGCCAACAACACCAACAGTTACGCAGAGACCGCCCATGGCAGTCACATCCTTCTGGTATGCGAAGTCGTACAACTCAAATCCCTGAACGCCAGCGCCAGTCTTGATCATCGGACCAGACCAGCCCGAGCTGTTATAAGAAGGGATGTACTCCATATCATTCATTCCGTGCATCCAGACGCTGAGGGACCCGGCGCCGGAGGATTTTCCCAAGAAATCGTGTCCAGTATTCTTGATCACGAAGCGGATGCCATTATTCCTCGCGAAGTTGACCGCAAGCTGAATCTGAGAGACACTAGAGGCGTTGACAGTGTATGATGGATATCCGCCTTGAGTGCAGCCTTCCGCGTCGAGCAAGGAAGACGGCTGGCAAGTCAGACCGACCTCGTGCGGGCTCATGACTTCGATCGGGTCATCGCTTCTGCATAGTCGTCAGTAGGGATCCAGGCGGATAGGAAACGCTGCCACACACATGAACCTCGCTGTGTTCCATTTTTGTGCCAATGATGCGCATGCAGCCTCGTCCTCACCGTCAGTCCCATTTGTGTAGCACACATGGGACATAGGGGCGGGCTTGATCAGGCCACCAAGCGTAGCCAGATCGAGACCAGCCCACGACCATGTCGAGGGCCAGCTGGAGTCACCAGGAAAGATCTTGCAATTGTCGGGTCCTGGCAAGTCATAGCTCACATCGGTTTTGTGGTCATCCGTGACGCCCGTCCGAGAGAATAGAAACTGTGACAGGTAGTCGGTGAAATTGGTGCCATGTATCCGCGATTGCTTGGATAACCGCTCAATCAGTGTATCTTTGATGTTCTCGACGGTCAGATGCTCCTGCTCGTATGGAAAATGTGCGATCGCTGGCGCATAGATGGTGTGCAACGACAGAAGAGATGCTATTGTCGAATGTAGGACCATGGTTACGATGACCCCGATGAGACGCGCCGGATGTAGATGAGGCAGTAGAGCATTGTGCTCCAGACTGTGGGCAAACCAGAACTTATAATATGCGATACTCCGAGCAAAAGTACAGAGTCCGACTGCGGCAACTGATTGGGCTGGTGGGCCACTTTTCTTTCAGCATTTTTCGCTCGTGAACGAAACAGTACCTCGCAGTGCTTGTGGTGAATGGCAGTGAAGGCATGTCGATTTACCGAGTTCATGCGTCTGCTGTCCCGAAGACATATGTGTCATCAGGGGCCATCGTCTCAAACGAGCGACACCTCCGACAAAATAATAGCCACCGGAGACACTTTAGAAATGGTATTGATCCGTCAATATCTCGCGTGCTTGCAAGGTGCAAGGGCACACAAAATACCATGTCGAATTGTGCTGTTTGTCCACCACTGGGCATGCTCGCAGAGCCTCAACTAAAGCGTAGCGCACTCATCCTCGTCAAACGATGCTTGCAGCCAAGGCGCAAGTCAAACATGTACCCACGGAATGCTGCATGACAGTAGTCCAGTGCCAGTGCCGCGATATACCAAGCACCTTTAGATGATGTCGCAGGGAGACAATCATGTTGCCGAACTCCGCTCTTCAAGGATCGGGGCGAGGAATCCCGAAGGATTAGCTTGGCGGCAAGGGTTAAGCAATCCACAGTGCCTTTTTTCCTGTGTTGCTGTGTCTATCATAGAGCCTCGAAACGTCATTGCAATCAGTATTGACCCGACTATGAAGGGAGCGCAATATCGTCAAGCGATAGTCGTTCATGTACAGGAGGTAGCCCCGATGTGCCTGGGCTAAGACCAAACCATTGACCGAGCTCGACAGAACAATGTAGGTAGATTGGGGGAGCATGCGAGAACGGCCCTCACAGCCTAGTCTCAAGCATACTTTGGCGTTATATACCAAAGGTGCCAGTATCTGAGATGCGCTCTGTATCTTAACTAGCAGGTGGCGGTATCGTCACTTCCATGACTCTCTGTGGATCAACACATTAGCACCCATACACTGCCTTGACCCAGTATGGCCCTTGAGACGAGGCAACCCGATGCTTTCGCCATAACGTTCGTGTTTCTAGGTGCTGCGACTCTCGCGGTGGCTCTTCGAACTATACTGCGGTTGAAGCTGCGTCAATTCCATCTCGGTGAGTGTTGCATACATTTCCTTGTGACCTCGAATCATGAGATTTTGCTGACATGAAAGCCAGACGATATCCTGATTGTAGCCGCTTGGATTATTTCGACTGCGCAAGCTACCACTGCAGCCATCTGGATGAAGATTACCTGGTACGGCTATCATGGAAGAGACATCCCTGGGCTCAGTGTGCAAGATAAGATACTCTCGGACAAAGTGTTTTTTGCTCAAGGACTTCTCTACAACCCCGTGTTGGGCCTCGTCAAATGGTCTGTCATCTTGTTCCTGATCCGACTCGACGACCGGCGCCAATATATCCGATGGACGCTGCTCACTCTTCAAGTCTTCAATATTGCGCACCTGGTCTCGGTTTTCCTAGTCGTCGTGTTCCAGTGCTCACCCGTCCACATGTATTGGAATCACCACAAGACAGATGAGCTAGTCGACGGCAGAATGGTCAACGATGGAGACACTTGCGTTGATCAGGCATCTTTCTCCCTCAGTACAGCAGGTATCTCCGTAGTGACTGACATCGCAATATTGCTGGTACCGATAGCGATGATGTGGAATCTACGAATGCTCGTTCGCCGAAAACTGGCTGTGATCTTCGTTCTCTCCCTCGGCTGGGTGGTTGCGGTGGTCGGTAGCATCAGGATCAAATTCTTCGTCGACTTTTGGTATGGTCACTTTCCAGACCCAAGCTGGAGCCTTTGGCACACCTTGTCAGGTGTTGAAAACAGCGTTGCGATCGTGGTGGCTTGTGGACCAGCTATCGAAGCATACATCGCCCGCTTCTTCCCGCATCTCTTTGGCACTTCTTATGCATCGCGGCCAACTGGGAACGTTTATAACACACATGGAAATCACGAGTTGACCTCACGCGCTCAAGCTCGTGCGTCGGTAGCCAAGCAGATGGACAAATACAGTACCGTTGCATCAATGGATGTTAGTCGTGGCAGAGGCGAGAGCACCGAAGCCATCGTACAGCGCTCGAGTGATGGTGGAAGTGGTGGCTTCGCTTTCGGATCTGAGCATGACACTGGTCCTCTTGGGTATTCTGCCCGCATTTGCTCAACAGTCACTCCGGACTCAGGTGTCCATACAATGAGGAAAAGCTAGATGATATTCTGAGGCACTCGCAACGGATCTTGTCCAATTGCCATTGAGACAGGTTGGACTGTTCAATATTGAAGCAGTAGTGACTATACTGCCACTGTAAAACAAGCATGTATACAAGAACTTGGTCGCATGCACGGAGGGTAGTCTTCGGGAGCATGGGCTTATCTGTCGCCTTATCGTCGTAACCTGAACTCTGTCGGTGTGCCCGACGTATCACTTTCTACGATGCATTCAAGAGTCAACAACGAAGCATTCATGGGTAAAAATTGCATGTAGCATGATATGTGTACTATATCTTCTGCCAGTCCTTCTTTGATCATTCGCTCTCCCAATCGTCAGACTCAGTAGTCTAAAAAAAAATTCCAAAACCCTCACAACAATGTCTCCAGCCGCATGCGATACCACCGAGCCAACGACTGGACTCAATGAGAACGTCAAACCTGCAAAGTTTCTGGACCCAGTAGCGGCAATGGGCCACGGAAACATATTACTAGACGGAATCCCAGAGTTTGACTCGTTCGCGGCAAAACGTCAGTGGACTCTCGAACACTTGGCCGGCGCATTCCGTGTCTTTGGTCGCGAAGGTTATGCTGAAGGTATCGCTGGGCATATCAGTGTACGAGATCCAGAGTTCAGTGACCGCTTCTGGATCAATCCGCTAGCTGTGCATTTCTCGATGATGCGAGTTAGCGATTTGATCTGCCTTGATATGAAGGGGAACGTAGTGGGCGGCAATAGAGTATGGAATTTCAAAGCCCCAACAGACAAACTCCAGGCTGACATTGTAGTCCGTTCCCGCTAACGCAGCTGGCGTCTCCATCCACACAGCGTGCCATCTTGCTCGCCCAGACGCACATGCGATCTGCCACGCCCACTCGATGTACGGAAAGGCGTGGGCGACGTTCGGGCGCGAGCTGGATATGATCAGCCAGGACGTCTGCTACTTCTACAAATCGCACTCCATTTATCGCAACTACGGCGGCATAGCTTTCGAGTCCGACGAGGGTACTAGCATCGCCCTTGCCTTGGGTGATAACAAGGCGACGATCCTGGTGAACCACGGATTAATCACAGTTGGCGAGACAGTCGATGAGGCGGCTTATCTCTACACACTTCTCGAAAAAAGCTGTCGTATACAGCTTATGGTCGAAGCCACTGGTATGAAACCGAAGGATGTAGCCCAATGAGATGTCCGGGACACAGTGCTGACTTCTCTTCTTCGTTTCGTAGGTCTGCCGAAGGTGATAGTTAAAGATGAAGAAGCCGCCGATACTTTCCGCATGGCCAGCCAGCCAGTAAGTGCATGCGTTTCCTAACAGAGAAAGTGCGCTGATCATCGTCGCAGGGGCCTTTGTTCATCGAGTTTCAGCCTAGCTACAAGCTCGAGGAACACCTCAATCCGGATTTTAAGCTCTGAGAGTCTGAAGGATTGAGTTTGAACAGCGGGAAGAGTACTTCTGGAGTATGTATATCTTGTTGAGAGTTCTACTATGTAGATGAAATAATGACGATGCGCGATCATGAAGAACCACCTATGCGAGAAGGAAAGTCAGCAGGATGTTCGATCCAAATTGAGACTGGGCTGTGAACATACAGTCAACTAGTATGTTCTGACCAGTCATGGAATTATTCGTAAGCAGCATACGAACAACGCTGGCGGTATCCTACATGGAAATGTAAGTGCGACGTTCATTACCAAATAAAGGGCACACCAACCTCCACCGTAACGAGGCGTTTGAGGCGCGAGATTTCGGCCTGGGAAAGCTGCTGCTCTTTCGAAAACTGGAGGCCCCAGTCCGTCAACATGAGAGAAGGGCTCACGCTATTGACACGAATATGCGGAGCGCAGACCTTCGATAGTGTCTTGACCAAGTAGATCTGAGCAGCTTTGCTTATTGCGTAAGGCAACGAGCTGCCGCCAGGAACCACACCAGCAAGGCTAGCTGTGGTCACAAAAGAACCTTTGGTAGCCTCCAGATGCGGCTTTACGGCGTTCATGAGCCAGAAGTGTGCCGTAACATTGCATCGGTATGTTTTGCTCCAAAGGTCTTCATCAGAATTTTCGTCCAGGTCGTTGAAGTTCGTAATGCGAGTCCATCCAGAGTTGGATGCGACTACATCAAGTTTGCCGAAGGTAGCGATGGTGCTCTGTACCATTTTCTCGATCGAAGATTTGTCGCTTGCATCAGCCTGCAAAGCGAAGAACCGAGGTTGCACACATGACGACTCCCCCATTGCGAGGTGTATGTGTGCAGAGTTTAGCTCTTCTACGAGTGCTTCCGCACGCTCAGAATCGCTCATGTAATTGATGCACTTCAGCGATCGTCAGCATAGCCCGTTCGGATCGATACAAGCATAAGTGCTAATTTACGACGCGGAAGTCAGGCGCAAGAGCTCTCACGATCTGTGCGCCTAATCCTGCTGATCCGGCGGTGACCAGCGCCACCTTTTCAGGCGTGGCTTTTGAGTGAAGCAGTTGTTCGGTTGACATGGCTGGTGCAGATCTGAACATGCGTTGGATTGGGCGTTGTCTCGTCTGTTTTGATATGCACGAATGCGATGTTGCTCCAAATCTTCTAATGGTTGACTGCAAGGCTGCTTTGCATTCTTTAGATTGTCGTGTACGGGTCAGCTTATAGATTTTGTGTCAAATGCGGCAAGGTAGTCGACTGGTTCTCTCATCCAACCATACTGGTCTTCTGGCTATCGGGACCTAGACCAAGCTCCGCCAACAGTATCTCAGCGGTGACATAAGTGCGTTGCGACGCTATGCCTAGCGATACCAGCCAAGCAGGCCCTCTGGCCTATGCAGACCCATGCGCCCATGCTAGACAACACTGTATCCCCGTGTGTTGATTGGACTCGTTCCAGTGGATCCTATTTTGTGGAGAAGTCGGAATGGCCGCTGATAAGAAGATGGGCGGAGGAGAAGGCGTAACTCAAACGTGCAAAACAAAGAAGACCAGGCCTGAATCTCGAAGATCCGGTAGTGGCCAAAGCTGCCTGCGCTACAGCAGCTGGACATCGGTTCCTGAAACTCCATGCATACAGAGTGACTTAGTAGTCTGCGCCACTGCTCATTAGCCGATATCTCTCAATGATCTGAGAAACCATTAAGCCGATGGTTCTAGATGCCGTGAACTTCTGCCCCAATACATTGAAGAGTTCCGTAGCAAGTTCCAGATCGTCTATCGCGCGCAATCTTTCCAGTGAGGCCGCAAGGTTCTCAGGCTGAACTGTGACAGAGTAAACGAGCGCTATCACAGCGTTGTATATCACGAGAAGATTCAGCCAGTTGAACGAGAAACGTTTCTGGAGGTGCATAGCGTTAGCGTGGCGTATAGACATCGCTGCCGCTTCCACGAGAATGTTGACTCTGCTGATATCAAGTGTCGGAAAAAGCGGTGAAGGTCGATAAAGCGATGTGAGGTGTGTGTAAAAGTTCAAGTCGTACCAGCTCAAACATCCTTGAGGCACACGAGGGTGTAAGTTCGGCAGCGGAAATGGCACGCTTTGCCGCCAGTTCACCAAGTCCCGGTGTATGGAATTGATGACCTCCTGACGTTGTTCAGCTGAGTATCTCACTACTACGCGCTTGCAGTAGACTTTGGTGGCGATGTCATTGGCGATTTGTCGAAGTCTTAGGATGTGCTGCGTGACGGCCAGCGGAGGCTGACAGAGTGAGCTCTGAGTGGTGGAGAAACCGTGGTCCAGCTCATCGCAAGCCATGATCGAAAACGACTATAGAGCATGCGTATTAGTCTCAAATCCGTGATGCTATATGCAGAAGTGATCTTACAGCGATATCTATGTCGTCCTCGTGGATGGCAAATGGCCGGCCCAGTGTAATAGAAACCAACCTGTCCATCATAAAGATGGAAAAGAAAAGTCGTTTCCGCCGCTCAACTTGGGCGTTTGTGAGGTTCTGTAGAGTCTGATCGCAGTGCAGACCCATGCCGATGGCTAGGCGTGCGGCAGTGCCAACGAGAAACCACGTATCTGGGATATATTCGTTAGCATGTGAGACTGACAAGTAGCTTAAAAGAACGTACTTGGACCCAGTTGGTTGAAGAACGAGTAAGATACTTGCAGCATGATAGCTTCGAGGGCAACCTTGTGCGTTTTGTTAGCAAATTGCACCTCGATAGTTTTTGTGAAGACTAGAATTCGAATCGCTGCGATAAGCAAATCTCAAAAACATTTGGTGCGCGCGTCCCAATGAGAAGAAAGCATGTCTCACATCAATCGCTTTGTGGAGCAAAATTCGTAGTTACTTACTATGTCACCGTGGTCCATTGAACCTTCAAAGTATGTCATTGCTTTCTCGTAGTATAACCGTGATACTGACTCCTCAGATAAGGTTATCGACGAATGAGTGGTTGAACCGATGGCTAAAACCATCCACACTCGAAACATACATGGCGGAGATTGTGTTATGTGATGCTCGGGATCAAGCAAGATTGTATGGATGTCCGACATGACCTCCCGCTGATGGATGATGGGGTACAGCGTGTGAGAGTGATCGAAATAGAACATCGCAAGCTGTAATACCTCGGCGCGATCTGGCAAGGTGGTGATGGTGCTTTGTGCTTCGTCGTCAAATGTTGGCATCGTTCCGTCGCCTGCAAGCATTGAAAAGTCGATCACTTGGTCGAAGTCGAAGTACATGTTGTTCATAAAGTCCAGATGTAGATTGGTAGCACCTGATATTGGTCCAGTACCAGTGCTGCCAGCAACCTCGGGGCTGAAAACAAAATCTCTTCCATCTGGCGATAATCGTCGAAGCACTGCTTGTGTCAGCTTGGCGAAAGTCAGGCCAGAAATGGAGCCCAGGTAGGGCTCTGCAACAGCCGCAAGAGATACACTTCTCAAATTCTCCGCAAGTGTTTCTTGGACACGCTGAGGAGTTCTCGGTTGGCTGATGGCTTGAGACAAAGCTGTTGTAGGTCGCCGCTCCATATTGACATTTTGGTCCTGACAAGTCTCACTCGGTAGGGCCTGTTCGCTGCGAGGTAGACTGTCTGAGGCTAACAAGGTGTCATCCACCATGTCTAGACCACCTATGGCACTGTCTGGATTGAGGTGATTGGGTTCCGGTGCCTCGTGGACGGCCAAACGTTGCTGTGGGACATCTAGCGCAGATTGTATTTGTTGAGCAGCTTCCAGCTCACGAACACGCTCTTCAAGACTGCGAACGAACCTGCTTGAGTCAATTACGGGACCGTGGCAGAGACCGAACTGGATCACTCACGCGACTGGATACGTCGCACTGTCATGATCTTCCTCACCAAGACTGCAAGAATGATGTACAGCCACGCAGTTACCGCACTGTGGTAGGACGCGGTCGCACTTCTTCTTGCGTCTGTGGCATCTTGAACAGGATATCTTAGCCCGCGCCGAAACACGAGGTTCGCATGGCATGTTTAAAGGAATGTCGATTGTCAGTCATGGCCGACAGTCCTGCAGGTCTACTCTCCAGGAAGATACTTGGGTACTACTGAACTCGTCGATACCTGAATCGCTTATCTCTCGCCTCCTAAGATGCCCGGAGAGTGTACGGCAATTTCCCTGCCCCCGCTCCCAGCCTTCCTTGTTCCACAGCAAGCACCCCGCAGATCGCGCCGCTCACATATTATTAGACGTAATAAAATGAGAAGAGGCAGTACTTCATGTGCTAAAGTCTGTATATGGTTCAATTTATCTCACCATGTTATGATATTACCATATGGCCTTTTGAGACGAGCAGACTTCATGAAGAGTATCTCAACTGCTAGCGAAGCTATCTCGATACCTAAAGTCGACTGTGCGAGTATAATCTAATCGTACGAGATGGCTGCTGTACACAAACTTACGCGGAAGGGCTGTACGGAATCATTGTCATGTGAACACGAAGTAGTTGTGTATCTTTGATGTCGATTGACCTGACCAGGATTCATCTGAAAGGATTTCGAACGAGCTTTTGAAAGTCACCGTATATACCGAACGATCTGCACGAATCGTAAGGCATCATTCTTGCCCGTTGGCAACAAGAATCCGACCACCATCGATACAAACAGAAACACCGTCAACATAAGACTGTATGGTTGTTAGTGTGGCTGGTTTTATCGGAGACAAGTGTGCTTCAAAATTAGAATGGAAAGACTTACGCCGGCTCGACTGACAAGGTATATAACACTCCCTACGATGTCTTCCTCGTTCCCAGCTCGCTTTGCAGGTACGCGATCAAAAAGTGAGCTGAACATGTTACCAGCCTCGCCAACAGGGTTCATGTTGCTTGGAACGACTGCGACTGGTGTCAGCTGCAGGCTTGCTACTGGTTTGCTAATATCAGACTCACAACCAGGGTTGATCCCAACCACCCGTACGTAAAATCGATTGAACTTGGCCGCCAGTAATTTGACAAGATGGTCTGTTGCTGCTTTGCTCGTGGCGTAGCTGGTTAAATCCACATTTGTTGCATTATGCATACTCGCACATGAGCTTGTCAGCACAATTGCACCACGGCCATCATTCTTGCCCAGACGTCCACCCTCTAGCTCGAGTCGCGAAGCAGCAGCGAGTAGTGGTAAGAATGCAACGGATAGGAAGTAATGGGCCGTGGTGTTTACACAGAAGGTATCGGCCCAATCAGAATGCTTCGACGACCACATCGAGGCCTGCAATTCGGGAAGAGAGGCTGTCAAGACATCGCAAGGTATCGTGGGGTCTCTTCTTATGCCTGCGTTGGAGATCAATACGTCCAGATGACTTTCTTGATTGCCGATCGATCCAGCAAGCTCAGCAATAGCCTCCTTGTTCGTCACATCGCAGGCCAACCTGTACCAATGAATTTAGTCAAGCAGGAGTGTGAAGCGCACTTGACATACCCGACTGCTGAACCTCCGGTGGCACGACCAATAGCGTTGAGTTCTGCCACCTTCTCGTCGATGGGCTCAGTGGGCAGGGCAACGACGTAGACCTTTGCACCATTCGAAACAAGTCCCTAATCCATTCAAAGTCAGAGGAAGCCCTTGAACAACGAGTGTAAGACGTGCAAAATGAAGACTTGTCCTGTACCTTACTTATCATGAAGCCCAGTCCACTGCTGCCTCCTGTGACCAGCGCTACATAACCTTTAACGCCGAAAAGACTCTCGATACTCAAAGATGACATTCTTAACGTAGGCTTGCCAGGGTTTAGATTGGATGTCTTTGAAGCAATTCCGATGATCCTCAAGTGCTGTTGTGTCGGCTGCTGTGGTGTTACATGTGTCGTGTTTACAGGCACAGTTGGCTTACTAGTTCTCTGGTGGATATGTCCACGGACGCTAGATGTTCGAATGAGGGGTGATTCACGGCGGCGATGGAACTTGCCATCGTTGCTATCGGCGAGCCGACCATATACAGATGTGTGTTGGCTGTAAAGGCTGTAGGCTCGCCCTCCGTATCTGTCGGAAAACGACCCGTGGGAGGCCGGAAACGTCGGTGGGTCCGACAATCGCGCCAGAGCCCACTAGGAGGGAACTTAGCTTTTGCATGAGTCCTTCCTCTATCAAAGGTATCATTCTATCGCACTGCACAATGCCGGGTCTTATCTCAAAGCCTAAGGCGCCATAGTTAGATGTTCTCCATGCCTTATCATTGGACGGTTTTGTCGAACAGTCGCGTGGCTTGCCACATGGAAGCCTTCTATGTGCCAAGGTCCTGTACTGTAGCAGGCTATATTGCCAGCGACTCCTCTCCGTTTTATGACAGGCCTTGACAGACAATCTCATGAGCTGACAGCACGGTAGTCAGACTGCCGTATCTGCTCGTCTGCTCGTATCGTTCCCAAGTACTTTTGGCATACAAATTATGTCCGAATCGAAAGACTCCAAACCACGAGCGTCTGTGGAGGCCTGCCAGACCAGTGGCAGTAACGAAGATGTTGCTCAAGGAAATGTTGCCGATATCACTTCTGGCTCACAGTCGTTGCACCGGAGCCTTCGCGGGAAGGAGGTACAACTGTTTGCGATTGGAGGAGCTATTGGAACTTGTTTGTTTCCCTAATGATGACCTTCTTCGAGGCTTTCGTGTTCACCTCCAGAACAAAACGAATCGTTGCTGACCGCTGAAAGCGTTGTACGTACAAATGGGCTCTGCACTCCCCAAAGGCGGACCCGCAGGCCTCTTCATCGGTTTCGTCATCTGGGCCAGCGTTATGTGGGCAGTCAACGAATGCTTCGCCGAAATGGTTTCCTATCTTCCGGTGCCGTCTCCATTCATTCGATTTGGTGGCGAGTGGGTAGACGGTGCCCTTGGTTTTGCAATGGCTTGGAACTTTTTTCTCAATATGGTACGAGTCCGGAAAACGGCGACAGCGATGTATGGACCACTGAGCTGACTTTGATCTCTCCCTTTGCAGGCCATCTTGGTACCTTTCGAGATCGTTGGTGAGTATTAGATGATTGCGAGAAAAGAGACTCGAGCAGACTATTGACCAACCTTTCCACAGCGATGAATGTTATGTTTCAGTACTGGACCGACAAGGTACCAGTGGAGGCCGTTATCGTGGCAATGATTTTGATCTATGCCTTCCTAAATACGATAACCGTGCGATACTTTGGTATCTCCGAATTCTACATGTCGATCTTCAAGGTTCTTCTTGTGATCGGGCTGTTCTTTTTTACCTTCATCACCATGGTAGGGGGCAACCCACTGCATGATGCATACGGTTTTCGCTTCTGGAAGGAACCTGGAGCATTCGTTGAGCATCTCGCCCCGGGCGGCACTGGTAAATTCCTAGGAGTTCTGTCTTGTCTATACCAGGCTAGTTTCAGGTACGTACCTGCCTTCGTGGAATCTCTTTCAGCGGGCTAACTGTTCGAAGCATCACTGGCCCAGAGTACATAAGCATCGTGGCAGCCGAGACCGAAAACCCACGCAAGATCCTACCACCAGCTTTCAGGTCCTTCGTCTGGCGACTGCTTGTGTTCTTTGTCGGTTCCGCTCTGTGTATGGGTATCGTCGTTCCCTCGAATGATCCAACCCTTCTTGCGATTCT
>Ga0265797_10002630_pt1 | contig 29903 bp, 29 predicted proteins | sample P2T30metagenome_FD_192433 | JGI IMG/M metagenome (GOLD analysis project Ga0265797, IMG submission 192433) | Plant litter microbial communities from East Loma Ridge, Irvine, California - P2 T30 | ecosystem: Environmental > Terrestrial > Plant litter > Unclassified | place: USA: California...
TATTGAAAAGCCTGTTACTTTTAAAAGTGACAGGCTTTTTTGTTAGTAACTTGCTTGCTAATGTGATATGGACAGATACACAGAGAAGAAATAATAGTACTGATTCCTTATATTAACCTGATTCGGATTATTATACCGAACTTATATCAACATTTAAAAATACATTTCTGAAATAGCATTACATATCTATCCTTGCACGAAAATACCCTTGCAAATCAATCAAAAGGATTTACAAGGGCTAATACTTCTAACTTCTAAACTGCTACTGGTTAAAAGATTTACTTCTTATTTCTAATTGTAACTTTTAAATTATTTGCTTCTGTTAATCCCAGCGCAGCTACTGTTTCTTCGTAATTTTTAAGATTTACTTCTGCATTCATTCTTCCAACTAAAGCAGAGGGAATAATCACTATTTTTACATCCTCTACAATTCTAGCGGGAGGCGTATTTTGATTCTCGGACCAATCTGTTTGAAAAACTTCAACAATAAAGTTTGTTCCAGTTGCATAGTGGACCGAGGTAAACTGACTGTATTTATCTGTTCCAAAGCCAACAATCCCAGGTAGGGACCAATAAGCTCCATTTGATTTAATATAAACTAATACCGCTGAATTTTCAAGCTCTAGTGCATCTGCAGCGCTAGAAGCTGTGAATCCAGCTATAAAACCGCCTTCTGTATCGGTTGTATCTGCTCCGCTTGAGTAAGTTTGGGCACTTACCCCACCGCCGCCAGATGCACCTGCCGGGCCGGTTGCTCCGGTAGCTCCAGTTGCGCCGGTATCTCCTTTTTCACCTTGCGGGCCAACATCACCCTGGGGACCTTTGCAGGCAGCTGTAAGACCAACTAAACCTACCCAGGCAATAATTAATAGTTTTTTGAACATAATTGTTAAACGTTTAGTAAATGGATAATGTAATGGCTTTTAAATCACTACGCAGATGAATGAAGGATTGATGAAACTTGTATTCATTGTGTCACAAAATACGTAAAATATTTTTCAATCCCTCTTCCAGTCCAATTTATCAATTCCCGCATCGGTAGGTCTGTAGGTCTTAAATTCTTCTAATTCCTTTTTGTTTGTTTCCGGCAATTGCATATCAATCTTCCAGTTCATTGTGGCGGCAAGCTGAAACATCATCAACTGCACTTGATTGGTTGCAATCCTTGGTAAATCGCTTTGCAGCGCCTTTTCATTCATTGTTTGCTTGGCTTCATTCAGAATGGCAGTATAGTCGTCACTTTGAAAGCGGTTTATCCAGCCCTGCTCAATATCGTAAAACTTATAATCCGTATCCATAGAAAGAATCTCAGGCTCCGGGAAAAAATCAATTACAAGTTTTTTGTCATTCTCAGCTATATGAAACCGCATTTTACCAAAATCATAACCTACAAGTACTTTAGCCTTGGCAATTATCAGTGCTTTTTTCTTATCGTTGATCAGGTTCCAGATATTTTTATCATGCTGGTAATTATAAATTTCAGTAAAGTAACCTTCGGCCATCACTACTTTGAATACTTTTTCGATGCGTTCTACCAAAACAGTTGCCTCCACTTTGCTGTTTTTGCTATTAGAATTTCGATTAGATAGAAAAAAATAGGTTGCCGCACCAAGTATAGCGCCACCCAATAGAGATAAAATAAAAAATAATAGTGTGTTGGAATCCATGATCTGTAATTTTGTATCAATTAAAATTCACACAAAAACAGCAGAATGCCAAATACGAATGATAAATTCCTGATCGTGCTGGCAGGCCCCACAGCAGTAGGAAAAACAGATCTGTCGATCAGGCTTGCAGAAGCATTAAATACGGTAATTATCTCTGCGGATTCAAGACAGTTTTTTCGTGAGTTAAATATCGGAACAGCCAAACCGGAGAAGGCGGATCTGCAAAAAGTACAGCATTATTTTATCAATTCGCATTCCATTGGTGAGGTTTATAGTGCAGGTGATTTTGAGCGGGATGTACTCGGACTGCTGCACACACTTTTTAAAAAACATGATCATGTAATATTAACCGGCGGTTCCGGTTTTTATATCAAGGCGGTATGCGAAGGCCTGGATGCGCTTCCTCAGCCTGCTCCTGGTCTGAGGGAATCACTTACACAGCGGCTGGAAATGGAAGGGTTACAAGCACTGCAAAACGAATTGAAAAAGATTGACCCGGACTTCGCATCAAGTAGCGAATTTCTTAATCCGCAGCGTGTAATCCGTGCGCTGGAGGTTTATCAGACAACGGGCCATCCAATTTCATCTTACCAAAAGAAAAGCCTGGATAAGCGGCCGTTTAAACAAATTTTACTTGCACTGGACAGGGACCGAAATGAATTATATCAACGTATTGACCAACGAATGGATCTCATGCTGAGTCAGGGATTGGTTGATGAGGCGAAAGAACTGATTAGCTATCGTAGCCATCATGCCCTGCAGACAGTAGGATATAAGGAAGTATATGGTTTTTTGGACGGTACTTATAATGAGAAGGAAATGGTCCGGCTGTTAAAACAAAATTCAAGAAGATATGCCAAAAGACAACTTACCTGGTTCCGGCATCAGGGTGAATTCCAATGGTTTCATCCAAATGAGTTTGATTCCATACTAGCATATATCAGAAAATCCGGAACAGAATAGAAGCATCCGTTCCGGATTCCATATCAATTCTTACTCGAAGAAGAGCCATTTCAGGGCAAGAGGAAATTCTTTCCTCCACCGCTCTTCATTGTGCTGTCCATCCGGGTCTATTGAGGTGTTGATTTTTACCCGGCTGTAACCAAACCCCTGGCTGTGTAAAGTTTCCTGTAACTTATTTACATTTGAAAGCATATGAGCGCCTTCATTTCCGCCCGCATAAATATAAATCCGGGTTTCAAAGGGCTCAAAAAAGTGAATAGCATCAAAATAAATGCGTTGGGAAATCCATAAGGATGGGGAGAAAATCATAAGACGCCCGAAAACGTCCGGAAACATCAGCGCAGCATATATGGCCAAAAGCCCGCCAACTGAGCTGCCGCCCATACCCGTATTCAATCTGTCGCGTTTGGTCCGGTATTGATTATCTACGAATGGTTTAAGCGTGTCTTTAACAAAACGGAGAAACTGTAAACCCAGTCCTTTGCCTAATCGTGGATTGTCATATGGTGAAAATTCCTGGATACGCTCTTCACCTGCATGATCGATTGCCACAATGATCACGTCCGCTTTATCTTCACCGGCTAGCCTGGCCAGACTTTTATCAATTGCCCAGTTACCGTAAGGCGAGCCATCGTTAAAGAGATTCTGCGCATCAGTCATGTAAAGCACAGGATAATGACGATCCGGCTGTTCATAATAGTTGTGTGGCAAAAGCACGTGAACGCGACGTTTTTTATTAAGCTGAGGTATTTCAAATGTTTCAGAAAGAACCTCTATTATGGGTGAAAGGTCTGCTTTTTTTACATGATCGTTTTGCCATCTGATAACAAAATCACTAACATTACCTTCGTTTGGGTCCACAACTCTATTGCCATGCGGCTGTCCGTATTTATCCAGTTCTACCTGGTCCCAGCTGCCTCTTGTATACTTGTATTCCAAAGGATAGGGAAGTTCCATGTCAGCAGGAAACTGGAAGCTGTAATGCCCGACCGCCTCTTTCTTCATTTTATATTTATCCAGATCGGGAAGCCATTTGCAAAAATCTCCTGTGATGTATACCGGGCGATCGTCTGTTGGAGGAGTTTTTAGTTCAATCCTTAATGTATCTACTGCTACTTGTACTTGCATGCTATTCAGTCACTGACCGTAGGTTATTACGGTGCAAATTTACGATTTTAATCCCGTCTTTTTGTGTAATCTACGAAGTTAAATTCAAATTTATGTTTATCATCTGCCTGATGAACAGTACGTTCTGTTTCAATCCACTGATCCGGATTTGTAATATTAAAATAAGTATCTCCTGAAATAATTGTATTTACTTCTGTTATGTAAAGACGATCAGCTATGGCTAACGTAGCACTGTATAGTTCACCACCTCCGATAATAAAGGCTTCATCTGCTTCCAGCTTGGCAGCTTCCTGCAGTGCTTCTTCTATGTTGTGAACTGCAATCACATCCTCCATAGAAAAATTACGATTCCGGGTTATAACAATTGAAGTTCGGCCAGGCAGCGGTTTACCAATAGAATCAAAGGTTTTTCTTCCCATAATAATCGGATGGCCCAATGTTAGTTTTTTAAACCTTTTGAGGTCATCCGGCAGTCGCCATAACAATTGATTATCCTTACCGATCACCCCGTTTTCTGAAACTGCAACTATAATTGATATCAGCATTTTAGCTATTGATGAAAAGTGATTTAAATTTTAGCGCCTCTCAGAAATTCTCCCGTTTCCATTCGTTTTTTACCTTCAAGCTGCAATACATGAACAGCTATCCACCCATCCAAAGCCCGGAAGTGTAAATAGGTTTTATTATCGGTTTTATATTTCCCCGGTTCCAGGCTGTCTTCATCCCTGACAATCTCCGTTTTAAAAATTTTACAGGAAAGTCCGTTCAATGTAGTCCATGCGGCGGGGTAGGGGGAAAGTCCTCTTACAAAATTATGGATCTCAGCGGCCGGTTTAGTCCAGTCTATTTCACAGGTTTCACGGAAAATTTTAGGAGCCGGCTTTAACACTTCCGGTTCATCCTGATCTTCCTGCGGATAATCTCCATTTTCGATGGCTTCCACGGTCTTTACTACAAGTGCTGCACCTTTCATCATTAGTCTTTCATACACGCTTCCTGCATCATCATCGGCATGAATTGGCTCTTTATCTTTATAAATAATTTTACCGGTATCAATTTTCTTTTCAATAAAGAAAGTTGTTACGCCGGTTTCTGTTTCTCCGTTTATCACTGCCCAGTTAATCGGTGCCGCACCGCGGTATTGGGGAAGTAAGGAACCGTGCAAATTGAATGTCCCAAAGGTTGGCATATTCCATACCACTTCCGGCAGCATCCGAAAAGCAACCACTACCTGAAGATCTGCTTTAAAAGATCGCAGCTCTTCCAGAAATTCGGGATTTTTAAGCTTTTCCGGTTGCAAAACGGGGATTCCCTGTTGCTCTGCATATATTTTTACAGGAGACGCCGTTTGTTTTTGTCCTCGTCCCGCAGGCTTATCCGGCACAGTTATGACAGCGACTACATTAGAATTGTTCTCTACCAGACTTCTTAAACTTGGAACGGCGAATTCGGGCGTTCCCATAAATATTATTCTCAGTCGTTTTGACATAGATTGTTGGCCCTTTTAATAAAAATGGTTGTTCCCATTTACAAATATTGTTATTTTTGTCGTTCTTACAGAAAAATATGACGAAGATTAAAATACATATCAGCCGAAAAGATAAGGTCTTCTAGCCTGCTACTACGAGTTGTCCAATACTCTTGTAGAGCGGTCTTAGAGCCGTTCTTTTTTTTTATAAAAATTTCAAAAACAAAAGACTAATAAACAATTTAAGGTCATGGCTAAAATTTCATACTATACCGAAGAAGGATTAAACAAGCTGAAGAATGAGCTGAGTGATATGAAAACCAAAGGCCGTACTGCCATTGCTGCACAAATTGCAGAAGCTCGGGATAAAGGTGATTTAAGCGAGAATGCAGAATATGATGCTGCCAAAGATGCTCAGGGAATGCATGAAATGAAAATTGCCAAGCTGGAAGAAATCATGTCCAATGCACGCGTGATCGACGAATCTGCCATTGACAATTCTCAGGTAGCTATTCTTTCAGTGGTAAAAATAAAAAACCGTAAAACCGGAATGGAGGTTGCTTATACACTTGTTTCAGAAGAAGAAGCGGATCTTAAAACAGGTAAAATCTCCATCGGATCACCCATCGGAAAAGGTTTGCTGGGTAAAAAAGTAGGTGAAACAGCAGAAATTAAAGTACCTGCCGGACTGATGGAATTCGAAGTGCTGGATATCAGCAGATTCGCCTGATTAGCAGTATCTTTGATTACTTCTTGTTGGATTATCAAATGGTTTGGCCATCTGATAATCCAACATTTTTCTTTTAAAAACATCCGGAATTAGACCTTAACGAGCCTGTCATGAGATTTAAAGGTTTTGTCGTCCATGTTTCTTTCCTGTGGGTACATGGAATGGCGCTTTTTCCTTTTGTTTTGGTAAAGACAAAAAAGCCGGGCTCTATTCTGATTAATCATGAATGTATTCATTTACGGCAGCAGCTGGAAATGGGTATCCTCCTGTTTTATATTTGGTATTTTGCAGAATATTTAATTCGTTTGATACAATACCGGAAACATTATTTGGCATATCTTCATATTTCATTTGAACAGGAAGCATACAGAAATGAGACAAATATGGAGTATCTCAGAAAAAGAGGTTTGTGGACATTCTTAAAGTATGTTTGATAGTGAAAGTCAGGAGTTTAGAAATTGAAGAAGAAAGAAGTCAAGGAGTTATAAATATGATTTAGTAGCAGTATAATCACTTTAAACCAATAATATGTCAGATAAAAGCACAGAATTTCTTTATAAATATTTAAATAACGCTTCGCCGACTGGGTTTGAGTCCACCGGACAGCAAATCTGGCTGGACTATATTAAACCCTATATTGAAGACCAGATTGTTGATGTTTATGGTACAGCCGTTGGAGTGATCGGGCCAGGGCAGGAGTATAAAGTTGTAATCGAAGCGCATTCTGATGAGATCTCCTGGTTCGTAAATTACATTTCCGACGATGGCTATATCCATGTTCGCCGTAACGGAGGTTCAGACGCAGCGATTGCACCTTCCATGCGGGTGAATCTGCATACATCCAAAGGTGTGGTGAAAGGGGTTTTTGGCTGGCCTGCCATACATGTCCGGGATACGGCAAAAGACCAGGTTCCAAAAGTGCATGAATTGTTTATAGACGTCGGTGCCTCTAAAAAAGAGGAGGTTTTTGAGATGGGAATCCACGTAGGAACGGTGGCGACATTTGCAGATGGCCTGGATGAAATGAATGGCCGCTATTACGTTGGTCGCGCACTGGATAACCGCATGGGTGGATTTATGATTGCGGAGGTTGCGCGGATGCTGCACGAAAATAACATTAAACTTCCTTTTACGCTTTACGTGGTAAATGCGGTTCAGGAAGAAATCGGGCTGCGCGGTGCGGAAATGATTTCCCGTCGTTTAAAACCGGATCTGGCGATCGTTACGGATGTAACGCATGATACCCAGTCGCCTATGTACAATAAAAAGGAACAGGGCGATCTGAAAAGTGGAAACGGGCCGGTGATCTGTTATGGTCCGGCGGTTCAGAACAATCTTCGCGATCTGCTGATAAAAGTTGCCGATGACAGGAAAATTCCTTTTCAGCGTCAGGCAGTGAGTCGTTCAACCGGTACAGATACCGATTCTTTTGCTTATTCGACAGAGGGAGTTGCTTCGGCATTAATTTCACTTCCTTTGAAATACATGCATACGACGGTTGAAATGGTTCATAAGGACGATGTTAAAAATGTAATTCAATTGATGTATGATGTGCTTCTGTCATTGAAAGGCGACGAAGATTTCAGATATATAAAGTAAGGGTCAAGGGAGTTAGGGAAAGGGGCAGGGAGTTTATACTTCCTGCCCCTTTTAATTTAATATTATTATAGGATTAATGTTATAAGAATTTGAAAGTTAATCGTTTACAAATTGATAATTTTTGATTGTAATTTTTAGTATCATTTTTAATAATATTTTTGTTATTTTTGGTATCAATAAATAATTAACTTTTCTTGATATGGATAGAGCCAGGGGAAGAGGTGCCGGAATTAATTCACCTAATAAATTTCATAAACTTGAAACAGAATATACTTCCGAGGACTGGCAGCAGTGGGAGGATCAGGAAATAAATCCGAAGACGCAATTCATCGAAGAGCAGTCGAAAACATTGCTAAGCGTTACCGACAGTCCCGACCTGCGAAACTATAACTCTATAAATCCCTATCGTGGCTGCGAGCATGGCTGTATTTATTGTTATGCACGAAATTCTCATGAATATTGGGGGTATTCTGCAGGACTTGATTTTGAAACAAAGATTATTGTCAAGAAAAATGCGCCTCAGCTTCTCGAAAAATTATTTAATTCAAAAAATTATAAACCTGTTTCCATCATGTTTTCGGGTAACACCGATTGCTATCAGCCTGGTGAGAAAAAATACAGGTTAACGCGGCAGCTACTTGAAATTTGCTTACGTTACAGAAATCCGGTTAGTATATTAACCAAAAATGCGCTGATCTTACGGGATATCGATGTGCTGGAAAAAATGGCTAGGCTGAACCTGGTACATGCAGCGGTTTCAATTACTTCTCTGAATGAAGACCTGAGGCATGCGCTGGAACCACGTACAGTTACGGGTAAACGGCGGTTGCAGGTTGTCAGATCTTTACATGACGCAGGTATTCCCATGGGCATTATGACGGCACCCATCATTCCGGGACTGAACGACCATGAAATTCCTAACATTATACAGGCCGCAGCTGAAAGTGGTGCCGCTTGGGCAGGTTATACAGTGGTTAGGCTGAATGGTTCAATTGCTGTTTTATTTAAAGAATGGATTCAGCATCATTTTCCCGACCGTGCTGCCAAAGTATTGAATCAAATAGCAGAATGTCATGGTGGTAAATTGAATGATTCCCGGTTTGGACTTCGTATGAGCGGTGAGGGAAATTATGCAGAAAATATAAGGCAGCTTCACAACTTTGCCTGCCGTAAATACTTCGGAGATCGCGAATTGCCGGAAACAGATACATCACAATTTATGCGTGGCGGTCAGATGTCTATGTTCTGATTGGCACGTTATTATCTTGCCGGTCGTTATGCTAATTAGTGCTAAATCTTTACATTCGCGTATGAGCATATCGCAACATTAAACTTTATTTATACAGTGAAGATTTATCTGATTTTAATAGCTTTTGTTGGCCTGTTTAATACAAATTGTGTTAGCTCTTCCTCTCACAAAAGCCCGGCTATCGGTTATGCCGATTCATTAAATTCCGGAGAAAAAATCAATGATAAAAAATCCATTGTTACCGGAGCGGATCAGGTTGCGGAATACCTGGAATACGTGAAGGGAAAACGGGTTGGAATTCTGATCAATCAAACTTCGGTCATTGGGGGAAAACCAATAGTCGACAGCCTGGTTGCGCTTGGTGTGAATGTAGTCAGGATCTTTGGTCCGGAGCATGGCTTTCGGGGGACGGCGAGTAACGGAGACAAAGTGGCGGACAGTAAAGATCCCAATACAGGTATTCCTGCGATTTCGCTTTATGGAAAACAAAAAAAACCTACCAAAGAACAGTTGGCAGATATTGATCTGATGATCTTCGATATTCAGGATGTAGGCGCACGTTTTTATACTTACATCAATACACTTGGCCACATGATGGAAGCCTGTGCCGAAAACAATATGGAAATGCTGATTCTGGATCGTCCGAATCCAAACGGCTTTCTGATCGACGGCCCTATCCTGGACGATCATCTTCGTTCAGGAGTTGGTATGTACCGGGTTCCGATCAGCCATGGATTAACAATTGCAGAATTTGCCCAAATGATCAATGGAGAGAGCTGGCTGCCGAATAAAATGAAATGCAGGTTAAAGATTATAAAAGTTGCGAATTATAATCATGACATGCCGTACGTATTGCCTGTTCCGCCTTCGCCTAATCTTAATACACAGCAGTCAATTATGCTGTATCCGCATATTTGTTTTTTTGAAGGAACCATTCTGAGCCAGGGAAGAGGTACTTATATGCCTTTTACGGTTTTGGGAGCTCCGTTATTAAAAGGAAAATTTGATTTTTCGTTTAAGCCACAAAGTATAAAGGGAATGAGCGAAACGCCACTTCACCAGAATACGGAGTGCTACGGTCTGGATTTAAGAAAATTTGATACCTCTATTTTTCGCAAAACAAAACAGCTTAACCTCAAATGGATCATTGACCTGTATAACGCTTATCCGGAAAAAGCCAGATTTTTTGACATGAGCCAAAGCAAGCAGATGGGAAGTTTTGATAAACTGGCAGGCTCGGAAAATCTCAGGAAACAAATTATAGCCGGAACGTCAGAAGCAGAAATCAGAAAAAGCTGGGAACCGGGTTTGTCAGATTTTAAAACAATGCGAAAAAAATATCTTTTATACCCCTGATGATAAATGGGACTCAGGAAAATGTTTTAATCTTACTCAGCAACTCAGTCCGGTTATCGGAAGTGATCGGTATTTCAATATCATCAATCATCACATGAATGTAATTAATGGCTGTGATTGCGTTCAGATTGATAATAAATGATTTGTGAACGCGGAAAAACAGATTGGCTGGTAGCTGGCTGATCATGTTTTTCATTGTTTCCCTTATCGTATACTTCTTTTTACTGGTGTGCAGTTCCAGATAATTGTCATCACTCCTGATGTATAAAAGGTCACAAAGCATGATTTTGGTAAACATGTGTTTCTCTTTTATAAAAAGTGCATCTTTAATAACAGTAGAATCCCGGTCGTCTTTATCATTTTGATCCGGTTCTGATAAATCAGGTTCTTCAAGAAAATTTCCCTGGCGAAAACTCTCAAATGCCAGCTTGACTGCTGTATACACCGTTATTTTCTGAAACGGTTTGTTAAGAAATGCGTTGGGAGAAGTTTTCAGCGCGGCATTGACAATAGCCATATCTTCATGGCTGGTAAGAAAAAGAAATGGCATATCGAAGTTATCCCTGATATATTCACCTACATCAATTCCGGTTTGGTAACCATTCAGATTAATATCGAGGATGGCAAGATCAAATGACTTACTTTTAAGCAGGTCAATTGCGCTTGTATAGTCGGTAGCAACATCATTGGCATGGTACCCAAAACCATTAAGGGTATATTGGAGATGCTTGGCAATGATGTGTTCGTCTTCAACTATTAATATGTTCATTTCAACTCAGGTAATAAAGATTAGACTCTTTTTACAGAGATCAAGGAAGGTTTGTTTTAGTGTAAAAATTGTATCCGGTTAAAATGTACGTTGTTAATGCAATTTAGGATTTTTTTATACTTATATATTTATAAAATTATTCCTACAATCGTAATAAGAATGAAATAGTAGTATAATTATACGCTGTGCATATTGAACTCCAAATAAAGCCAAAGTATTTCGGTAAAGGTCATATTTTTGCGTGTTAATAGAAATATTTCTACGAATCCAAATTTTCCATACGATGGAAGAACATTCCCATTAATAATATGATTTTCTATCTTGGAGCAGTTCTTAAATAATCTCCCAGTTGAACCACTTTATCTGTATTAACGAAGTCTACATTTAAGCCCATCATGGTCTTCCAGGTTTGTATGTTATCCGGAATAGCCCAGAACCTCACTTTTTTTCCGAGCTGATGCGTAGTTTCAATTACTTTAAGGATCGCTTTCTTATCCTTCGCCGGCAGGTCGCCCTCGCCGTTCCACTTTGAATATTTCTGAAATGACTGGCTGATCAGACCGATCCGTTTTAATTGGTCTGGTGAATATGAAATCTCTGGCCGGCCATCAAAAAATATAAATGCCGGGTAGCGTTCAAAATTTTCAGGAGCCGGTACATTACCGCTCACTACAATTTTAACCGGTCCTTTTGGTTCCAAAAATTGTTCCATTGGTTTTAGCGCTGTTATCAATGCTTCCAAAGTTTCCTCCGCAGGTGTTTTCAAATCAATCAATAACTGGAGTGTCAGGTTTTGCTGAGGGTAAATGTTTCCTTTATTTTTTTCAATCTGAAATAAAATCGGATCCAGATAAAGCTTTTTAAATGTCCTTTCAGGAGTAATATCTTTATAATTGTGCGCCGTATATAATATGCTGTCTACTAAAAACAGATCGGCTTCAATGGAGCCAAACTGCTGTTTGTAAGCTTCTGAAAAAGGACGCTTTTGCTCATAATCATTATGGGAATGTGCCTGCGCGGTCGTATAGGCTGTAATGGTCTGTGCTATACTGCAGTTGAGCAAAAAAAAGAACAAACATGCTGTGATATGGATAATTTTCATTGTGGCGGTAGTTTGTAATCAGTAATACGCAATTTGTAAATATATTGTTTTATAGCATATTACAGAAATTCTATTAGAAAGTAATGGACCTGAAATTGGTTATTTTTATAATGACAAACATAAAATATTTTATATGTGTAAATGTGTAAAATTATATATGGTATTTTAGTTTGAAATCAGATTATTTAAAAAGGTATACGGCGATGATTAAAGAATATTCTTATTTTCGCTGCTTAATTCACTAACGATGCTGATAAAACTTTAATCCCTGCATGAAAAAAAATACTTCGCTATTTCGTAAAAAAACAGTTGATCAGATTCTCAGAGATGCGCATTCAGGAGAAAACGGAGGGTTGGCAAGAATATTAGGCGTTCGGGATCTGGTCTCACTCGGAATAGCAGCAATTGTGGGTGCCGGTATTTTCAGTACGATCGGTCTGGCAAGCTATAATGGCGGACCGGCTGTTTCGCTGCTGTTTATATTTACGGCGATAGCGTGTGTGTTTACAGCGCTCTCCTATGCACAGTTTGCAAGTACAGTACCGGTTTCCGGTAGTGCTTATACCTATGCTTATGTGGCGTTCGGTGAATTGTTTGCCTGGATTATCGGGTGGGCTCTGATATTGGAATATGCGGTTTCAAATATGGTCGTCGCCATATCCTGGTCAGAATACTTTACGAGCATGCTGAAAGGTTTTGGAATTGTATTGCCGGGCTGGCTCACCATGAATCCTGTTGCCGCATCCGAATCATTTCAGAAACTTCAGGCTGAGGGTGCTTCTGCTCTGACAACTTATGAAAAAATGGCTGCTCTGGCTTTTGAAACGGCACCCAGGCTGGGCGATATGCCAATCATTTTTAATCTTCCTGCCGGACTGGTTACGCTGTTGGTGACTGCGCTTGTGTATGTTGGTATCCGTGAGTCGCGCACTGCCAGTAACATCATGGTGATATTAAAAGTAGGCGTAGTTCTTCTGGTTATATTTGCCGGCGCCTTTTATGTAAAACCTGAAAACTGGAGTCCTTTTGCACCCAACGGAATGAAAGGAGTATTAAGCGGAGTTGCAGCCGTTTTCTTTGCTTTTATTGGTTTCGATTCCATTTCTACTACTGCCGAAGAATGTAAAGATCCTCAGCGGGATATGCCAAAGGCCATGATCTATTGCCTGATCATTTGTACCGTACTTTATGTATTGATCACACTTGTCCTGACGGGGATGGTTAATTATAAGGAGCTGAAAGTAAGTGATCCGCTCGCATTCGTATTTCAGAAGAACGGGCTTGATTTTATGGCTGGAGTGATCTCGGTAAGTTCAGTAATTGCCATTACGAGTGCATTGCTTGTTTATCAGCTTGGGCAGCCCAGAATCTGGATGACGATGAGCCGTGACGGACTTTTATGGAAAAAATTTGCCAAAATTCATCCAAAGTATCAGACCCCTTCCTTTGCAACAATTGTAACCGGCCTTGTGGTGGGTATTCCGGCATTGTTCTTTAAAATGGACTTTTTTGTAGATCTGACCAGTGTTGGTACTTTTTTCGCTTTTATACTGGTGTGCGGGGGCGTGCTTTATCTTGATCATACCGGAATATCAGAAAGATCAAAATTCCGTGTTCCTTATATTAATGGTAAATTTCTTGTAGGCTTTGGCTTACTGGCAGCAATTGCCGGAATTATAATTTATGGTCAAAATGTGGTTTCAGAATGGCAGGGACTTACAGCCGGTGAAATTTTTGAGCATAAGCTGCTCACGATCATTTTCTGGATTACCTGGGCTACACTTTCAGTAATGAGCTTCAAATATAACTTTTCTCTGCTGCCGGTGATGGGGATCCTTACGAACCTGTATCTGATGACTGAACTTGGTGCCTCGAACTGGTTTATTTTTGTAATCTGGCTGGCAATTGGCCTGGTTATTTATTTCAGCTATGGCTACAAAAAGAGTAAACTGGCCGGGGAAGAATAACTAACCAGACTTTCCGGGAATAAAGCACCCGGAAAGTCTAGTTTACTATAATTTCTTTATTTGCAGTAATACGGCATAATCTTCTTTTTTCCTGATGCTGTCAGATTTCGATAATGCATTCACCGCCTTTAAGATAAATCTGTACTGATGGCCTGCAAAATCCTGAACCAGCGAGTCAATCTCCTTAAATACCGACTGGGAATTGCCTCCACGGCAATCTCCAAGGCACAAACTGATGTGCTTCGAAACTTTTCCCTGCGTGCTGACACCATCCAATGCAAGGTCTACAACTGCATTGCCAGCCCATACACAATTGACTCCCTTGGGGCAGCGGCTGTCTGTCACATCATAAAAAGTAAGCGTCGATTTCGGCACATCATTCAAAACCACAACTTCTTTATACTTTATCTCATCCTCTTTTTTATCTATGGATGTATTCTGGCAGGAAATTAGTGAAGATGCCAAAACCAGAATAAGTGATAGATTTTTCATTTTAATCTGTTTTTTTAGATAAGATGCCGGTGACTAAATAATGGTTGTAAATGTTTTAAAATATTAAATTTATAACATTAATTTATATTTTAAATCGTTGTAAGTCAGGGTTAATTTTGGTTTACTGTATTTTAACGACCCCTCTGCGTTCTATTTCGTGTAATTTATCCGGTTATATAAATACGTCCATAATCATTAAAAGGATTATTATGAAAGACTCGGAAGCAAACAATAAAATACTCCGCCTTTACAGACGTGCCGGATTGGGTACCATGCCGGATTCAAAAAGTTCGTTAAGGAAGGCAATTGACCAGCTATTTAAAGACAGTGAAAAATACAATCCCATACAGCTGGTATCAATTGCCGATGATATTTTGACACCAAAGCCAATTGACGAAGTTTTGATGATGGGTGAAACAGCCCGGGAAATGTCAAAACGTGAGCGCAACCGGATGGAACGCGAGAGGGTTCGTGATCTGAATGTGGCCTGGGTAGACATAATGGCTCATGGAAAAGAATCACTTCGTGAACATATGTCCCTTTTCTGGCATGGTCATTTCGCCTGCCGGTCCGAAAATCCGGTTTTTGTACAAAATTATATTAATACCATTCGCAAAAATGCACTTGGCAATTTTGGTGAAATGCTGATGGCTGTATCGAAAGAAGCAGCTATGTTGCAATTTTTAAACAATCAGCAGAACCGGAAAAACAGTCCGAATGAAAATTTTGCCCGGGAAGTGATGGAGCTTTTTACCTTGGGCAGAGGTAATTACACAGAGACAGATGTAAAGGAAGCCGCGAGGTCTTTCACGGGATGGGCATACAATTCTTTTGGTGAATTTGAATTCCGGAAGAAGGTGCATGATCCGGGAGTGAAAAGCTTTCTGAGTAAACAGGGAGCCTTCGATGGTGCGGATATTATACATATTCTGCTGGAACAAAAGCAAACAGCAAAATATATAACTTCTAAAATCTACCGCTCATTTGTCAGCGAAAAAGATAATCAGGAAAGGATAAACCAGTTGTCAGAGGAGTTCTTTAAATCAGGTTATAACATTAAAAGCCTGATGCACCGGATTTTTATGTCCGAATGGTTTTATGAAGACGCTGCTGAAAATGCACTGATCAAATCGCCTGTAGAACTGATGGTTGGTATTCAGCGTAATCTGGGAGCTGCTTTTAACAATAAACAGTCAACACTTTATATACAAAGAGTACTTGGGCAGGAACTGTTTTATCCCCCCAATGTAGCAGGCTGGCCGGGAGGCAGAAACTGGATTGACAGCTCCAGCCTTATGTTCCGTATGCAGCTTCCAAACCTGATGATTGGAGAAACTGATGTAAAAATAAAGCCTAAAGAAAGCGGGGATGTCAATGATAAGGCTGTTAAACAGCAGGATAAAAATACAAAAGCGGAGGTAAACTGGAATCACTGGGTTGCACGCTTCCAGGCTGTACCAACAGAAAAACTGCCGGAAGCAGTTGCCTCCCTGCTCCTGGCCAGGCAACCAGATGCTGACATAACAGCAATTGTTGCGAAGCGGGTCTCAGGAGAAACAGACCGTATCAGGCAGATCAGAAAAATTACACTTACCATTATGGGATTGCCGGAGTATCAGGTTAGTTAATTAAACAGCATTGTCATGAACAGACGTGATTTTTTTAAACATTCGGCACTGGCAACGGCAGGAACCATGCTGATCCCTCATTTTCTGAAAGCACATCAGTACAATCTCAGTGAGAGAAACGGTAATGTATTGGTTGTGATTCAGTTATCGGGCGGTAACGACGGGCTTAATACAGTTATTCCCTATCAAAACGATATTTATTATAAACAACGGCCTTCTCTGGCGGTTGAGAAAATGAAAGTGCTTTCATTGAATGATGAAATCGGACTTAACCCTGCTTTGGAAGCACTGCGCAGCCTGTACGACGATGGTCGGGTACGCATTATAAATAACGTTGGTTATCCTAATCCGGATCGTTCTCATTTTCGTTCTATGGATATCTGGCAGACAGGAAGTGAAGCAAATGAGTATCTGAGTAGTGGCTGGCTGGGGCGGTATCTGGATGCTGCCTGTACCGGATGTACCGGAACACCGCACAAAATACTGGAAATCGATGATACTCTTAGCCTGGCGATGAAAGGCAAAAACATAAACGGCCTCGCTTTATTGGATCCTAAAAAACTTTACAACCAGACCAGAAGCGGAATGGTAGAAAGTCTGGCGAAAACTTCTCAGGCAAGTGATGGACATGATCCTGTAAGCTATTTATATAAAACATTGGCTGATACCAGGTCCAGCGCTGATTATCTTTATCAAAAGGAAAAAATACAAACCAGCCTGACCGAATTTCCTAATAATGAACTGGGTAAGAGCTTAAAAACAATTTCGCAGCTGATTACATCCGGAATTGATTCTACCATCTATTATGTTTCACTTTCGGGTTTTGATACGCATGTTGGACAGCGCGGACAACAGGACAGGCTTTTGAGAATTTACTCGGAAGCAGTAGTTGCTTTTATCAGTGATCTTAAAAAACAAGGACAGCTCGACCGGACAATGGTGCTTACTTTCAGCGAATTTGGGCGCCGCGTGAAGCAAAACGGCAGTGGCGGGACGGATCATGGAACAGCAAATAATTTATTCCTGATCGGGGGACCTGCACGTAATTCGGTTATATATAATGAGGCACCGGTTCTGACAGATCTGGATGGCGGGGATCTTCGGTATTCGATTGATTTCAGGGATGTTTATACCTCTTTGCTCCGTGACTGGCTGGATGCGGATGCAAAATTGATTTTAGGTAAAGATTTTAAAGGACTCAACGGATTGATCTGAAATTATAAACCATCTAAAATACCAAAGTAAAAACTGTTCCCTTTGCCACTTCTGAAACAACATTGAGCTGTCCGCCATGTTGCTGCAGGATCTGTCTGGAAAGACTCAGTCCAATTCCCGAGCCGGTTTTTTTTGTCGTATAAAATGGAATAAAAATATTTTCAATAGCCTCAGGCTCAATGCCATCTCCGTTATCATGAACTTCAATAAACGTGGTATTATCGTTTTGATAAGCTTCAAGAGAAATCAGGCGGCTGGCTTGTGTAGAAAAAGCTTCCGATGCATTTTTAATTAAATTGATCAGTACCTGCTGAATCTGGCTTGCATCTACTTTTGCAACCAGGTTTTCGGGCTTTACTGTTAACTTCCACAATACGCCGGCGCTGGTGAGATCTGTCTGGAGCAATTGCAGCACTTCCTGTAATAATTCGGCCACATTGATGTTTGAAAAAACAGGTTTGGGCAGCGTAGTGAAATCGCGGTAAGCATTTACAAACTGCATCATGCCTTTACTCCGTTTTTCCAAAGTTTGTAGTGCTTCCTTCAAATCATTGACAGCTTCCTGATCTGTAGTCGATTTTTCAATATCTTCATTGACAATAAGCCGCATCGTTCCTACCAAAGAAACAATGGGCGTCATGGAGTTCATGATTTCGTGCCGAAGTACGCGCGTAAGATTTTGCCATGATTCAACTTCCTGCTGCTGGAGTTCAGACTGGATATTCTGAAGCACTACAATTCTGACCCACATTCCCCTTAACTGGATTGCGGCTCCCTGCAGGGCAAGAGGCTGGTCGGAAGGGGTACGGTAGAGTTCGCGTACACCTGAATCCAAATTGGAAAGTAACTCAAATAACCTCGGATGTTTGTCCTGTAATTCGCTGAGCTGGTGCAGCCGGTATATTCCCAGCATACGAAGCGCCGCATTGTTAATCAGATTTACCTGGCCGTTGCTGTCGAAAGTGATAAGGCCGGTACCAATATGCTGAACGATGGTGTTCAGGTATTGCAGGTTGGCTTCTTTTTCAGCCCTGGCCTGGCGGAATGCGTGCAGCACTTCATTAAATTGCTGGTTGAGTTCCTGAAACGTTTTGCCCATTTTATTGTCATGCCGGAAATTAATTGTGAAATCCGAATACCTGACAGATTCCAGAAAATAGGTTAGTTTCCGGTTAACATTGGTAACATACTGATACAGGAGAGAGCCCTGGGCAAAGATAAAAATCCCGCCCAGAATATAAATTAATGTAACATTTGTCCTCAGCGAAGCCAACCATATTACCACAAATACGCTCACGATAATCAGTGTTATCCTGATAGCTATTACAATACTGAAATGGCGCAGTCCGATCATGGAAGTTCAGAAATCAGTTAAGGATATTTTGCGTCTGGCCGCACATCTCATGCAGAATGTATTTATCCAGAGAAGAAATTTTGTAATGTGCCATGTCAAATTTTTTATCGCTGAAAACTTCTGCTGCCGGTACACAAATGGTGATCATGCCTGCTGCATGTGCCGAACGCAGTCCTGCATGTGAATCTTCAAATGCAATACATTCCTCAGGTTTTACGCCTAGCTTTGCCGCTGTGGTCAGATATACAGCCGGATGCGGCTTGGTAAATTCTTCAAGTTCTCCCGAATGCCAGGTGTCAAAATAATCAATAATTTTAAGTCTTTTCAAAACACCTTCAATCAGTACCATGTGCGACGCAGATGCTACCGCCAGTTTAAGTCCCTGTGCTTTCAGGTCTTTGATAATCTCAATGGCACCGGGCATAGCCACGGCATGGTTAAGAATATTTTTGTGCGCATGTTCCAGAATTTCCTTTTCAAGTTCGTCAAAAGTCGGGGTATTCCAGGGTTGTATTTTATAGCAGAATTCCAGGAACAACTTGATAGACAATCCGGTGGTCTGAAGCTTTAGAGCATGCGTTAATTGAAAATTTACTTTTTGCATGACTTCACGGGCAGCATCGGCCCATATAGGTTCCGAATCGATCAGCAACCCGTCCATGTCAAATATGGCAGCTTTAATCATTATGTCAATTCTTTTTAGTTTCTGCTCAAAACTACTACATTCGTAATTAAGAATGGCTTTAGGGGTGTCCAAAATACGGACTGAGATTTATACCCTTTGAACCTGAAACAGTTGATGCTGTCGTAGGAAAAAGCGTTTAGAAGACTATGTATTGTCTTTTTCTCTTTTGGTTGACTAAATTTTTTGTAGTCTACACCGTTCTCCTCCTGTCCGTTCTCTCAATTTAAATTAAGAGTGATGGAAATTAATTTTGAAAAGAATTTAGCCGATTTAAGGAACCAGTCTCCATTGGTTCACAATATTACCAATTTCGTGGTGATGAATTTCACAGCGAATGCACTGCTTGCCGCCGGGGCTTCACCTGTGATGGCGCATGCTGCAGAGGAGGTCGACGACATGGTTGCCATTGCCGGAGCTTTGGTTGTAAACATCGGTACCTTGTCTGCACCTTGGGTTGCAGGTATGAAAAAGGCAATAAAACGTGCTTCAGAATTGCACAAACCGATTATTCTTGATCCCGTCGGGGCGGGTGCTACGCCGTACCGCAATGAAGTTTTAAAGGAACTTCTTGCCATTGCGGCTCCAACTATAATACGTGGTAATGCCTCGGAAATTATGGCTCTGGCTGGTACGAATATCCAGACAAAGGGTGTTGACAGTACAGCCGCTTCGATGGACAGCCTGGAAGCAGCCAAAGCACTGAGTCATAAATATGGCTGCATAGTAAGTGTGAGCGGAGCTACGGATCTGATTGTCGGTGGAGAAAGGGTAGCTTATGTGGAGAATGGCGTTCCGTTAATGACCAGGATAACGGGTATGGGTTGTTCAGCGTCTGCCATTGCCGGTGCCTTTGCAGCAGTTCAGTCAGATGCATTTGAAGCGGCAGTCTGTGCTGCAGTTATGATGGGTGTATGCGGGGAAATGGCTTTTCAAAAAACACAGCTGCCGGGTTCTTTCCAGATTGCGTTTCTGGATGCACTCTCAGAAGTTACGCCTCAGAATCTTCAGGTTTCATCCATTGTAAAATGAAAGAAGATATTTTGAACCAGTTACAGTTATATCTGGTAACTGATGAGGCAGCGTGCATGGGACGAGATTTTTTCTGGGTAGTTGAAGAGGCCGTAAAAGGAGGCGTAACCATGGTGCAGCTCAGGGAAAAGACCTTGGGTACCCGCGCTTTTATTGAACGCGGAAAACGTCTTAGAGATTTGTTGCAGCCTTATAATGTACCATTAATTGTGAATGACCGGATCGATGTTGCCCTGGCAATTGATGCAGACGGCGTTCATGTAGGGCAAAGCGACATGCATTACAGCCTATTGAAAGATATGTGGCCGGCAGATAAAATTGTGGGAATTTCGGCAGAAAAACGTGCCGATGTAGCTGAGGCAGAAAACTGGAATATTACTTACCTAGCAGCCAGTCCGCTTTTTTCAACTCCATCCAAAACAGATACCGAAAAACCCTGGGAGATGGAAGGGCTAAAATGGATGCGTGCTAATTCCAGGCATCCGCTGATTGTAATCGGAGGGCTGAATGAGCGAAATGCTGCCGAAGCCATGAATAATGGAGCCAACGGAATTGCTGTAATATCCGCAATATGCAGTGCAGAATCTCCATTTTATGCTGCGGCGAGGATAAAAGCAATTTTAACTGAATCAAACCAATTCAAATGAAAAGATATCCAACCGTATTAACGATTGCAGGATCCGACAGCGGAGGAGGGGCAGGGATACAGGCTGACCTGAAAACAATTTCTGCTTTGGGAGCCTACGGAGTGTCAGCCATTACTGCCCTTACTGCTCAGAATACATTAGGTGTACGTGCCATCCACCCGGTTCCGCCGGAATTTTTGAAACAGCAGCTGGAAGCCGTTTTTGAAGATATAACGGTTGATTCAGTGAAGATCGGGATGATCAATACCGTAGAAGCAGCCATGATTATTGCTGAAATACTGGACCGGTTTAAGCCTGGATTTGTTGTTTTTGATCCCGTCATGGTATCAACCAGCGGGGCCAGGCTCATACAAGATGAAACTGTGGACATACTATGGAAAGAGTTATTTCCAAGAGTCGATCTGATTACACCAAATCTGGATGAAGGTCAGATACTGAGTTCGAGAAAAATAGAATCGCTGGATGACATGAAGTCAGCGGCCGATAAAATGCTGGTTCAGGGCTGTCGTGCTGTTCTGCTAAAAGGGGGACATATGATTGCACCTACTTTGTATGATGTTTTCGCACAACAGCAAAAAGATGTTCTTGTTTTAGAAAGCGATTACATCAAAAGTGAGAACGTACATGGAACGGGTTGCACTTTATCGTCTGCTATTGCCACTTTTGTTGCGCTGGGTAATCCATTAACCGAATCAATCCGCTTAGCTAAAAATTATATTGCAGAGGCAATTGAAGCGGGTAAAGATGTGAAAACCGGACATGGGCACGGACCTCTGAATCATTCTTTTTCTCCTATAAACATGCAGATAAAATCATGACATTTACAGATCAGCTTTGGGAACTGGCATTGCCCGTTTACAACAAAATACAGGAACATCCATTTAATCAGGAGTTAAAACAGGGAACATTACCGGTAGAAAAATTCAAATTTTATATCTATCAGGATTCGCTGTATCTGGCTGATTTCGCGAAAGCACTTGCTACTGCGGGCACCCGCGCCGGCAATAGTCATCAGCTGCTTGATTTTTTGCAATTCGCACAAAATGCCATCTTGGTTGAGCGTGCATTGCACATCGGTTATTTCAAGGAATATCAGATTGATATACAATCCGGAAAGGCACCAGGCTGTTTTGCCTATACCAATTATTTACTCACTGCCAGTGCTTTTGAAAGTTATGAAGTGACTGTTGCTGCGTTACTTCCCTGCTTCCGGATATATAAGCAGGTAGGAGATTACATTTATGCAAATCAGGCTAAACCTAATCCTTATCAAAACTGGATTGATGCATATGCGGGCGAAGAGTTTGCTGCGTCTGTTGAAAAAGCGCTTGGAATCTGTAATGAATTGGCAGAAAATGCCTCAGAAGCCGTACGACTAAAAATGAAAGAAGCATATATGACCGCTACCAGAATGGAATACATTTTCTGGGATAGTGCTTACCGGCTGGAAAAATGGGAAATATAAATAATCTCGTACAGGATTGATACATAAATGCCTTACATATTAAATGGAGGGCATTTTTTTCTTGTTGTTCAATTATTCTTGCGCATGGAACAGTTATTGTACTCAACCTAGCAGAATATTAATAAGAACAAACGAAAAATAAATTATGGAAAAGGACCTGCAAAATACAGAGGCAATAAAGAAACTTAAATCATTGGGCGAAGACATTCGTTATTGCATGTATACTACCTATAAAAATGGTAAAATTGAATCCAGGCCCATGACTACCCTTGATATCGACAATGAGGGAAATGTATGGTTTTTCACGAGCCGTCAGACGGACCTTGGAAGTGATACAGACTGGAATGAAACTGTTTCATTAATTTATTCGGACCCGAAAAATAATTCCTACGTTAGTGTATCGGGAAATGCTTCTATTGTTGAAGATGAGGCGAAAAAGGAAGAGCTCTGGAGCTTTATGTCAAAAGCCTGGTTCCCGGGCGGTAAGGATGATCCGAACCTGGTAATATTAAAAGTTACTACGGAAGAAGCTGCTTACTGGGACAGTACGTCTTCAAAGATGGTCGTTTTTGTATCAATGATTAAAGCAGCTGTTACCGGTACTACTCCTGATGGCGGTGATCATGGCAAGTTAAATCTTAATTGATTTTTGGTCAATAAAAAAGCCATCCGGATCATTTGATCCGGATGGCTTTTTTATTGACCACTCATTTTATTCAGCGTGTGCTTCTTCGTTTACATACGATTCTGCCAACTCAGTCAGAAGATGATCTGTTGTTCCTTCTTCATCAAGCGTAGTCTGAAGTAAATCTGCCACCTCGGTGTAACCCAGCGTTCTGGCTATATTACGCAATGTACCATAAGAGGCAATTTCATAGTGCTCTATTTTCTGAGCAGCCATAATTAAGCCGCAGTCACGCACCATGGTACCTTTGTCTGTATCTTCAATGATCTCGGTTCCTTCTTCTATCAGTCCTTCCATAGCAGCACATTTCTTGGCCTGTGCTTTCTCATCAATCATTCCAAAAACTTCTTCCAGTCTGCTTACATGACCTTCTGTTTCGGCAGTATGTGTTTCAAAGGCCGATTTCAGCTCTTCTGATGTAGCTGCCTTAGACATTTTTACCAAAGCTTTTGCCAGGTGTTTTTCTGCCCAGTAGATATCTTTCAGGCCATCAACAAATAGTTCTTTAAGTTTTTCTCCATCGCTTGGAGTAAGTTGTTTTGTGGATTTCGATTTTGATGTTTTCATGATGGTGTATTGTTGGTTTCGTGTTTAGTTGCTCATGAGATACTCTCATTCAGGGAGATGCTTATAAATTTCTGTACCAGATCAGAAAAACAGCAGATGGCTAAGTATCAACCCATTCGTGAAGATTTAAGTACACACATACGCAATCAGTTCGTGTGAAAATGGGAAATAATGTGAAGTATTTGTAAGATGCTGAGTTGTAAGGGAATGATTTTTGAATATAGGTTATAAATTATTCCACATTTATGAAACTTCAAAAACCTGTCAGGCTACTCCTGATTTTTATTGTTATTTTTCTGGCAGGATTTATTGCCTGGAATTTATATAAAAAAAATAATGAAAACCCTGTTTCCGGTTTAAAGCCTAAAGTTGAAATGGGAATAGGGCGGATTAGCAATATTACCGACAGTACCGTCGATCTATCCCTTAATTTGCTTGTACATAATCCTTTACCCGTCGGCTTTGACGTAAAAGGTTTTGACTATTTTGTGCAAATGAATGGTGTTAAGATTATTGAAAACAAATATGAAGAACCGCTGGCACTCAAATCGAATGACAGTACGATGGTTACACTTCCTTCACAGTTAAAAATTGCTAAACTCTCCAAAGAGGGAAAAAAGGAGAATAAAAAAGGGGAAGACAGTGCGGATTACCATTTTGAAACTGTTTTTCATTTTCAGAAACCCATTCTTGGCAAAGACAGTATGGTTCTTTACATGGATAAAAGATTGCCATTGTATCAGCTGCCAAAAGTTCAAGTGGTAGACTTTGACATGGAAAAATTCCGGTTGAGTAAATCAGATGTAGTTATAAAGCTGAAGTTTAGTAATAAAAACAGTTTTCCGATTCAGTTCAAAAATCCAACTTATGTCGTTGATCTGGGCAAACAGAAGCGGCTTGCGGAAGGAAGTGTGAAAGGAATGACAGAAGTAAAAGGCAAAAGCAGTGAAATCTATGAAATTCCGCTGGCGCTTAATATGGGTAAAGTTTTAAAGTCTGTGGGCCAAATAATAACAAAAGGGGGCGAGCTTCCATTTACACTCTATTTTAAGAGCAAACTGGCGTCAGAAAATGAAATCTTTAAAGACAGTGATGTAAACATCATCGTTGATGGTGAACTGAAAGACGTAGGTACTGTGAAGAAGAATCTTGGTAATTAATGCATTTGTAATCTATTGTTTAAATTCTAAGCCAATCTCTACTTAGCGTCAAACCAAACTGTCATTTCATTAGCACCCCGGTTTGCCCACGCATAATAGGGAATCAATGTAATTTTGTTGTTCTCAGAAGTAAGGGTATTTATTCCGCCCAGAAGTTCTGGTCTGAACTGTGGTTTAAAGGATTGTTCAGCAGCAATTTTTATAGAATTGGTTTTGCCTTGATTATCTTTTCCTTCCGCACAATACAAGACCGGGCCTCTCTCAATAGCTATTTTACCAGTGTTGCTTTTTATATTTGCATCAGCAACTACTTTCCTGACAGGCATGTCCATGGTAATTGAAATTTCATCGCCCTTTTTCCAGGTTTTGGTGAGTTTTAAATATCCGTTTTGTGTATTTGTTTCAACTTTTTTGCCATTGATTTTTACGTCAAGCCGTACTGGTACTTTATCGGAATAAGTATACAGATCTCCCGGAATTGCTTTTCCCTGCGCCCATCCGGGAATACGGATCGATATTGGGAAATTATGTGCTTTTTCAGGGCTAACTGTCAGTTTAATATTACCATCCCAGGGGTAATTGGTTTCCTGATGAAGTTTTACCACTGTGTCTTTTAATTTCACACTAGTCTGGCTTTCAGCAAAAAGATTTACGATTAACTCATTGTCACGTATCGCATAAATGTAAGCGGGCATAGAAGGTAAAAATCGGGAAACATTTGTAGGGCAGCAGGCCGTACCAAACCAGTCATGTCTTATAGCGCCGCTTCCTTTTCCGAAATCATTAGCTCCGTTGGAAGCCATCGGATTAACATAAAAGAATTCATTTCCCTTTACAGACATTCCACCCAGAAAACCATTGTATAACACACGTTCAAAAACATCCATATATTTGGCATCGCCTGTATACAGATACATTTTATGATTCCAGAGTAAATTGGCAACGGCAGCACATGTTTCCGCATAAGCATTATTGTTAGGTAAAACATAAGCAGAATCAAATGCCTCACCATCTTCGCGTGCGCCTACACCACCGGTTACATATTGTTTTTTTAATGTCGCATCATCCCAGATGTGATGAATTGCTTTGCTATAATGTTCATCATCCTGTACAATCAGCATATCAGCAATTGCAGAATACAAGTACTGTGCACGGACTGCATGCCCGACTGCCTCTTTTTGCCTTACTACCGGAATTTGATCCTGGAAATAGGATGGTCCCAGCTTATGGCCATCCAGAAATAACGGGCGTTTATCCGATCTTCCACGCATGTCGATAAAGAAACGGGCAAGATCAAAATATTCTTTTTTACCCGTGGTGCGGTAAAGCCGGATCAAAGCAATTTCAACTTCTTCATGGCCCGGAACCAATACAAGCTGGCCGGGATTAGGACCGAAAGTCCGAACCAGGTGATCGGCATTTTTGATTGCAACATCTAGCAAAGATCTTTTTCCTGTGGCTTCATAGTGAGCAATTGCTGCTTCGTAAAGATGCCCCACATTGTAGAGCTCATGGCTGCCGTTTTCAAAAGAATAACGATATGGGCCGGCATTCCAGTTATAAGATCCCGTAGTATCCTTGTTAATTGTTCTTATCGTATAAAGATAGCCATCCGGTTCCTGCGCTGCTGCAAAAAGCGTAATCAGGCTATCCAGATATTTGTCGAGCTTAGGATTATAATGGTTTTGTAGTGTATAAGCAGCTCCCTCAACCGCTTTGAAGACATCTGAATCATCAAAAAGCGCTCCTTTAAATTTGCCCTTCTGTAAGCCTCCTGCTATTGCAAAATTGTCAAAACGGCCTGATTGTGCACATTGCTGTAAAACATGCGGTATTGTTACATTACTTGCAGTTTGCAAGCGATCATGCCAGAACCCTTTTTGCGTTTTAACATCCTTTAAGGGAACAGGCTGTATGTTAGACTGTGAAAAAGCAGATTGATAAAATAATATAAGCAGGAACGAAATATACTTGGTCATTTTAGGTCAATTAAATCAGCTGGACATACAGGTGTTTATTTCCTGAACTTCTTAAACCTAAAAAAATGTACCCAAATATACCTGACGAATAAATCAGGTATATTTTAGATACATTTTATGTCAGATCACTATCTGTTATCTGAATTACAACCCGTATTTTTCCATACGCCGGTAAAGAGCCGCTCTGCTCAGGCCCAGTTCACGGGCGGCGTCAGTAATATTTCCATTAAAACGTTTCATGGCTTTGATGATCAGTGTTTTTTCCATGTCTTCAAGATCAAACCCGGTCGCGGTAGAAGCCTGTCCACCCGAGCTTTTCAGGAAAAGGTCATCAGGCTGAAGCGTTTTTTCCTGAGAAAGGATCACTGCCCGTTCAACAGCATGCTGTAATTCACGGATATTTCCAGGCCAGTTATATTGCTGCATTTTTTTTATCAGTGCGCTGCTGATGTCTGTTACGGGCCGGCTGTATTTTTTACTGAATTGTTTCAGATAAAAATCTGCCAGTACTGCTATGTCTTCTGAGCGTTCCCGAAGCGGCGGCAGGTCTAATTCAATTGTATTTATCCTGTAAAACAAATCCTGACGGAATGTTTTTTCTTCCACCATTTTTTCAATGTTCATATTTGTTGCACAAACCAGCCTTACATCCAAAGGTATCGGTTTGTTTGAGCCAACCCGTGTTACCCGCCTTTCCTGGATTACAGTAAGTAATTTGGCCTGCAAAGGAAGAGTAAGGTTGCCAATTTCATCAAGAAAGATGGTGCCGCCTTTTGCTTCTTCAAATCGGCCTGCGCGATCTTCCTTGGCATCTGTAAATGCGCCTTTTACATGTCCAAATAGTTCACTTTCAAAAAGAGATTCACTCAAAGCACCCAGATCAACAGTTACAAATGGCTTGTCTGCCCGTTTTGAATGCTGGTGAATGTGCTTTGCCAGCTGCGTTTTACCGGTGCCGTTTTCACCCAGTATCAGCACATTGGCGTCCGTAGCAGCTACCCGTTCGGAAGTATGAAGAACCTGCTTCATGGATTCGCTGGAAGCAATGATTGTATCGGCAGATAACTTTCCTTTTTTACTGTCTTCTTTTCCTTTTTCCTCATTTGCAGTACTGGCTGCTGCCAGCAGCGGAGAACCACTCTGCATTGCTGCTTGAATTGTATTAAGCAGCTTATCGTTTTCCCAGGGTTTTAATACAAAATCGGTTGCTCCTGCTTTAATAGCCCTGATCGCCATTTCAATGTCTCCGTAAGCCGTGATCATAATCACTTTTGTTTTTGGATTGATGTCCAGGATCCGGTCGAGCCAGTGAAAACCTTCACGTCCGCTGTTGACATCCCTTGTAAAGTTCATATCCAGCAAAATGAGGTTGTAATCATTGTTGGTAACCAGAAAAGGCAGCTTCTGCGGATTTTTTTCAATATCCACAAGTTTTGCATGGCGTTTTAGAAGAAGTTTTGCAGCACTGAGTACATCGACATCATCGTCGATGATTAGGATTTTGGCTTCTGAAAGTAACATGTCTTTAAATTAAATATTTTGGATCGAACGTGATTTGATGTTCGTTTAACATGGCTATAAATTCTTCCCTAAAAGTAATGTTTTTGTGATGCTCTTCCTGATTTTTAACGTATTCAATTAATTTATTTACTTCTCCATAAGAATAAGTGAATGCGCCATAGCCTTCCTGCCAGCCGGAAAAACCAGGGAAGAGGTTATTTTCTTTGACAAATGAAGAACTGCTGATTTTTATATCTTTTACCAAAGAGGAAAGTGAAACAGATGGGTGGATACTTAGCAGGATATGTATGTGATCCTCTATACAATTAATGCGGTAAAGGTGGCAGTTTTTATTTCGTAAAACTCCATAAATGTATTTTAATAACAGGGGTCGGCTCTCCTTCAAAAGGACAGGCTTACGTTCTTTTGTACTGAATACGATCTGGTAAATAATTTGTGTATAAGTACTCATTAAGTTGCTGATTACATTTTGATATGGATAAAGGCTTTGCTAGTTTTCATACGTCGGTATTAAGATAATGTAACATGTGCAGCTTGTTCAACCCTTTCAGGGTTGTGTCAATCAAAAATGTCATTGTTATAACCCGGGTTTTACCCGGGGCTATTTGGATTCAAGCCCTTTTGGGCTTGTGTTTGGTATTTTATTTCATTCTTGTGTTTTAGATATGCCAGCATAACTGGCCCGTTTGATATGGAATGCCAATCCCGAAGGGATAAAATTTGAATAGTCCCGGATATAATCCGGGGTTTAATGAACATCTGCGTAAACGTTTTGTAACCCTAAAAGGGTTGAATAACACACTGTTATGTTCAACCCTTTCAGGGTTGTGTCAATCAAAAATGTCAATTGTTATAACCCGGGTTTTACCCGGGGCTATTTGGATTCAAGCCCTTTTGGGCTTGTGTTTGGTATTTTATTTCATTCTTGTGTTTTAGATACGCCAGCATAACTGGCCCGTTTGACAGGGAATGCCCATCCAGAAGGGCTTGTGCTTTATTACCTTTTTGTATTTTAGATATCATGGCATTAATAACAATGTTGATATGGGATATTCATCCCAAAGGGATGAAATTTAAATAGTCCCGGATGCAATCCGGGGTTCAATGAAAAATGCGTAAATGTCTGCAACCCTGAAAGGGTTGAACAGCATCTCTGTTTGCAATTCTCATATCTCTTCCGGTATGTCCGTACACGTACAGAAATGTCCGATAATGAACAAATAGACAAATTTTAAAAATATATATTTATTTGATTATTAGGTAGTTGATTTGATTAAATTCTTTTGGCACAGGGATTGGATACAATAAGCAGGATTTGCACAGGATATCAATTATCATTACAATATAATGGAAGTTAAAACACCTAACGAGACTCATTCCAACAACGGATTTACCGGTGGGTCATCTAACATGGACAAAATAAAACCAAAGAAATTCTGGACTACGCAACGTATCGGAATTATCGCCGGAAGTTTATT
>Ga0265797_10002631_pt1 | contig 29901 bp, 29 predicted proteins | sample P2T30metagenome_FD_192433 | JGI IMG/M metagenome (GOLD analysis project Ga0265797, IMG submission 192433) | Plant litter microbial communities from East Loma Ridge, Irvine, California - P2 T30 | ecosystem: Environmental > Terrestrial > Plant litter > Unclassified | place: USA: California...
CCCAGTAGACGCACAACATCTAGCCAAGTTGGTCATCATCAACAACAACCTCTGGGCCGTGGCCGTCAACATCACCAAAGCCTCGATCCTCGCACAATACCTACGACTCTTCAGCAGTCACAGTACCCGCTTCTTCTGCTACTTTCTCTTGGTACTGTTGATACCAGTAGTGTGCTGGAGTGTCTTTGCCGGCACCTTCCTCTGCACCCCAGTGGTAAAACTGTGGAAACCACATCTCCCAGGCCGCTGCATGGACCCTCGACAGTACTGGCTCTCCGCTGCGGCCATCAACATCGGCATGGATTTCGCAGTCCTGTTATTCCCATTGCCAGCCATTACCCAGCTTCGCCTGCCCCGAAAACAGAAAATCTGCCTCACCCTCATGTTCCTGCTAGGCTTCTTCGTCTGCGTGGTAAGCGTAGTGCGGCTCGCAGTCGTCAACTTTCTCGAGAGCACCGGCCGCCTTGTCGGTAAGTTCCCACCAACCCCATAACCACCCACACCCACCCGCACGCACACCAGCCGGAAAACTAACCCCACCAACCACCCTCCCATAGAATCAGGCATCCAAGCCGTAATCTGGTCCGTCGTCGAAGTCAACATCGGAATCATCTGCGCCTCGCTCATAGCCCTGAAACCACTCATGCTGCGCATCTGCCCACGTCTGCTCAACGATGCCAGCGTTCCAACGCATTGCATGCGCTTGCCCGCGATGCTGCAGACCGAAGAAGAGGACGGAGACACCACGAGTGATGGGTTCTGCACCAACACTTCCTCGCCCATCTCGCCCATTGCTCCTTGCCTGCAACGCGCATCAAGCATGAACAACCACCACCCTCCTCCTAGCATGTCGCAGCGGCCTGGTGGATCTGCGATCTTGCCTCCGGTGCTGCAGGTCGGGAGGTTGGATTTTTCGATTGTTCTGGATGTGACCAGACTTGATATGGATCATGCCACTCGGCGTGTGTGATAGGATTAGTTGATGGGCGCTTTGTCCTCTATCGAGAGGAGGGCGGAATGTGGGGAATCGGTGATTGAAGGTTACCTAAGTTATTACATTGTGAGGAGGAGGAAGAAGAAGGAGAAGAAGAAGAAGAAGAAGCAGAATGTAAATACTATACTACGAGTCCACGACACCGATAGCTAGCATGCATGACAATGATCAAAATATACGACCTTTCACATCCAATATCGTCTCCAACCTTTCCTACAGTCATACTACTCCCGGGACAAGTCCCTCATACCAGCACCGGACACAAGCTAGCAGAGCACCAATCCACCCACCCACCCACCCATCCACAGGTAACAACAATCAAACCCCCATCATCGCCATTCCCACCCATCACTCAAAAACCCAATCAATAAATATATCCACCCCTCCCCGCTCAAAAACGAAGTTCCCTCTCAACCCAAGGAAATCGGCGACAACCCACACCTTGCCGCCCAGGCACCACTGCCATCCCCACCCAAAATCTCCCTCCCCTCTCTCCACCACCACAACTCCAGTCCCTCACATCGCCAAACCCACTCACCGCTCTCGCAACGGGGAGTCTGCTGCCGTTCTGCTGCTCTGCCTCCTCGCCCGTGCTTGTTGTTGTCATCTTCATCTGCACTTGGTGTCCCCCCAGGCCTGACGAAGTGTTTTTGAGGTTACGAGGTTGATGATGGTGGCTGGACCGCGAAGAAGGAGCATGAGCTCTCGGTCCTCCTCCCGACTGTGGTGGTCTTAGTGCACGCCGAGGCCGGGAAGAAGGAGGCTGTATCGGACGGAGAGGGAGAGGGATGGTTCTAGCGGTCGACGACGATGATGTGCGAGGAGGTTCGATACTATCAGGAGGAACCTGCTGTTGCTGTTGCTGTTGCTGATGATTTTGCCGACCAGAGACCGTCATCGTCGAAGCAGCAGCAGCAGCAGGCTCCGTCTCCGTCTCCTCCCTGAAGAAAGGCTTCAGATCCGGATCATCGCCGCTGAGACTGCGACTATAAACGCTCGAGAGCGATTCGGCGCTCGGACTCCGCGGGCGGGCGAGGAGAGGGTTGTTAATGGCATTGTTGACGTATTTGTCGTCGTCGTCGTCGTCGTCGAGATTTCCTTCTTGTTCCTTGAGCTCACCGCCGAACATGAGAGGACAACTCGGCGACCGCAAAACCACACGCAAAGTCCCCCGACTGCCCCTCCGCTTCAGGGTATAAGCGCGACGAGGAGGCAGCGGCTGCGGTGGCGGCGGGCCCGAAGAAGAAGAAGAAGAAGAAGAAGAAGGATACTTCCTGCCAGCTCGCAGCGCAGGGAGGGTTTTGTATTTCTCCGGGTTGTAGGTCGGGACTGGGGGGAGAGACGAGGACGTCGAGGTTACGGGGTAAGATTTCGAGTAGAGATGTAGGCGGGGTCGATCGCCGAGGGATGCCTGGCCTCTGATTGTTTTTAGGGAGGGTCTGGGGGTGAGGAAGTTGGTGGTTGAGAAGGATGAGACGGATGAGGTGTTGGTGGTGATGGATTTTTCGGGGGCGTAGATTCCTAGGCCGTAGGCCTTTTCGGGGCGGGTTGGGTAGAGGGTGTAGAGGGGGTCTGAGTTTGGGTCCGTCAGGGTGTAGGACGAAGAGGAGAAGGAGGAGGTTGAGCGGCATTTGAAGGACATTTCGGAGAACATGGGGCGGTTGGTTGGTTTGTAGGGGAGGGTGAACGGGAGGAGTGATGGGGGTTTGTTGATTCCTGATAGATGTGCGAGGTAGGGGTCGGGAGTCTTTGTGACTAGTATGATGAGGCCGATGGAAGTAATCCTGATCTTGTTAGTCATCTGTTACATATCTCTAGGATATACTGTCTCACTCACATCGCCAACAGACTTGCTGCAACGCTGGCTCGTTGAATCATGCACTGTGTTCCAACATCAATCGCCGGCGAGGACGAGGTTGTTCTTGAAGACTCAAGGCAAAATGGGTGTTTAGCGGTAGTGAAAGTGACCACGAGCCCCGAAGCCACCATCCAAGCAGTGGCCACAAAGCGCAAGAAGTTCTTCGACAGCGTTTGCAGACACACCGAAGATGTCATGAAGCTCCTGCCGGGAGGCTTTGTCGATCGCCATGCTGTTGCGTTGTAGAGGCAGATGTAAATCAAGGTAGACGAGCCCTGGATCGATTCATTAGCTAGCGATCGATCAACGGTTTCCAACCAAATACCTCCAGTATACTTACAGCAAACACCAGAACCGCCGCAACAGGCATCATGACCTTCGTCACAGCTCCAGTGTGTATCAAGTACGCCGTACCAGCAACGACATACGCCGAGCTCCAGAGCAAGACATGCTGCAAGAACACGATAGCGAGAAGCCGCTTCCTCGTACGCATACCCGACTCTTTCTCCACCGGTAGTTTTCGAATGAGTTTTCGACCCATGGTTGGACTGTTTGACAAGTCTGTAAACCGTGAAAGTCAACGAAGAAATCTCTCTTACCGTCTCCAAGGCCCTGCCTAAGCCTAAGCACCCCCATCATGTACCCTTCTCACACGGTGGCGTCCGCTTGAAATGCAGGCTGGCGAAAGAATCATGTAGGTTGCACATCGACCCGCGATTCCTTCCCAGCCACGCGAGACGAGCAGCAAGGAGGACGTGTCTCGTTGGGGGCGTAGAGTGGTTGCATGGAGGCATTCCAATGTAATGGCGAGGAATGTGAAGGTAACGGATCTTGCGGCTTTGCCAGCCACGCTTAAAGGTCAAGCATCATCAACATCGTAAATGATCGATGCTGCGGATATTGATACTTACGCATGATGTACATTACACAGAGCACTATAGCTTCGCCTTTGGCTTGTTAAGCGATTTCGCGTCCTGCGCCGCCCACTCTCGAATGACTTTCCTTTGGATTTTCCCGCTTGGCGATTTAGGGACTTCGTCGATGAACTGCGCAACGTCGGTCGGTCAGTATGACAACCTCGCGTGGTCAAGAACAAAAGGGAAAAAGAGCATGAACACACCTTGACACCACCAGTCAAACGCTTATGTTTAGCGACCTGCTTCGCCGTCCACGCCTGGATATCCGCTTCTTCCACCTTACCCTTCGAAGCGTCTTTCAACGCAACATAAGCACGTGGGAGTTCCTCGTGATCGCCCTGTAGAGCGACGACAGCCGCGTCTGCCACGTGTTCGTTTTCGAGCAACACCGCCTCAAGCTCCGCGGGAGCAACCTGGAACCCTCTGACCTTGATCAATTCCTTCTTACGGTCCACGATCCAATACCAACCCTTCTCATCTCGCACGGCCACATCGCCAGTGCGGAGGAAGCCATCCTCGTCAAAAGTGTCTTTCGTAGCCTTATCATTCCTCCAATACCCCAAGCAAACATTCGGCCCTCTGACACAAATCTCGCCGCGCTCCCCAACCCCGACTTCCCTCCCCTCCTCGTCCACAAGTTTCATCTCACTGTTCGGATCGATGTATCCAACCGAGCCAGACCGATCGTCCCTCCCGCCCGGGACGTGCAGGCACGAGCACGTCACTTCCGTCATCCCCCAAGTCTGCACGACTTTGAGCTTGAATTTCTCCGAGACGTCGTTCTGCAGCTCTTTGGACAGCGGGGCCGCGCCGCAAAGGATGTTGACTAGGGAGCTGAGGTCGTACTGGCGCGTCTCTTCGCGCTTGGCCAGCATGACGAGAATCGGGGGCGCCGTCTGGATGTGCGTGATGCCATGGGTTTGGATGTGCGAGAGCCACCTGGGGAAGTTGAAGGCGCGCATGTAGTAGCATGGCGTTGTGTTTGCGGCGGCGGCGACGATGGACCATAGTTGGCCGTAGGCGTGGTAGAGCGGGAGGAAACCTAGCCAGCGCTCGGAGGGTGCTTCTTGGCCTGGAGGCTGTTCCAGGCGGCGCATGTATAGGGATTGTTCGACGTTTGCGATTACGTTCTGGTGTGAGATCATCACTCCCTTGGGCAGGCCTGTCGTGCCACTGGAATAATTCAAAACCGCCGTGCGGATTTTGGATTCTTCCGCGTTCATCCTGTGCCATTGCCAGGTCTTGCTCTCGCTCTCTGATCCGAGCATTGTTGTCCAGCACTTGACCCCCTGCTGAGTCTTCGATGGCTTATCGTCGAACAGGTATATGCGGTCGCGAGGAAACTTGCTCTTGCTTGCTGCTTTGAGTACGAGCTCCAAGTACTGCGGCTCAACCAGCAAAATCTTCGCACCCGTATTTCCCAGCTGGTAAACCGTCTCATCAATCCCGTAAGCCGGGTTACAGCCAGTGAATATGCGTCCAGACCCAGACACGCCGAGGTATGCCACAGGGACGAAGATGTGATTGCTGCTGTATATCAGCACGGCATCGTCTTGTTGTAGACCTAGCCGGTCGAGCCCAACGCCCAGTCTCTTGACCCATTGCAGGAGCTGTTTAGGCGAGAGCGACTTTGTCGTATCTTCAGCGTCGATCCAGATCGGCTGCTCGGACGGTTCTTTGTTTGGTGGGAAGAGGTAGCTCAGTACGTCCGTCTGTGGTATGTCGATTTGGAAGGGCGATTGTTGTGGCATTGTGGGAGCTGGCTATGTGGTTCCGCGATGAGTAGATTGACAGACGCACGTGAGCCAGGCATTTTGATGCACCCAAAAGATATCTTGCTGCGACGGAACATTCGTCAAGGTTGAACGGACCGAGGTTATCGATGTTATCGACATGGACTTCTCCGCGAGATGACATCCATGGATCGTCACGGAGAAGATCGCGTGGGGTATGGTGGAGTTTGATCCGGGATCCTGAAGACAGACATGGCAATCTTAGCCGCGAGGGTAGAAAGCCATCTGTTTCGTCAGGCCCTGAGAAATTAAATCCCATGGTCGATGTTGTTGGTGACAAAATGAGTGCTCTAGGAGCTGAGTGTGAACAATGAGGATCTCATATAACTCGTGTATCGTGTAGCACATGCATGCATGTGGCTCGTCTAGGTAGCAATAATCATCCCGATCGCAGAGAACTCTACCGCATCTCTACCGCCTCTCTACCGCCTCTGCTTGCCCTTGACAACGATCACAGCACCGGACGATTCGACTCTCCAACCCTCACTCCTCAGCATTTTCCCAACAGCCGGTCCCAGCTTTCCTTTCCCGCCAGCGCTGTGCTTACCAGCTCCGACGACAATACTGAACCCTGCACCTCTGTCGTCTGCGCCAATGCGACCATTGACCTTGCTCTCCCCCATCCGATACCACCAGGCCTCCACTCTCTCCTGCGCGATCCTCACACCGTTCAGCACATCAATACCGTGCAAATCGAGGTGTGTGGCCGAAGACTGTTGGTCCGCGAGGGCGTCCGCAGCATCGGCAGAGGCACCGAAGGCCAATGCGGACAGGTCTCGGCCTACTTGAGAGTAGTGGGCCGCGGCGCCGCCCATCAGACGGTCTGATCCTGCTCTACGGTGAGCAGCACTTGCCTGTGCAAAAGCCTGTGCGCGAGCCGCTGCGTAAGCGTTCCCGCGCAAAGCTGTTGTCGGGTCTATGGGAGAGGCGAGTGACGGGGGTTGCGATGTGCCTGCGGAATGAGTCTTGCGGGGCCTGACCTCAGGGTCGATGTCAGATATTGTCGGCCGGGCGTACACAGGGATGACTTGGAGGCCACCAGCGAGGGCCGGTTCTTTGGGTTTCGTGACGAGGGCTTTGGCAAGCTCGTGGGCGGAGGCGGTCGAAGGGTGGGTTAGGCGAATCAGTGCGGCCAGGTAGGTTGGCGCGATCGAAGGGAAGTCGCGGCCGAGTTCGCGGGCATTTGCTTGGACGAGCTCGTCGTCCGTGACCACTTGCTTCGTCTCCTCCATGGTCTGCTTGAGTAGGGCATTGATTGTTTGAGGCACTCGTGCGCCCTGTTCGTTGTAGGTGGACTTTACAGTCAAGATCTCGAGACCCGTGCGAGTTGCGATAAAATCGACATCCTCTTTCGCAGTTTGCCACTTGTTGGTAGCCGGACTTTGCCCTTCTTCGGGCGATGTAGGCAGAGAAGCAGCTCGCCGCTCCTCCAAGGCTCGCAGTTTCTGACCCTTGGCTTTTGTTTTGCGACCGCGCCTCACTATGTTGTCTTCCGAGAAACCCTCGACACCCTTTGTAGGTAGCTTGCCGCCATCTTCGCTGTCCTCGGCTTCGCCAAAGTAAACGTGGTTGAGCAGCTCCTCCATGGCGGCATTCCACCTGCCGTTGCACTTGCGCAATGTGTGCTGGATGCTGTATCGAGTGGCATGGTCGCCGAACAACTCTTGCAGGAGCATGATCTTGACATCCTCGTCCAGCTTGTCCAGGTCTTCTGCCTTGGCAACATTCTGTGCGCCAATCTGGCTTGTAATCTTTTCGCGCTCTTCCAAGTCTAGCGCAGACAAACCGTTCGACAGACTTGTCGCATCCGTATCTCGTGACTCACGCGACTGCGATGCGCCGTTCTCCGTGTGCGCTCCATCGTTGTCGGGCGGCAGCGCTGCTTCGGGTTGCGCGTAGCCACCGGTGCCTGAAGGGTCGAATTCGGCGGCTTCCTCGACAAGCGCGGACTCCTTCAGCATGTCAAGAGTCGCTCGCGCTGCTGTGAGGCCATCTTCTGAAGCCAGATCGTAGTCGTATACTATAGCAGACAACAAGGCAGAATCGAGAGGCGGGCAGTAATCCGCCTCGAGTTTCGCAAGAGCATCATCCATCTTCGCGGTCCTTGAATGATATTGGCAGTCGGTGCTGTCGCGTAACGTTCATGGTCCTAGGTAGCAAGAGGACAACTGTTCATGGCAAGGGAATGGTCTAACATGGCGGGTGCATTGTCGCATTGTGGGATTGAGAGGGCAGAAATGGTGGAGGATCAGACCACGACATCATCGAACCAATGAATAATGGACTAAAAGTGAGACCGTGAATGTAGGCCCGTGCATCATCTCGGAGTGAGATTTGAGATCTGAGATGTACATGTCATGCATGCAGTGCTGCAGCGATGAAGCTTGCATGTCTTCAAAGGTGGAAGAGAGAGAGATTTCTGAACGGAATCATCAATGTCTTACTAGGTACAAGCCAAAGGTAAAGGAAAAGACAACGTTGACTCTCAGGAAATAAGCCAGTTGGGACAGGCTACTACCAACGCCACGCGATTACTGTGTGTCCCAGTTTATTAGTGTGCTCGAGAGGACTGGCTCGGTGTTTGATTCTAGTCTTCGTACCTTAGCCCGCCCTCTGTGCTCGGCGGGTACTGCTCCGCGACCACGGAAGAATGAGAAGGTGATCGGGTGCTTTGGATGGAAGTGAATACACCATTGGGTTGGTGTTGAATCTATTCATTCGAACAGACAGCATTTCGTTCACCTCAAACTACAAATACTGATGCAGATGGATGAATGCCATGTGGATTTATCGATTTACAGTACATGGTCTCTGTCGCATCCGGAAAACAAAGCAAAAAATCAAAGTACCTTAGCGATTGCGTGCTCGCCCTTGGCCCAAATTGTTGATTTGCAAGCCTCCACTCACTGCGACTTCGGCCAGTCGCCTCTGTTGCATTTCAACATTATTCATATCCGAGGCCTCCTTCCCTGTAGTCACCCTCTCATCCATCCCACCCTTCATAATATTTGCCCCTCTTTGTTGAAGGGTTGCAAATCGTAGGGAATCCAGATTCGAGACTCCTTCTCCCTCTCCGCATCTTCAAGCCTGCGCCCAACATGGCCCAGCCCAAATCGTCCGCGTTGCCCTTCGGCGAACACGTCGCTTTGTCGTCCGTCTCTGGCCCTACATACTTGACTGCGCAGACACTCGTGCAGCAGGTCGCCTACGCCCTCTCCAACAAGCTCTTTTCTTACTCCCCCGAGTCCTTCGACCTTGATGTCGCCGCAAAAGCATGGTCCGCCGCTCAAGAGAAGAACGCATATGGCGAGACCACCGACGTCAAGTCGCTCGAGACAAGGAATGGCGCCGGTAGCATGGCACTCGGTTACATGTTCTACCCTGGCTTCGACATGAGCAAGAGAAGCTGGCCGCAGACCATTGTCGCAAGCCCAGCCAGTCTCACTCACATGCGCCCTGCCCTCGATGAATTGAGCCTGCTGTACGATGTTGCGAGCCCTACCGCTCTCCAGATTGCTGCCGTGGACTACGCTGCCGACACAAAGGCCGGCCTTGTCACCGACTACACTGCGTCTTTGACTCTGGCCGATGAGCTCGGCATGGGTCTCGTCACAAGCAAGAGCGCATACGAGATCCAGCACATGTCTCTACTCGCAACACTTCTTGCGTCCGTCCAGCCTACCGTGCACACCTACGATGGCATCACTGTTGGTCGCGAGACCATCCGCATTGTCGATGCGCTCAGCGTTGCCAGCCTGAAGCGAAGCTACGACTCCATTCTCTCCACCGTTCAAGAGGACCTCCACTCCAAGAAGCTCACTAGCGAGGGCAAGCTCTCCAAGATCCTGTCTGCTTTGAACTCTGAGCTTGGTACCGAGTACAAGAGCTTCGAGTACCACGGCCATGCCTCGCCTACCCGTGTCATGGTCGTTTTCGGAACCGTTGAGGCCAGCCTGAGCGCGCAAATCGCCGAGGCGCTCGCCCAACAGGACGTCCGCGTTGGTGTCATCAACGTCCGCGTCTACCGTCCATTCGCCGAGGAGGAGTTCCTTGAAGTCCTGGCTCCTAGCGTAGAGCAGATCACCGTTCTCGGTCAGGTCCAAGACAACACCCAGGTTGCCGACGGCTCTGTCAGCAGCGCCCTTTACAGCGATGTCCTCGCTGCTGTCAACTTCCAGGCTTCTGCTTCTGGTCGTGAGCCTGGTGTCTACGACATCAAATACGGCCGCGAGACTGTCTGGACCGTCAAGAAGATGGAAGGCCTGCTCCGCCAGCTTGGTACCAAGCCTGGTGAGAACGTCGAAGTGCCCGAGGACGCCTTGGCCCTCATTGCCGAGGATGTCAAGCAGTACACTTTCTGGGATGTTGACGAGAGCGCTGCTGCTCCTGCGCCTATTCAAGTCTCCCAGCTTCTTTCCGGCGACAGCTCGCTCAACGTAGCCGTCCGCAGCTCTCACGACAACCTCGTGCAGGGTGGTTCTATCCGCACCGACATCCGCTGCTCTACGAAGAGCATTGAGGCTGCTTACAGCGTCAAGGCCGCTGATGTTGTCGTCGTTGGGCAGGAAAAGCTCCTCAAAGACTTCAATGTCATTGACAGCATCAAGCCTACAGGCGCCATCATCATCAAGTCCTCCGGCTGGAAGGACGAGGACGTGGAGAAGAAGCTCAGCACCCCCGTGCGCAAGGCTATCGCCACCAAGGCCATTTCTCTCTTCGTTCTTGATCCGGCTGCGTCCGCCAAGGTCAGCGAAGAGCCCGAACTCGAGAGTTACCTGCTCCAGCTGGCGTTCCTGAAGATTGCTCAGCCCACCCTCTATGAGACTGGCCTTAAAAAGCTTCAGGCTGGCGGCGAGGTGCTTGACGTTCTGACCAAGGACCTCGAGACCTCTCTGAAGTCTGTCCAGGTTCCGTCCGAATGGCTTACCGTCGAGTTCGAAGCGAACGAGGCTCTGCCCGTCGCCGAGGACCTGAACGCAAACAGCTTCTCTGCCTACCAAAACATCGACGAAGAGACTCCTGCCGCTCTCAAGAACTGGACCATTGCCGCCAAGGGCTTGGTCTTCAAGGAAGCATACGGTACTACCACTTCTCTCAAGCCGGAGCTGCCTCAGAAGACTTGCATCGCGACCGTCAAGGAGCGTCGCAGGCTAACTCCTTCTACTTACGACCGTAACATCTTCCACATCGAGTTCGACCTTGGCAACACTGGTCTCAAGTACGAGATCGGCGAGGCTCTTGGTATCCACGCCGAGAATGACAAGGGTGAGGTCGATGCATTCATCAAGTGGTACGGGCTCGACCCTGAGGAGGTTGTCGAGGTTCCCAGCCGCGAAGACCCGAATGTGTACGAGAACCGCACCGTCTACCAGTCTCTCATGCAGAACGTCGACATCTTCGGCCGCCCGCCCAAGCGCTTCTATGAGGCCCTGTCCCATTTCGCCAGCGATGAGAAGGAGAAGGAGAACCTTCTTTTGCTCGGCACGGGTGGCAACCAGGAGTCCGTTCTCGAGTTCAAGCGTCGCGCCGAAGTTGACACCGTCACCTTTGCAGACATCTTGCTCGAGTACAAGTCCGCGCACCCCAGCTTCCACGACATTGTCCGCATTGTCAACCCCATGAAGCGTCGCGAGTACTCTATTGCCTCTTCCCAGAAGGTCACCCCAAACAGCGTCTCCCTGCTCATCGTCACCGTCAACTGGGTCGACCCCCAGGGCCGCGACCGCTTCGGCCAGGCCACCCGCTACATGAACAACCTGTCCATCGGCAGCTCCGTCACCGTCTCCGTCAAGCCGTCCGTCATGAAGCTCCCGCCCAAGACCACTCAGCCGCTCATCATGGCCGGTCTCGGAACGGGTCTCGCGCCCTTCCGCGCCTTCGTCCAGGAGCGCGCCTGGCAGAAGCAACAGGGCATGCCCATCGGTGACGTCCTCCTGTACATGGGCTCCCGCCACCAGCGCGAGGAGTACCTCTACGGCGAGGAGTGGGAGGCCTACCAAGCCGCCGGCATCGTCACCCTGCTCGGCGCCGCTTTCTCCCGTGACCAGCCGCAGAAGATTTACATCCAGGACCGCATGCGCGAGACCCTGCCCGAGATCCGCCAGGCTTACCTGCGCGAGGAGGGCGCTTTCTACCTGTGCGGTCCTACGTGGCCTGTGCCGGACGTCACTGCTGTGCTCGAGGAGGGTATTGAGATCGAGGCTGCTGCCGAGGGCAAGAAGAAGGACGGCCACAAAGAGATTGAGAAGTTGAAGGAGGAGGGCAGGTATGTGCTAGAAGTCTACTAGTCGGTTTCTGTTTGAACTTATGTGAGAATATGATGGGATGTCTTGATCATGTCTCGCGTCTTATGCATAGCCGGCTATTGAAATAGGATAGATCTGTACATACTCACACGATGTTTCCGACGTTGTAGTCCTTTGTTTGCCTGGGTGACTTTCATTTTATCTGAATTACGTGGAAGTCGTAGGAAAGGACAAATAATTTGCCTCCCGTGAAATAGATTCGTCGAAGCAGCCTTGTCATTTATCATCGAGACATGATTACATGTCAGTGATAGTGAGCCATCGATAAGCCCCACCAAGAGTCCCTGAATTTTGATGGAATTCTTTGATACAACACAGCCCGAGCCGGTATGACGCATGCGAGAATTGAAGAGGCTTAACAATCATCGAACCGCTGCTCGCCATTCTCAAACAAACTCTCTTCGCCACACCAACCTGACACATCAACCTTCTTGGTGATATCCTCCTGCCAAACACCCTACACCAGCAACCGGCCTCACTCACCACTAAAGCCGACTCAATCCAAGCTGGCTCTTGCCACACTTTTTCTGAACGCTGACCCCACCACACACTCACATCAGTCTTCCTAAAAGACACAACCTCAAGACGAGCACACGACAACGAAATACCACCAACCATGGCGTCCACCGCTCCCACCAGCGCCTCCGCGCATCCCTTCACTTGCAACACCTGCCAGGTCGCCTTCCGCAGCAGCGACCTGCAGCGCACCCACATGCAATCCGACTGGCACCGCTACAACCTGAAGCGCCGCGTCGCCTCTCTGCCTCCGCTCACGTCCGAGATCTTCGCCGAGAAGGTTCTCGCGAACAAGGCTTCCGCAGCCGCGACCGCCGCCCGCGCCAGTTTCGAGAAGAAATGCGACCCTTGCGACAAGGTCTTCTTCTCCGAGGGCGCTTTCGTCAACCATGTCGGATCCCAGAAGCACAAGAATGCTGCTGCCCGGTATGGCAGGTATACCAAGGCTGTTGGCGATCAGGCGACGGAGACGGAGAGTATGACTGGCAGCACTTTCTCGCTTGGCGAGCCGCTTGAGACTGGCAGCGCGAGGGAAGAGATGGAAGATGAGGAGATGGATGAGGTTGCTGAGAGGATGAACGCGAGTGGATTGCAAGAGGCGAAGAACCCGGTGTTTGGAAAGAATCAGGGTCAGAACAACGCCATGGACGTTGAGCAGCCCAATGGTGCTGGTGGCGTCATGGGCGCCAACGCTGCTAACAAGATGGAGATTGACGAGGAGTACGAGCACGAGGCCGATGTGAACCAGTGTTTGTTCTGCAACTACGTTTCGCCGACTATGGACTTGAACGTCAACCACATGGGCAAGCAGCACGGTTGGTTCGTGCCGGAGATGGAGTTCCTGGTTGACATGAAGGGCCTGATCAACTACCTCAGCGAGACGATCCAGGTGCTCCACCAGTGCCTGTACTGCCACAAGCAGGTCCACACAAGCGCTGGTGTTCAGACTCACATGAGGGATCGCGGCCACTGCATGATTGCCTACAGCACCGAGGACGAACAGATGGACGTTGGCGAATTCTACGACTTCCGCGCCACCTACGAGGACTCGGACTCCGAGGACGAAGACGACGAGACCGAAGGCGGCGTAAACCTCGGCAAGAAGCGCGCCACCAAGACCACCATCACAAACGAGAACGGCGAGGAGGAGACCGACTCAGAAGAGGACGATGAGGGCTGGGAAAGCGACGGCTCCGACGACGACTCGTCCGTCGCCACCGACGAGATCACCTCCGTGCCCGTCGACCGCAAACCCCGCAAACCCTCGCGGCAAGACGGCAAGCACAAGGCCAGCGACGGCTACCACTCGCACGCGCACGCGCACAACAACTCGCAGGCCGTCTACAGGGACGAGTTCGAGCTGCACCTGCCCTCCGGCCGCACCGCCGGCCACCGCAACTTGCGCACCTACTACCGCCAGAACCTGCACAACTACCCGACGCCCGAGCAGCGCCTGGAGCAGCAGCTGCTGGCCAACGAGGAGCGCCACGACTCGGACGGCGAGGACGACGTCGACGAGAACGGCAAGCAGATCGTGCGCTCCGGCCGCGACCGCAAGGGCCGGGCGCTCGTCACCAGGGGCAAGCTGGGCATGGTCGGCGTGTCGGACGAGAAGAAGAAGGAGATTGCCGCGGTGGAGAAGAGGCAGCTCAAGCGCATCCAGAGGCAGCAGGCCCAGTACCAGTGGGGCAACGACAAGAGGGGCAACAGCCAGAAACACTTCCGCGATCCGCTGCTGCAGTAGATATGTTGTTGTTCTGCGTGGGCTTGGGTTGTGTTTTCTCTCTCTCTCTCTCTCTCTTCGCCTTCCCCATTTACAAAGCAAGCATTGCGGCGGCGTACTTTTTTCTCTCTTCTTTTCTTTCCTGGCTTGCTTGCTTGCTTGATAAGGCCTGTTACTTTGAAAGATGGATCAGATAGATAGGTTTTCTTCGAGCTTATTATCGAATCTATCAGATCCCTCATCATCACCGTCAACATTCTTGAGATTGCTTGTGTTTACTTACGAACTAAGTCGTTACCTTTACCGAATCCCGATCTCTGCCCTACCTAACGACTATCTGACTTCAGACTACCTACTTACCTTAGCTGGTACATAAGGTATGCAGCCCCAGCATCGCGTTGCATGTCGAAGGCCTGTCGTCGGAGGCCTGTTCATCGGAAGGAAGGAAAATGAGGGATCAGGAGTCGACGACTGGACCCACCCACAGATCGCGAAATGAAAGGTCATCAGACCTGTCAAGCACTAAGGTAGGTAAGTTACAGGCTTCTTTTCAATCAATCACCTTCAAATCGTCTCATCATCAAGCAAGCCCACATGTCATTTAGCAACGACTATTTGCAATGCAATGCAATGCCTAACTTGGAACGCCGTTGTTGTTGTTATTGTTGTTGTTACTACGTTCGGGGCCTAATCGATGGATGTCGCTGCAGCGGGAAAGAAAAGAAGAAGAATAAATTAGACCGTCGGTTACGTCGCAATACAAGCGTACGCAGCACCATCACCAGCACCAGAACCAAAACGATCATCATCATCATCATCATCATCAAACAAATGCATCGGTGGTCGGGGAGGCTCGACATACATCATCTCCGCCCGCCCGCTCACCTGCACGCACGCACGCACGCACGCCGTGGAAGTATTTCGGAGTGCCGACTCTCACGGCCAGGCCAGGGCAGGCCAGCCGTTGACTGAGTACAAACATGTACAAGACAAGTAGGCGCTGTTCATGTTCAGCGCTGTGACGTTTGAGAGTTTACGAGGGGCTTTTGAGGAAAACGAGTATGCGAGTATGCGAGTAGGTATGCATTCTCTCGATCTGGCAACCGCACAAGTTTGGGGCGCCGCCGTTGTTCTGCAGTGGCAGTCTGGGGACAATGAAAGGGTTCTGGCGGTGAGGATTTGGGTAGGTAGCTCCGTGGCCTATTGGTCTTTTGGTGTGGTTTTGTTATGGCTTACTATGTAGGTTGTGTTCGAGTCGACTCGGTTTGTGATCTTGGGGCTTCGTCGGGCGAGGTCGGATTGGGCTTGGATGGTGGTGTTTTGTGTGGTGCGACGGTTGATTTGTGGCGAGGCGGTTTGATGCGATGCAATGCATGTAGGTTGGCAGGTAAGTAGGTATAAATTACTCCCAACTTTCACTTACATTTACTTCTTTCTCTTTGCTATCCATCCTTTCCAGACGCAAACCAGGACACCGAAACATCGAACGTCAACTTTACTGCACACCACTCCCACCACTCAAAGTGAGTCGTCCTGATCACTTACTCTCTTCTTCGGCTTCGCGCTCCGTTCATTGCTAACATGCGTTTTGTCCAGATCAGACCAAATCATGAAGTTCCTCCTCGCCGCCTCAGTTGTGTTCGCCAGCCACGCCGCAGCCACGTCCAAGACCGGCACCTAGTACACCACCTTCGACGAGTGCAAGCAGGGATGTCTCCTGGGATTGTGTATCCGCCCGATACTCCGCGTGAATTTCCTGTGCTTTCCTACGGCGCCGGCCGATCCGGTGGAGTCTTACGTCGGCGCGTGTGGAAAACACAGAGAGGAAGAACAAGACTTCCGAGTCGATCACGACGCCACGGAGACCGCGTGCCAGACTTTCAAGGGCACAAACTGTCAGCTTGGGTGTGTCATCTACGGGAGGGAATCTGTCGAGGCGCGCACGTGGTCGGGTTTCCAGGAGGCGTGCAAGGAGGGGGGGACTGATGCGATTGTTGACGAGTTTAAAACTGAGGCTGAGGCTAAGGAGGATGCCCAGTGCGATAAACCTCACTAGCTATGGAAGCTGGCCGGGAGAGAGTTGGCGGGCTGTGTTGACGGGAGCGATGTCAGGTCGGCTCGATGGTTGGTCTAGTCACGTCTGGGTGTCGTTGGAGAAAATTCTTGCCACGCTGCTTTGATAGTACTTGCGGTATCGGCCTTCTGCCCAATGCAAATGGACATGCAGCGATGTGCACGTGTCGAGCTTCCAGTATAGCATAGCATAGTTTTTCGGAGAGATGAAAGTGTCTTTGTCGGGAAGTTAGTTTTACAGCGTAGGATCGGTATCCCCCACGTTGACGCAAGGATGCACACGATGTGATTCCGTGCCCACTGTAACGAATATCTGCAGGGTCAGCCATGAGCTTGCTGCCAGACGAGAGCCATTTGCTGAGCGAAAAGCGATCGGAGATGAAGAGATGTACCGGTTGGTGTTGACGGGAGCCACGACAGAATAACAGCCAGTTCATCCCACATGTAGAGCTCGCAAAGAGCAGTGTCGTGGGGGAGTGGCATCATCACGCCCACGCGAGCTTGAAAGCACTTGTTAGTAGACAATCGACGTTCCTTCAAACGCGACGAGCATGCAGTTGTACATGTGTCGACGTTAGAAGCAAACACGTCATGCTGTATCTGCAGGAACCATGTAGGCGATCGAGATAGGTAGTCAGCTGCGTGCTGCTTGCGCTTTTGCATGTGCGTTAGGTATTGTGCATGGCGTCAAGCTATCTTATCATCATCATCGTCCGTCGGGCATATGAAGTCATTGGGTCGCTCTGCCTTTGTTTTGAATCTTGGTATTCACCGCCTTGGCTTGTCTTGTCTTGCCTTGCCTGAAGGTGAGGGTGACTCATCATCGGGTAACGAAAGTAGTGGTCTTGCGACATCTTTTGCGTGACTGAATTTTGGAGACTGGTTGAAGGCTAAAGTCAAAGGTCGATAAGGTAGGGAGATGGTAATGTAGATAGCTGGTGGTGGTAGAAGATGAGATTGCCCGGTCTTCCGACTGGCCGACAAGCCGCCATTTGCTGGTTGCTTTGAAGGTCAAACACAAAAGGTCGATTCGCTTAGCGCGTCTGCAGCCGCGGCTGTCTCCCGCGTGTCCCGCCAACGTCAAGCCAGCCGTTGGTCAGTCAAAGTCAGTCTAGCGATCCGTGCTGCCACCTAAACCAACGCCCGGCTGACCTCTACAGAAAGCTGCCACACCGACCTGGCCACCGTTATAAAATCCCGTCGCCCGCACCAGTAATCAAATGCTTGCGACACCCAACACCTCCCGCTCGTGACACCATTCTCACACACGCAACATCCGAAACACCAACAAGAATGGAACTCACCGAAATCGAACGCCAGCGCCGCCTGCTGGAAGAGAACGTGCAAAAACTTCGCCAAAGCTTAAAGCACTGGCAGATCTGGGAAGCCGAATATGAAGGCCTGAAAGAAGAACTCGTCGCCACCGGACCTGAGCAGCTCACCGCCGAGGTCGTCTCCGAAATTTGCAAATCCTACGACGCTGCCCTGGTTACCGAAAAGGAAATCCGCGATCTCGCTGGACAGGCCAACCCAGAGTCGCCACCGCGTCACCGCGCTCAGATCTTGGGCGCAATTTCCCGTCGCCAGGAGTATGTTCAGCGCAACATCGAAACCATCTCGAGGCAGTTCTTCGTCGCCGAGGGAAAGCTGGAGGAGTTTGCTTTTGCTTCTGTCACGGCTTCGGGCGTTTATGGGGATGGAATCGGGGAGGACGATGACGACGACGAACCCGCAGGTGGTCTGCCTCTGAGTGAGATTCACGAGGAGCTGGACGAGGATGGAAATGTTATCCGTGGCGAGGTGAGACGTCCGGAAGAGACTACTGGCAAGGTGCTCGAGAGGCTGAGGATGGCCGGTCTGAGCGAGAAAGATCTGGGCGCATCCGGCAGCAAGGTCGAGGAGGTTAAGCCTGCCGCACCTACTTCGCCCACGAGTCCCACTCAACTTTCTCCTGCTATTAAGCCGATGGGATCTGCCAAGGACGTAGCCGTGAGTGATGCCGAGGGTGGGGAGCGTCCAACCATCCGCAAGAAATCGGTCTCCTTTTCGGCAGACACCAAAGAGTCTCCTAAGAAACCGCGTGCCGATTCTGACGAGGGCAAGAAATCCGTGTCGTTTGCAGACAAGGTTGCCGTTGCTCGCGCCGCCGATCCACCAGACAACCGATCAGTCTCCTTCTCCCCCGCCGTCGAGGAAATTCCTGCGCAAACAGACGTTGGAGATTCCCCTCCCCAAGCTCAGCAAGGCGATCAAATACCCATCAACACCGACCCTGATAGTCAAAAGGATCTTCGCGCCTACTTCAAGCCAGGCGACAAGGTCTTTGAAGTGAACGAGGAGAACGAGACTACAAAACCTCACATCGTCATGCCAACGGACGAGTCTGAGGAAGATGCCGCCATCCGTCGCGAAATGCTCGACTACCATCTCAACGAAGTCAACAATATTGTGGCGACGATGGAGCTCGACGATCCCGACGACGATGAGCACGATGACAGCGAATACACGACGTCAGAATACCAAGACGAAGACACGCCTTACACCAGCGGCCTCTCTGATTCCGACGCGGAGGACGAAGACGAGTTCGGTCGTTCAAAGCGCCCGGCCGTTACTGACGCTTACCGCGACGAGATGGAAGCGCTGAAAGCCCGCCTCATCGGCAACCTAGGCAAGGTCGCACTACCCGACGAAGTCGACGGCAACGATGCAGACGTGGAACTCGACCCCGCCGACGCCCGCCGCCTGGTAATCAGGGAAAAGCCCAGCACCAGTGACACCTCCGATGGCGAAAAGAAACCGACCGCCACCAGCAAGAAGCGCGTCTCCTTCGCAGAAGAGCTCGACGTCGCCAAACCGAGCTCGCCACCCCACAAAGCCACCAAACCCATCGAGAACGAGACCGTAGCACCCATCGTCGGGGGCGTCACCGAACGTTCCACCGCAGCCTCCCCTTCCCTCCCCACAGCGCTTCCACCCCAGAAACTCTCCCGCTTCAAACAAGACCGCGTCGCACCCGCTCCCGCCGACAACGACACGCAGGACGACAACACCACGTCCGGCGCCCCGCCAACCGGCCCACCCGGCATCCCGATGGCCGACACTCTACTAGAGCGCAAGCCCACCGCCGCCAGAGCCCCAGACCCAGACGGCTACGACCCTCTGCTCGCCCGCCGAGAGCTGGCAAGCGAGTACTACCGCCGCCGCAACGATATGGTGCGCGAACAAGGCGGCTTCAAAGTGCAAAGGGACGAAGACGAGGACCTGGGCGACTTGATGGAGGAGCGCGATGACGGGCAGGTCAAGAAGGTCAGTCGGTTCAAGGCGGCTAGGCTGGGGAAGTAAGCGTGCTTTGCTACATTGCACGTATGCATGCATGCACGTACGATTGATGAATGAATGGATGGATGGATGGAAGAAGCAAGAAACGGCAGAAGAACGAAATCAACGGATCAGACGGACGAGAAGAACGCAAGGAAATGAGAAGAGAACGAGAAGCGATTGAACGACCAAACGAGCACGAAATTGCATGGTTCGGTGACGGAAAATGCGTTTTACTTTTTCCAAGAACTCGAAGATTTCCCGGAAGCCCCTTCATGGGCTACCGCGTAGCATCGCGTTGCAATGCGATTTGCCCGTTAGCTATGTACCCACTGTGCTCCTTTGAAAACAAGCGCGATATCCGCGTGCTCTAGATAAGATTAAAAACACATCTAAAACACTTTCTTTCTCGTACGGTACCCTTCCGGTCGTCTTGCCGTTGCTGTCGCGAGACTTCTAATCGATCAATCGAGGTACATGTATGTATGTACATCATACACTCGATTCCGCGCCTACCTAGTTGGAAAGTACCACCTTCGACTCGTATTATGTTAGCTGATGCCTAAGGTTACCTAACCATACCTGACACGCTACCAACAAGACGCCACTCATCTGTACGATCTCATGTTTCAAGTTCTCGCTTACGTGCACCCGGTTTGGTCGGCTTCTCTGGACTACAATCTCCTCTCAGGGGACACATTAGTCGGAACGAGTGTTGCAGGTCTGGTAGTATTCTGTCACAAATCATTTGTCCCACGAGAGTTCTCACAAGAGATGCAATCAACCCTAACCCTAACGCTGTTGACGGATGTTCAACTTCACCAACTTCACACCTCTCTTCTGTTTGCTTTCTCTCTTCATCAACACCTCGTGACGACATGAATCGTTCCATTCAATCTGGTGACGTACAGAAGCTGATTGCCTGTACCCTTGACTTTTTTCTGGGTGAAGAGTCATCACCAGGCGCAGCCGTGAATGAATATCCAACCTCATAAGTATCCTACTTTCCTTGTTTTGACCACGGAACACTCACAATTGGCGCCGGTCAGTCACAATATGAACACACCCAACACCGAAGACTTCTTCCGCTACACGAGCGGCCGATGGCTCTGGAACGAGACTGCGCGCCTCGAGGAGAGATACAAACGATTCAACATAGCGGAACTCAAACGAGTAGCCGTCGAGGCTGCCGGCGCGCAATCATGTTCACAGATGATCAAGCTCGCCGAGGGTGGCTTCAACAAAATCTTCAAACTTGTGATGGATGACAACTCTACAGTGATCGCAAGAATCCCCAACCCCAACGTTGGTCGCGCGGACCGAGTGACCGCATCCGAAGTCGCCACAATGGAATTTGTACGAGCTCTTGTTTTGTCCTACGAGAAGACAGCGCTGACTATAAACAGGCAAGGAAAGTCCTCGATTTTCCGGTCCCGAAAGTACTATCCTAGAGTGGAGACAATTCCAACGCCGTCGAGTCCGCCTACATTCTCATGGAGCATGCTGAAGGCACACAGCTTGGTGACATGTGGCAAGACATAAATATTGGCCAGAAAACGGATATCGTTGACGACATTGTTGCAATGGAGAGAAAATTCTCTTCCGTTTCATTTTCATGGTGAGAGAACAAGCCTATACGATACTTTACCTGGCATACTAATACGTTCTCAAAGCCATGGCAGCTTGTATTTCGCCACCGATGCTTTCAACGGCTGCACTGCTGCCAGAATTACCGGTGACATCGGTGTGGATCTGAAGGCGTACGTCGAAAGTCGATTCGTTATTGGACCAGTGGTCGAAGAGTCGTTCAATGAAAGCGGATCCGATTCGGACGAAGTGAATCGTGGACCCTGTAAGTCCCAAACATTTTTCCAGTCTTCCGATCCCCCGTGGGAGATGTTATCGATGACTAACTCACCCTTTCACGTGCAGGACTCGATGCCGAGGACTATCTCATCGCCATAGCGCAACGAGAACGTTCTAAATTGACAGCGAAGGAACTGCTTCCGTCCACGGAATCGAGTGACATACACGAAAAGTTGTCGGCGCTGGACAAATTCGAAACCATCTGCTCGCACCTCATTCCAAAAGCTCCTCGCTTCACTCGACCAACAATGTGGCACTGGGATATAAGGCCAGGCAATCTGTTCGCCCAGGACGCTCGGATCACGGGTATAATCGACTGGCAAGATGTATGGATCGGACCGTACTTCCTCCAGGCTCGACGCCCACAGCTCGTCAACCACCACGGTGAAATGATACTCAGGCTTCCGGACGAATACGAGACTATGGAAGATCCAAACGAAAAGGCGAAAGTTGCGGACCAAGTGGAGAGGTCCATTCTGCTATACTGTTACAATCTGGAGACGAAAGGGCAGCATGAGGATTTAGATGCGCTCCTCGATCTTTCTCAAGTAATACAAGCGAAGCACACAGTTACGTTTGCTTCCGATTTGTCAGACGGAGAGGTCACGCCGTTGTGGGGCTGTCTGGAAAAATTGACAAGGTACATTTTTTGTGTCTGCTGACATCAAGACCATGCTGATGAATTTGTCTAGAAATTGGAGCGAGTTCGAGACCGACATCGACTGTCCGATACAGTTCTCCGCCGAAGAACTTGCAGCTCACGACAAGGAGCCCGAGGGCTGGAACGAGACCGCTGATTTCTGGGACACGTTGGATGGATTCGTGTTTCGAGATGGGTGGACTTCGTTGGATAACTATGACAACGCGCGGAAGTTCTTCAAAGAGCTCAGAGAGGCGGGTTTGGATCGTTTTTCCGGTGCCGAATTGGCTGACTTTGAACTGAGAAGTCGTTGGGTCGTGGGCAAGGATTAAGGATGGTAGATGGTCAGCGATGGTGACAGGTTTGCTGAAGGCAAAAACAAAACAAAAAGGGCAGTCCACATGTATGTCGGAAGAATTGGATGAGACCAGACGTGTCTCATCACTGGTTCCCTGGAAGAATCCGACTACGCAGCGACCTAAGATAGGTAGGTCTTCTAGCTGGTTTCAACACCAAAGCTTCCAAGAACATGGCTTTCCTGCTACGGAGGTATTGACAGTAGTGACGTGATACCAACATTTCAACGCGTGTGCATTTCCATCCGAAGGCCTAAATCGTCGAGTGATCTACAAGAAAACAGTGCTGTCATCAGCCCTGTTGGCTGTTGGCTACAGAAACGCAACGTAGATTCATGGAAACGCTACGAAAGCGGCACCCGATCACGAAACTCTAAATACCTGAAATCGGCCTCTCAAGGAAACCTTAAACGTCACCGTCCACGCGAATCTGATCTGACCGGTTGGAGGTTCGAGCGTTTTATGCGTTTGCCTGCTTTGCAACCTATAAGAGACGTTGCGTAGGTATATGTGGATAAGCTGGAGCTGTTATAAGTAAACGCTTCCTCGGAGCTCACTACCTACCTTACCCGTACGCTTCCTCCATCATTACTCGTTCTTGAGACCACTACAAGATCATAGTAGAGTCTTCATTCTTGTTTCCTTATCATATTCCATCTTTCCCAATTCGACAACCACCATCAACAATGGCACCCACCAACCCAGCCGAGCAAGCCAAACAATCGTTGGACAGCACCATCAAGCGATTCCTGCTTGAGCAGTGCTCTGGTGATTCGCGAAAAGAGGTAAGATCAAATCAAGGTTGTCGAGAGGGGCACAATGACGACCAACATGAACCGAGCTGATCCGAGATGCGATTTCGCAGCTTCAAGAAAGTGACAACCTCTGGAATGATCTGGGATTGAAGCCGGAAGGCGTAACCAAGGTCATCGAGACGGTCAAGGAGGTACGAACTGTCGCTCATTCCATATCTTGTGCCCTTTCCAAGCGTCTCTTCTTCAAAGTTCTAGCCGGGTGTCTTTCTTGCAGCCTTCTGCTTCTAGAAATATACGCTGACCACGGTGTCGCACGTAGGGTTACGGTCTTGAGAAGGCAGACTCCACGAACCCCAAGGAATTCCAAACAGGTAAGCGATCCTTCGTGACTCGGAGTACGACTGTTTCCGTTGCTAATATAGATGACAGTTGGTGATCTTTGCAAATATTTGGAGGGCCAGCTTGGCTAGAGTTGCATGATAGACAGGAGTAATCGGTAATGAGTACACGGTATCCGAATAGTGGCGCTTCTCGATCGGTAGATGATCTCTTCAATGCTTTCGAAAATGATGGTGCCTCGGGAATCAAGCAGGTTGTAACGTCTATTGTGGGATTCCAGCAGGAAATCAATGGCGGTCTAACAAGCCTTGCAGAGAATCAGTCGTTGTTGAAGTCGTTGTAAATGTTATTCTTACACTATTATCAGACATTGTACACTGGAGCTGCAAGATCTCCTCTGGGAAGCCTGCCATCTTCTAATCCCTGATGCAGCCGTTCCACGCGTCAAGCGCTTGAGCACCGTATGTTCCCTTTTTAGGCGCCTGCGCCTCAATCGCCTGGGCGAGGTTGTTCAAGCCGGCCTCGTAGTCTGCGCAAACTTGGGCAGCCTGCTGGGCCATTGGCATGTTGTTGCCCAGTACCTTCTGTGCGAGCTTGAGACCGTGCCAGATTGGTACGCCGTGCAGCATCTCGTACACAGGTCCAGTAGCTGGAGGCGCGAACGACGCGGGCTGTGCTTTGTCGCCAATGCAAGACAACAGACGTGTGACGTAGGCGGCTACGACACCACCCTTGTCGGTCTTGTCGTGGTGTTTGTAGGCATTGACAGCCGCGAGCTCGAGGAACACACCGATGATCTCGGCACGCTGTCTGGGATCGTCTCGCGCAAGAATCTTGCCAGAGCCATGCTCCTGTGCTTCCAGCATGAGAGAAAGCTGTCTCGCTTCCGCCAGACCTTTGCGCACCGCACCTTCGCTCCATCCATCCCTCTGCGCTTGGCTGTGAAGTCCCCAAACCACGTTTCGTAGAATTTCCTCCCTCTTCAACGTCATGCTTGTGAACTTGCTCTGCTCCAGACACTGAATAATCACATCCAACCTTCCTGCGTTAATCGCCTTCCGCACGATCATTTCCATCGTCTTTTCGTCAAATTTGGCGCCGATGTGCGTGAGTCCGACCATCATGGCCGGCAAATTTGACCATGCTTTCCTGTTTCCTCCACTTTGCTCCATGAGGTGCAGCGCTTGGCGAATCAGGGCCTTGCGGCTGGGGATGTCGCTCCGGCGGTCCATCCAGGTAAGGTTGATTTCCTCATCGCCAATCTCGACGGATTGCGGGTTGTCGTCTAGGTTTTTGCGGTTCTTCGTACCGAAGATCAAGTGTCGTTGGTGCGAATCGAGGTAGCCGGGGATGAAGTGTTTGGTGCGGAGAGAGGCGAGGGTAGAGTCGAGTTCTGGCGAGGCTGTTTCATGGAAGGTAGGGATGCCTTTTGCCGAGTTAGTTGGTGGATTCTTGAAGTAGAATCGCATAGCGCGATCAATTCACTCACCTCGTTGCCGAAGAGGCGCGGTGGAGAATGCACGTGTGGAGGCAGAGCGAAGGTCGGCCTGAGCAGCACGCTGCAAGCGCATAGAACAACGTGTGCAGACTGAATTCATGATGTCGTGTATGTGTTTAGTCGTTGATGTGGTTGGCGAGGTATTCTTTGGCAGTCGCATTGAATCTCCTCGAACGCTCTTGGCGAGGCGGCTTTCCCGCGGCGAAGTCAGCCAGCATCAATTGGTATGGCCCTCTCTTCCGCCCTGCTATACCGACGACGACGACGGCTACAACAACCTCAAGCATGTCGCTCTCTTCACAATCGGCGCGGCCTTTGGCCTGCCTCAAACAAGCGCTCCGCCAATGTCGCGCCGAGCGTCAGCAACAGCAGACTCGCTCCTACGCGGCCGCCGCCTCACAAGTCCAATACCCTTCCCTGCAGACTCGCTATCCTGCGCCCTCCAAGAGTTTCCGTACTTCGCAGGCCACTAAACAGAACAGTAAGATGAGCCAAGTTCTATCATCTCCATACAATCACTGACACATTCTACAGGATTCGAAGTCGGCATGCGCAAGATCCGCGTTGCTCCCCAAGTCCAATCCACCAGCAAACGCTGCCCGGACCCCGTAGGAGCCATCACCGCCGCCCAAATCGCTACTCTCGATCCTACCGGCGCCCGTACTCGCCTGTTCAGTGAAGACAACGTCGACCGCGCTCGTGTCGGCGACATCCTGCTCGTGCGCCAAAAGTCCGGCGACCCCTTCTCCGGAGTGTGCCTCAACATTAAGCAAGGCGACTCTAAAATCGACTCTTCCATCTTGCTGCGCAACAACCTCACACGCGTGGGCGTCGAGATGAGCTACAAGATCTATTCGCCAAATGTGGAGGGTATTGAGGTCGTGCAGAGAAAGACCAAGAGAGCGAGGAGGGCCAGGCTGTATTACATGCGCCAGCCTAGACACGATGTTGGCAGTGTGGACAGTATTGTCAGGCAGTACATGAGGCAGAGGGCTGGAGGACCCATGAATGCAAAGGGTAGGGACGCTGGCTCACACAAGAAGAAGAACAACAAGAGGGGAAGAAACTGAGGAGGTCCATCACTTGTACATTTGTGTATTTGTAAACAGTTCGAATTTCTTTGACATTCATGAGATGACATTGGGTTACATGTAGGGATCGAGCCAGAAAGGGAATTGATCTAGGATTGAGGTACTCTAGGCTTGCTGATAGACGAACTGCATAGGTAAGCATACGCATGGCCAATCCACTCGGCATCCTACTTCTCAGTGCGCATCGCTGAAAGTGTTCTCGTACAATTTGAGCATGACACCTCTTTGATCTTGCCGCCGACAATGCGCTTTGAATCTTGGCTGGACCTAGCCATGACACGATCTCTTCGGTCTTCCACCCATGCTAGCCCTTGGTTTTGGACCCGACTGGAGCTAGCCATCTTGGAGAGAGGACATCTCTGTTTGTGGCGTAGTAGTCCAACGCATGATCACAGTAGCCAATCTTTCGCCAACTTTGTTTGATGCTTCCACTTCTCTGCTGGATTATCTGTTTCTTCTCGAGAGACGATCGATTGTTCACATTACCAACAACCCTCCTTACGGATAACAAAGACAACGGTGGATCGCATCGAGCTCGTATTTGTCGCCAAAAAGACACAAACTTTGCTTGATGGTTTCACTTCTCTCTGCGGGGCTATCTCTCTCGGGAGACGATCGTTCGTTCACATCTCCGACAAACCCTATCGCGCAGGACGAAGACAACGATGACCGTGTGTAACGTAGTCGTCGCCAAAAAGACACCTAAGAGAAAAACAAAAAAGATAGATCGATGTTGGTTAGCCAACACCGGAAGACTTTGAACTTGAAGAACTGTCATGTCTGAGATGCTCCTCAACAGGGAATCGAACCCTGGTCTCCCGCGGCTTGTCGTTGTTACATGACAAGCGGAAATCATAGCCACTAGACCATTGGGGATGTAGCGAATTGAAGCTCGCTAATGGTGGTGTTCCATGGTAAGTGGCGAGGAATGGCAATTAAGTCCCTAACGCTTTTGACAAATCACAGTGCGTGCAATCCTTCCAACTCCATTGCGCGAGGTTGCAAGGGTGGGGGGCTCGCTCACTTTCAACTCCCCCAAGGCCAGCCCGACTAACAGGGGTTTTTTTTTTTGAGACGCATTGTACATCCTTTACGACTCTCCAGCATATTTCAATGGCATGTCATCGAGCGATTGTTCGTCATGAAGTACCCAGGCTTTGACTGTGCATTTTCTGGAGCATTTGACGGTTTGTTGCTCAACTTGCAAGATTATATCAGTCTACACATTACTTCATCTGTACCAAGCACCTAGAGCCTGAAGACCTAGCATCCGGCATGACTCGCCTCCATCGAACGCCTCAGACAACAGCACGCAACTGGTGGTTCTGCACAAGACGAGCAACCACCAGAAGTACACCCCCTGCAAGCACCGTGATGCCCGAGAAGATCGAAAGCGAGAGATATCCAAACTTCTCAGCAAGCGCACCGCTGATGGGGACATTGGCCATGGCACTACGGTCATGGTCAGCAAGGTCAAGTTAGTCAAGAGGAAGAGGGGACTGACGACAGAGCTGTGGATCCAGTAACGCTTCCGATCGCGAGGCCAATAGTTGAAGGGGTGGCGAGCTGCGCAGCACAAGCCTGCTGGAGAGACAGGACACCCTGCAAGCTGCATTAGAATACGTGTGCAAGTTCGAAAGACAAGACAACGAAACTTACACCCGAAGCGAAACCGTACGCAGCCGACCAGATCACAAGTCCGGCTACGTTGGTCGCCTTTGTCCAGCACAGATTGATGACGCCAGTTGAGATTGTCGCCACGATGCAGCAATTGAACTTGCCGTACTTGTCCGCGACAAAGCCTGGAAGAATCCTGCCCAAAAACGAAGCTCCGTTCACAATCGAGGCTGTATAAAAGGCCAGTGTGGTGGAGAACCCGTGGTCCGTGGCGAATGAAGGCAAGTAGAAGATCGGAGCGAAGAGTCCAAAGTAGATGATGAACATCCCGAGGCATGTCAACTGCATGGCTGACTGCTGGTACAGTGCCCTCCTCGATGCATTGCTGTCATGCTTTGGGCTTTTTTCCAGAGGAAGCGTTTCATCTGCCATCTCGGAATCCTGCGAACCGTCTCGCCGGGTAATGGGGTTTGGGGACTTCGCCGCAACGCACGAGAAGATCAAGCAGGGGATCATGATAAAGCCGATGATCCGCATGGTCCATGGGAATCCAATGCGGGTGCCATTGAGTAGTCGATCGATCACAATCGGCCAGACGATGCCGCCGAGTGAAGAACCCGCCACTACAAAGCCTGTCGCAGCCGCCCGGGATCGCTTGAAGTATTGGCCAACGAGCGCGACCATAGGCCACGTAGAAAGGGCCATGCAAATCCCGAGGAGTACACCTTGCGACAGGAGAAACTGCCAGAAGGAATGGCACAGCGAGATCATCATGATGCAGAAGACCATGCCGATCGAACCGGTGTAGACCATGACCTGTTGGAAGTCTGATCAGCATCCTGGATGGCGCGCATTGGGTGAATCGATCCTACCTTAGGACCGAAGACATCAAGCATGGCTCCGACTCCCGGAGATAGAGCAAACAAGAAAAATATCGAGATCGCTCCAAGCCATGCGATTGTCGAAGACGATTCGGTTGATAGTTGTTCGTGGGTGTAGTATTCGATGAAGACGCCGGACGAGTTCAGAAAGCCTACAGTGCAGAACAAGCATGTAAATGCTCCGCAGACGACGAGTACAGCCCGCGGCCTGTGGATGTCAGTCATTTGGTCTGATTGAGGCGATTCTTAACTTACGTGTACTCGCTTGATAGGGAGTTGTTGGTCATGTTGATTGCTGCAATCTGTCCAGTGCTTGTTGAAGGGATTGGAAAGGATATTCGATTGCCGTACATGAGAGGGCCTCTTTTGTAGCTCATATCAAAGCGCCTGTTCACTTCAACGCCTCACATCTTCGGACAGTCCACGGTCCATGGAGCATGGTTATATGTATGAGTTCGCTATCACGCAGGGTTAGGGTTGATGTCAGCTCCGCGGACATCACGGAAGCTCCTTTGCGGACGGAGGAGTCGACGGACTATCCGCTCTCAACAACAAGAATTGCAACACCACCCATTGTCATTGCACAAAGTACAATGCAAAGTCATCATGAAGCGCGCCGCCGGTGCCACACACACTGCTCAAGTATCACAGAAGCAACCGCGACAGGATGCTGTATCTTGCCAGACCTGTCGCAAGCGAAAGCTCAAATGTGACAGACGTCGTCCATGTAGTAGCTGTTCAACTCGTAACCTTGAGTGTCTCTACAACAACAACCACAACAACAGCTCCGAGGCTTCAGCTACACCGGCGGCTATCAGAAGTCCCGTGAGGGAGCACACGGTCGACCGCATCACACCCTCGGAACCACGATCTATCGAGGAACCATCGCAAACCCAAGACGCGAATGAGAGTCTCGGGACGACCGATTGGCTAGAGACTATTGTGATGGGCCATTGGGTCCCTAACGCAGTTCCAACAGCGCTCAGAGCCGAGTTGTCGCATGAACAACAGCCTGAAAGTATCCTGCAATATCCAGCCAACGCGCCATACGGAGATCATTTGATCACCCGACAGAGTCCCGCCAGCATCCACCTACCATCATACCTACCACCCGAGACCGAAGCGTGGAGCCTGTTTCGTTACTACTGCGACCACTTGGACTTCCATTACCACGCGATCATCCCCAGCCGCGTGGAACAACAGATCCTGCAAATTTACCATCAACACTCACGCCAAGAGACGAGCGACCTGAACCATGTCGCCTTGCTGTTCAGCATCATGGCATCAGCACTGCACTACAAGTCCCCGGAAGAATCATCAAACTCGATAAGTAGGAGCCAAGCTGCGGTGTTCCTGGCCGG
>Ga0265797_10002632_pt1 | contig 29900 bp, 31 predicted proteins | sample P2T30metagenome_FD_192433 | JGI IMG/M metagenome (GOLD analysis project Ga0265797, IMG submission 192433) | Plant litter microbial communities from East Loma Ridge, Irvine, California - P2 T30 | ecosystem: Environmental > Terrestrial > Plant litter > Unclassified | place: USA: California...
AAAACCATGGACCAAGATGATGTTCTTGACCGGTGCGGCCATGCTGGCGTTGCACACGGACGCTGCGAAGAGGAAGGCGATGGCTGTGGTCGTACGGCGGAAGGTGCGCATTCAAGCTCCAATGTGAGGAATAGAAAATTATCTGTTTGCAATCTGCAACTTAACCATCCTACTAGTTGGACGGATAAGCGGCAAGCGGTTTCTCCATGACAGTTTGGTAACGAAGCGCAGCAAAAACGGCTGCTTTCTGTCGGTACGAGGAGCCAGCCGTGTATACTTGACGAACCAAATCAACTAGATGGTAGATAAATGAGAACGACCGGTAAGGAAACGAACGACAAGATCCTGGTTGCGGCGCGCCAGCTCATCGCGCGCCGTGGCTACAGTAACTTCAGCTATGCTGACGTTTCGGCTGCAGTGACCATACACAAGGCCAGTATCCACCATCACTTTCCGACCAAGTCATCACTGGCGCTGGCGGTTACCCGCTATTCGCAGGAAATGTTCGAAGCCGATATGGCTGCGATCGCGGCCGAACAACCGGAGCCGTCAGCCCAGTTGCAAGCTTATCTTGACTACTGGGAGCACAATCTCATCCATGATCCCGAAGCCTTCTGCGTGGCGGGCATGCTGGGTGCCGAATTGCCTTTCCTCGAGGCTGATGTGGCTCAGGCGGTCGGCGACTACTTTGCCGCCATCGAAGGCTGGCTCGAAAACCTGCTGTCTGCAGGCGCGGCGACCGGCCGCTTCCACCTCGGTGGATCTGCGCGGGACGAAGCCGCCGCATTGGTGTCGCTCATCTACGGTGCAGTACTGGTGGCGCGCGCCACACGTCATCCGGCGCGCTACAAGCAAGCCACGCGTGCGGCGATCGCGCGATTGACGGGTACGGCCGCTTGAGTCCGAACCGCGAGCCGACGGCCTGCTTCACCTTGCAAGCGGGTCAGCCGTTGATGAAGGCAAGGATGTCGGCGTTGATGACCTCGTGCTGGGTGGTTGGCATTCCGTGCGGGAAGCCCTTGTAGGTCTTCAGCGTGCCGTGCTTGAGCAGCTTGGCCGACAGCGGGCCCGAGTCGGCGTAGGGCACGACCTGATCGTCGTCGCCGTGCTGGACCAGCACCGGCAGGTTGATTTTCCTGAGGTCTTCCGTGAAGTCGGTCTGTGAGAACGCGACCACGCCATCGTAATGCGCCTTGACGCTGCCCATCATGCCTTGGCGCCACCAGTTCTGGATCAGGCCTTCGACCGGCTTCACGCCGGGACGGTTGAAGCCGTAGAAGGCGGTGGACGGCAGGTCGCGGTAGAACTGGGCGCGGTTGTTGGCCACCTGTTGCTGGATGCCGTCGAACACGTCCTGCGGCAGGCCACCCGGGTTCGAGGCCGACTTGACCATCAGCGGCGGCACCGCGGCGATCAGCACGGCCTGGACGCGCGCGACTCGCCGTGGCGGGCCAGGTAGCGCACGACTTCGCCGCCACCGGTCGAGTGGCCGACGTGGATCGCGCCCTCCAGGTCGAGGTGCTGCACCACGGCCGCCAGGTCGTCGGCGTAGTGGTCCATGTCATGGCCGGTGGCGACCTGGCTGGAACGGCCATGGCCGCGGCGGTCGTGGGCGATGACGCGGAAGCCGTGCCGCAGGAAGAACATCATCTGGGCGTCCCAGTCGTCCGAGGAGAGCGGCCAGCCGTGCGAGAACACGATCGGCGTGCCGCTGCCCCAGTCTTTGTAGAAAATGTCGACGCCATCCCTGGTCTTGACGGTATTGGTGGTCATGCTTGCTGCTCCTTTGTTTGGGAAGAAAAGGCGGCGCCCGAGGCGGCGCGCGCGGGAAGGACGGTACTGCCTGCCGCAAGTGGCGGCGGCCACACTTGCGTCGCAACGCTCGTTGCAAGCGCGTCGTCTCGATTGATGGCCTAGCCATCCTACTAGTTGGTTTAATCAGGCGCAAGCAATTTGGCAATATTGTAAGAAACATCTTTTCGTGTACACTGACTTACCATGTAACTAGATGGTAGACAAATGTCGACAGCCAACAAAATAAAGAATGAAAGCGTGATTCATGCTGCGCGGCCTTTCATTGGGCCCTGTGTCGGCTTCGAGTTCGGCGCTGCACGAACACGGCATGCGCGTTCTCGCCGCCGCGCCGCCAGGCCCAGCGCTTAAGTCCGCATGGCGAACCGACCTTCTGCCGAACAGCGCCGCGAGTTTGGCGCCTTCCTGTCGAGCCGGCGCGCACGCCTCCAGCCTGCCGAGTTCGGCCTGCCTGCCGGGCCGCGCCGTACGCCAGGCTTGCGGCGCGAGGAAGTGGCCGTGCTCGCGGGTGTCAGCGTCAGCTGGTACACCTGGCTGGAGCAGGGCCGCGACATCCAGCCCTCGGCCGACGCCCTGAAACGCATCGCCAAGGTCCTCAAGCTCGACCGTGTCGAATCGGCGCACCTGTTCGCCCTGTCCTCGCTCGAGGCGCCGTCCGCCGTTACCGGCGGCGGCGTCAGCGCGGGGCTCGCCATGCTGGTCCGGGCCATCGACCCGATCCCGGCCTATGTCCGCAACACGCGGCTCGATATCCTGGCCTGGAACGACGCCGTGGCGGACATGCTGGTCGATTACGGATCGCTGCAGCCGCATGAGCGCAATACGCTGCGCCTGCTGTTCCTGTACATCCCTTACCGCACCCGGATCCTCGACTGGGAACAAATGGCGCGCGGGATGATCTCGGCATTTCGCGCCGCCCGGGCCCAGGCGAGCGACAAGGCGCCGTTCGACAGCCTGGTCGAAGAACTCTCGCATGCGAGCCCGGAATTCCGCGACTGGTGGCAGGACACCGAAGTGAAGGGTTTCGAAGAGGGCCGCAAGCGCCTGGTACACCCGAAGACGGGCAAGCTCATGGATTTCACCTATGTCGCGTTGACGCCGGAAGGGCGGCCCGACCTGTCGCTGGTGACCTACATTCCACGGCCGCCTGGCGGGGACCCGCAGTCATAGGATAACAAGACGCCTTCTTCGGTTCGGCGATGCTCCCTACACTGGCCTTCATCGCAGCGCACCCCGCGCTGCCCCTACACGAAGGTCAACCGATGCCGACTCCGAAGCCCAGCACCAAGGTCCCCGTTGCCACCTCGCGCAATCCTGCGAACGGCGAACTGATCGCGACTCACCCGTTCCAGACGCCGAGCGAAGTCGAATGCCTGCTCGATGCGGGCGCCAGCGCGTTCCGCCTGTGGCGCGCGACGCCGATGAGCGAGCGCGTCGCGGCTTACCGCCGCCTTGCCGCCATCCTGCGCGAGCGCTCGGACGCGCTGGCAACGATCATCACGTCGGAGATGGGCAAGACCATCGGCGCGGCGCGCGCCGAGGTCGAGAAGTGCGCCGCCACCATCGACTGGGTCGCCGCCAATGGCCCGGCCATCCTCGCGGACGAACCGGTCGCGGTCGAGGGCGGCGACCAGGTGCACGTGTCCTACCTGCCGATCGGTACCATCCTGGGCGTGATGCCGTGGAATTTCCCGCTCTGGCAAGTCATCCGCGCCTCGGGTCCCATCATGTTGTCGGGTAACGGCTTCCTGTTGAAGCATGCGCCCAACGTCATGGGCTCGGCCTATGCGCTGCAGGGCGCCTACGAGGCCGCCGGCTTCCCCAAAGGCCTGTTCGCCAACCTGGTCAGCGACAACGAGACGGTGGCACGGGTCATCGGCGATGCGCGCATCGCCGCCGTCACGCTGACGGGCAGCATGCGCGCGGGTGCGGCCGTCGCGGCCAGCGCCGGCAAGGCGCTCAAGAAAAGCCTGCTGGAGCTGGGCGGCGCCGACGCCTTCATCGTGCTGGCCGATGCCAACATCGACCTGGCCGTCAAAGCCGGCATCGAAGCGCGCTTCCAGAATGCCGGCCAGGTCTGCCTGGCCGCCAAGCGCTTCATCCTGGAGGCGCCGATCGCCGCGGAATTCACGCGCAAGTTCGTCGCCGCGGCGCGGCGGATAACAGTGGGTGACCCGCTCGACCCCGCCAGCACCATCGGTCCCATGGCACGCGCCGACCTGCGCGACGAACTGCACCGGCAGGTCGAGCGTACGGTCGCCGCGGGCGCGACCCTGGCACTGGGCGGTCATCCCATCGAGGGGCCGGGGAACTACTACGCCCCGACGGTCTTGACGAACGTCCTGCCGGGCATGGCGGCTTTCGATGAGGAGACCTTCGGCCCGGTCGCCGCCATGACCGTCGCCGACAGCGCGGAGCATGCGATCACGCTCGCCAACACCAGCGATTACGGCCTGGGCGGCAGCCTGTGGACGAACGATGTCGCGCGGGCGCGGCGTATCGCGCGCCGCCTGGAAACCGGCGGGGTATTCATCAACGGCTTTCCGGCCACGAACGCCCGCATTCCGGTGGGCGGCGTGAAGAACAGCGGGTACGGGCGCGAGCTCTCGCATTTCGGATTGCGCGAATTCACCAACGCGCAGGCCGTTTGGGCCAAGACCGTAGCTTGAGAGGAGACCACCATGGAACAACGCATCGACAGCCCGATCCTGCAACCCGCCGCCCTCGGCGCACTCCACCTGAAAAACCGCATTGTCATGGCGTCGATGACGCGCAGCCGCGCGGACGACGAGGGCGTGCCTCCCGACTACGCCGCCGATTATTACGCGCAGCGCGCCGGCGCAGGCCTGATCGTCACGGAGGCGACCAATATCTCGGCGCAGGCTCGCGGTTATCCGCGCACGCCGGGCATCTGGACGGCGGCACAAGTGAGCGCCTGGCGGCGCGTGACCGATGCCGTGCACCGCCGCGACGGCAAGATTTTCCTGCAGCTGTGGCATACCGGGCGCATGTCGCACCCCGATATGTTGCAAGGCGCACTCCCGGTCGCGCCGTCGGCCCTCAAGCCCGAAGGCCAGATCCGGGTGCACGAGGGCATGAAGGATTTCGTCACGCCACGCGCACTCGAGACCGATGAGATCCCGGCCGTCGTCGATGACTACCGCCGCGCCGCCGAAAACGCCATGCGCGCGGGCTTCGACGGGGTCGAGGTCCACTCGGCCAACAATTACCTGATCGAGCAGTTCGTCCGCGACAGCACCAACCGGCGCACCGACCGCTACGGCGGCACATTGGAAAACCGCCTGCGTTTTCCGCTCGACGTCGTCAAGGCCGTGGTGGACGTGTGGGGCGCCGACCGCGTCGGGATCCGCATCTCGCCGGTGACCACCGCACCGGGCAATACGCCGCTGGACAGCGATACGATGGCGACGTTCGGCGCCTACGTCGACGCCTTGTCCGCGCTGGGACTGCTGTACATCCACGACATCGAAGGCGTGACCCAGCTGAGCCGCGAAGCCGGCGACGGCATCAGCTTCGCGGAACTGCGCAGGCGCTTCAAGGGTGCATACATCGCCAACAACCAGTATACCCTGGCCCTGGCCGAAGCGGCGCTGGCCGCCGGCGAGGCGGACCTGTTCAGCATCGGGAGGCCCTTCATCGCCAACCCGGACCTGATCGACCGCCTGCGTACCGGCGCGCCGCTGGCCGAAGCGCCAAAGGAATACTGGTACGGTGGCGACGCCAACGGCTATTCGAACTGGCCGACGATGCACGGACGTTAGAGGCCCCACTGCCTGGCAAGCGCCGCAGCTAGTACAGCCGCGACAACGCGGATGGGTGAAAATCTTCCATTGGCCGGGCTTGGTCCAGGCGAACTTTTTCGAGCCACATGGGGTCTTGCAGCAATGCGCGGCCGATGGCGACAAGATCGAATTCGTCCGCGGCCAATCTCGCAGCCAATGCGTCGATGTGGGCTGCCTTTGCTATTTCTCCGGCAAAAGACGCATAGACATCCTTATCGAGCCCGACCGATCCGACTGCAATCGACGTAACGCCCGCTAATCTTTTTACCCATCCAGCCAAGCTTAGCCTTGCATCGAACCGCGGGAAAGCGGGTTCGGAAAATCGTGCCTGTGCAATATGAAATGCATTTGCGCCGGCTTGAACCAGCAGCTTGAGCCATTCCTCGAGTTCTTTTGGATTCGAAACCAGTCGTGTACCTTGGCCGTTTGCCCGCATGAGCGAAATTCGGAGAATCACGGGAAAGCGGGAAGAAACCGCCGTTCTCACTGCACTCAGAACATCAATCGCGAATCGCGAGCGCTCGATCAGCGATTCACCGCCATATGCATCGCTGCGTTTGTTCAGCTCGGGCGAAAAGAACTGGTCGATCAAATACCCGTTTGCGCCATGCAGTTCCACGCCATCGAAACCCAGCTTTTCGGCTGTGAATGCGGCCTCTGCAAATGCATCGACGGTTGCTGAAACGTCGGCGCCGGTCATCGGTCTTGCAACTTGTTCCCCGCTTGCGGACAACCCCGATGGACTTTCGTAATCGGCCGCGGATGGGGTGTTTGTATTTGCCCGTGACCGTTTCTGACCCACATGCCAAAGCTGTGGCGCGATACGGCCACCGGCCGCATGCACCTCGTCGATGACCTTCTTCCATCCGTCCAACGCCAATTGGCCATGTAGCCTGGGTGCGCCGGGATCGTCCAGGGCGGCCGGCCGCGCTATCCCGGTCCCTTCGGTGATGATGAGGCCGACGCCGCCTGCCGCGCGTCGGCGGTAGTACGCGGCGACCTCGCTGCCGGGTACGCCTCCTGGCGAGAACGAACGGGTCATCGGTGCCATGACTACGCGGTTCGGCAACTCAAGGCCATTGAGCCGATATCCGGCAAACAAGCTTTGCGTGTTTCTCGACTGAGCTTCCATGGATGTCGCCTTCGGGTTTCAGATCGAATCGATCCACTTCATGACCGAGGTATTCATCGCCGCAACGCTATCCTGCATGATCCAGTGCCCGCTATCGGGCCAGACATCCACCTTCGATTTCGGGTTGGAAAACCAGCGACGCATGCGCTCGGCTTGCGCCGGATCGCGGCAGAGGTGATAAAGAGGCACGGTCACCGTGGCGCAGAACTTCGCGCTCGCATCGCCGATAGCGACCTGGTCCGGCCCGAAGAACAAAGGAGGAAATGCCTCGCGCAGCACATGCGCCTGCATGCCCTGGGCGCGCCTTGCGTGCCACCTTTTGAATGCCGGATCGGTTTTCGAGCCGTACGCGCCGGCGAACAGCTCAGCTGTGGCGCCACCCGGATTGTTCGATAGCAGGCCCTCTGCCGTCTTCGCAAATACCGTGGCCGCCTCTTCGGAGAAACCGAGGGCACCGTCGACCGACACGACTGCGCTGACCAGGTCGGGGCGCTTCACTGCGAGCCGAGCAGCGATTTGCCCGCCCATCGAGTGACCTATGAGCACGAATTTCTGCCCTTTGTAATTCGTGGAAATCAATGTCTCGAGATCGGCAACGAAATCGTCTGGTTTGTAGGTCCCGGAAGGCGTCACCTCCGAGCTGCCATGACCGCGCAGATCGATTGCGACCGTGCGGTACTTGTTTTCGAACCAAGGCAGTTGCCAGCTCCAGTCGTGAGAGTCGCAACTCCATCCATGGATGAACATCACGTTGCGGCCAGACCCGGTTTCGGTGTAGTAGAGCTTGGGCTGCTCGTGCCGTGCAGATTTGGCTTGCGCATCGGGAAGGCTGATTGCCGCGGCGCTTGCGCCGGCAAGCTTCAGCAGCTGACGACGCGAAATTTCAAGATTATCGAGACTCATGGATACTCCAGGTTAATTGGCCAGTTCGTTTTCGCTGTGCCACAGCCATCGGACTGGACGGCACAGATGGCGCATGATATACACTGGATATCTGGAGTCAATTACGCACTTTGGTGTGCGTAGATATACGGAAGGATACCGAGATGACCTGTGAAGTGGACGAAATCTTTTTCGCCGATTGCGCTGCCCGGGCGTTTTTCGATCAAGTTGCAAACAAGTGGTCGGTAATGATACTCACCGTACTGAATCAGAGACCGACCCGGTTCAACGAGATCAAAAGGCGACTCGAAGGAATAACGCATAAAGCACTCACTGAGGCATTACGCAAGCTGGAGAGAAATGGACTCATTCATCGCGAGGTTTTGAATACCTCGCCGGTGGCCGTCGAGTATTCGATAACCGAATTGGGAAAAACCCTGCAGATTCCCTTCAGTGCGATGTATCAATGGTCGATTGACCATTTGTCGAAAATCGAATCCGCGCAACAGGCTTTTGATAAGGGCAAGCGTGTATAGAGCCAATGCACGGTTCCCGTGATTCACCCTTGCAGCAGCACAGCATCCCGGATCGGTGACGTACCGAAAGCCCGCTTGTACTCACGACTGAACTGCGAGGCACTCGCATAGCCGCTCGAGAAGGCGGTCTCCGTCACGTTGGCATCCCCGGAGACAAGTCGCCGTCGCGCATCCAGCAAACGGATCTGTCGTTGATAGACAAGCGGGCTACACCCTGTCACCGACTTGAAATGCCGATGGAACGAAGTCAGGCTCATTCCGACATGGGATGCAAGCCACTCGACGCTCATGGCCTGGTTGGCATGAACCTGGATCCATTCTGCCGCCATCTTGATCTGGCCGAACCGGGCATTGCGTTGACCGATCTGGCGGAGTCTGGCGCCTAGCCGGCCTGTGAGCAGCCGATAGTAGAGCTCGCGCTCGAACTGTGCGGCGAGAACGGGAATGTCGGGAGGCGCGTCAAGAAGTCCCAGCAGCCGCTGCAGGGGATCCAGAATATCGGGCTCAAGCTGTTCGACGGACAGGGCTCCGGAAAGCGCGACAGCCTGCGGCTCGATATGCACTGGTTCGCGCATGTCGAGAAGCAAGCCATCGACGATGCCGGCATCCAGCTTGAGCTCGATACTTAAATAGGGCTTCGTTGGGCTGGCTTCCAGCACGGCGCTGACGAAAGGCAAGCCGACCGAGGCCACTGCACATGTGCCCGCATAGCAATCAAACGTGCTGCCGCCAACGGTCATTCGCTTGGCACCCTGCAAAAGCAGATAGAACTTCGATTCGAAAAGAGCCGGCTGCGGGACCGTCGGCGCATCTCGCGAGCGGACGATGAGGCTTTCGTACACCGACGGCAGACCGTCGGCGCGACCATGCCGGCTTGCGATGGCGACGAGTTTTTCCAACATGGTTAGGCCTTTTCCGAAAACGCGTTTTGCGCCGAAGAATAGAGCACTTGGCAGGATCGGGCAAATCATTGGAGGGATCGTGGATGCCGCGGCGCCGGAGCGAGGCCATCATGCCGAGTGTCGGATAGCGACGAATCTTCAGGAGCCAGGATGTACGATCAACAAGCACGCTTACAGCAGTTCATGGACGAGGCGTCCATTCGCAACACCATTGCCCGTTTCGCCGACAGTGCGACACGATCCGACTATGCGATGTTCCGAAGCGTATGGGCTGAAGATGGCGAGTTCATTATTAACAAGGCCCCTCACGGCCAATACTCGAAAGGTGCCGAGGAAAACGTCGCTTTACTCCGGAAGCTGCGTACGGATAAAGACTTCTTCATACAATTCGCTTTGCCTGGAGTCATCGAAATCCAGGGTGACCAGGCAAGGACACGCACTTTCGTGCACGAAGCTGCGCGTGGGCCTGGCGAGAAGTTCTATCGTAATCATTGCATCGCGTTCGATCAGTTGCAGCGCCATGGCGATGAATGGGTCTTCAAGGTTCGATCATTTCAATACATCTGGCTGGATACAGGTCATTTCGCGGGTACTGGCTTTCCACTATTCCCTGGTGCTTGAACAGCCGGGGTTGCATGGCGCCTTTTGTGTTTCATGGGCGCCGGGCCCGTCGTTCCGCAAACGGACCCGGTCGCTGTTCATGCCGCGCTGGCCGGCGGCACGCCCTCGACAATGAGGACGCGGTACCTGGCGCCGCGCAGGCGATGTTCGAGCGCCGCCTGGTAGGCGGGACTGTCGTACCAGGCCCGCGCCGCTTCCATCGACGCAAACTGGTGGATGACCACGCCGGCTACCGGCTCGCCTTCGAGCACGTCGACCTTGCCGTAGAACGCCAGCGGCGTGATGGCGTGTCCAGCGCGCGCCGCAGGCGCCAACTGCCGGTAGGCCTCCAGTTCGGCCTCATCGGTGACACGCTCGCGGATCATGACGACATAGGCGCTCATGCCGCCACCGTCGCATCCAGTTGCTCGAGCAGCAGGGCAGCCGCTTCGGCCGACGATGCCGGGTTCTGGCCGGTGATCAGGAGGCCATCGCGCACCACGTAGGAGCCCCAGTCCGGGCCGCTGGAATACACGCCGCCCTTGGCCTTCAGTTCGTCTTCCACCAGGAAAGGGACCACGTTCGTCAGGCCGACGCCTTCCTCTTCCGTGTTGGTGAAACCGGTGACCTTCTTGCCTTCGACCAGCGGACGGCCGGCCGGGGTTTGCACATGGCGCAGCACGCCCGGTGCGTGGCAGACGACGGCGACCGGCTTGTTGGCGGCCAGGAAGGCTTCGATCAATGCGATCGAATGCTTGTCTTCGGCCAGGTCCCACAGCGGGCCGTGGCCACCCGGGTAGAAGACGGTGTCGAAGTCAGCCTGCTTCACGCTGTCCAGGCGCACGGTGGCGGCCAGCTGGGCATTGGCGGCGGCATCGGCTTCGAAGCGGCGGGTCAGGTCGGTCTGGAACGAGGGCTCGTTGCTTTTCGGGTCCAGCGGCGGCTGGCCGCCGAGGGGCGAGGCCAGCACGACTTCAGCGCCGGCGTCCTTGAAGGCGTAGTAGGGGGCGGCCAGCTCTTCGAGCCAGAAGCCGGTCTTGCGGCCGGTGTCGCCCAGTTTGTCGTGCGAGGTCAGGACCATCAGGATTTTTTTCATGGTAATTCTCCAGTTTGATTACTTTGATTAGACCGGTCGTCTAAAAAATGCTTGTGAAGACCGGGGGGCGTGTTCAGGTGTTGCGCTTGTTTGCTGCACCATCGAGACCAATATATCACCAAGTAGACTGGTCGTCTACAAAATTCTCAAGGTATTTCCTCGGTCTTTGGAATGCACCATCTGCGTGTGTTTGAGTTGCCGGGTTCCGGCCGCGTCAATGCAGCCCGGCCACCAGGAATTCAATGAAGCTGGCGCGGCGCTGCCGCGAGTAGCGAGCCTGCAGATACCGATCGGCAAAAGCCGGCGCGTGCCGGCTTTTGCCTTGAAGGGCTGGCTTAAAGGGCGGCGATGAAGTCCACCACCGCGTCCGCAAACGCAAGCGGCTGCTCGATGGAGCCCAGGTGCGAGGCGTCGGCGATGACCTGCAGGGCCGCGCCCGGGATGCCTCCTGCGAGGGTGCGCGCCATCTCGACCGGGGTGCCCTGGTCGAGCTCACCGGCCAGCACCAGCGCCGGCAAGGCGATCTGGCCCAGGCGCGCCGTGGTGTCGACGGCGCCGACGGCGGCGCAGCAGCCGGTATAGCCGTCCGCGCCGGTCGTGACCAGGCGCTCGCGGAAGCGCGCCACCGTGGCCGGGTGCGCGGCGCGGAAGCCCTCGTGGAAGTAGCGCGCCATGACGGCATCGGCGATCGCTTCGATGCCTTGCTCCTGCACGGTCGCGATGCGCTGCGACCAGGCGGCGCGCGCCGCTTCCGGATAGCTTGACGTGGTGTTGGCCAGCACCAGCGCGCCGACCAGGGCCGGGTGGCGCAGCGCCAGTTCCTGTCCCACCATGCCGCCCATCGACAGGCCGACCCACACGACCGGACCGGTGTCGAGTTCGCGCAGCAGGCGCGCGGCGTCGTCGGCCAGGTCGGCCATCGCGTACGGGCCCGGCGGCGCGTCGGAACCGCCGTGGCCGCGGTGGTCGTAGGCGATCACGCGGCAGTCAAACGCCAGCCGGTTGGCCAGCGCATCCCACATCGTCAGGTCGCAGCCCAGCGCGTGGCTCAGCACGACGGTGTGGCGCGGCCGCTTGCCGTTGCGCGGTTCGCGCACGCTGTAGTGCAGGGAAGGAGTACCGGCGCTGCGGCCTTCGCGGCCGACTCCGGGATGGACCGACTCGAGAGGCGAGGCTGGATCGAGCGTGTAGCCGATCTGCGGCCCGACTTCGCGCAGGATTTTCGTGGCGAGCGCGAAGGCGGTGTTCGCGGCCGGGACGCCGGCGTAGATCGCCGACTGCATCAGCACTTCCTTCAATTCGTCGGGGTGCAAGCGGCTGTCTTCGCCGGCCAGCAGGGCGGCGCGCACGTGCAGCTCGTATTCCTCCCAGCGCCCGAGCGCGGCGGTGATGGCGAGGACGATGATGCGGCGCGTCTGGCGCGGCAAGCCCGGCCGGTCCCAGATGTCGTGCCAGGCGTAGCGCGTGATCAGGTTCTGGAAGTCGGCCGTGAAGCTGGTGGCGTTGGCCAGGGAACGCTCGACCCAGGCGTCGCCGAGGACGGCGCGGCGCTGTTCGAGGCCGCGGAGCAGGTCGTGGTCTAGGGGATCGAAACTCATGGTGTGTCAGTTGGTTGAGGGAGCGCGCCGAGATCGGCGCGCAATGCCTGCAGGCGGGGGCCGGCCAGCCGCTGCGCCGGCAGCGTCGCCGCCACCGGATCGAACAGGGCGTCCAGGTGGGCGCCGTCGAGTGCGGCCAGGGCCGGATCGGCCGCGAGCGCATCGCGCGCCACGTCCGCGAGGTGACGCCGTTCGGCGACAGCGGCCTGGGTCATCTTTTCGACCGCGGCGTGGGCGGCGGGACGGCCGATCGCGCCGGCCATCCAGATCGACAGGGCTTCGGCCGATACCAGGCCTTTCAACGCGTCGATGTTCGCGCGCATCCGCGCGGTATCGACCGTGAGGCCTTCGAAGGCTTCATTCAGCGCGCGCAGGGCGCCGTGGGCGGACAGGAACAGCGCCGGCCATTCGGCCAGTTCGGCCTGCCAGTTGCCCAGGCCGCGTTCGTGCTGCTGGCCCATCGCGGCCAGCAGGCTGGCCGCATGCTGCGGCGTGCGCGTGGCGGCGGCCAGCGCGATCATCGAGGACACCGGATTGCGCTTGTGCGGCATCGCGGACGATCCGCCGCGCCCGCCGCCCGAGGGCTCGGCCAGTTCGCCTACTTCGCCCTGGGCCATCAGCGCCAGGTCGGCTGCGATCTTGCCCAGGCTGCCGGTGAGCAGCGCGACTTCCAGGCCCAGGCGCACCCATTCGTCGCGCTGGGTGTGCCAGGCCATGGCCGGTGTCTTGAGGCCCAGTGCTTCGGCCATGCGGTGCGCCACGGCCGGCCCGCGCTCGCCCATCACGGCGAGGGTGCCGACCGCGCCGCCCAGCTGCAGCTGCAGCGCATCCGCGCTTGCCTCGCGCAGGCGCGCGCGTGCGCGCACGAGCGGGGCCAGCCAGCCGGCCACCTTGAAGCCGAAGCTGGTGACCTGCGCCGGCTGCAGCAGCGTGCGCGCCAGCACCGGCGTGGCCAGGTGGGCCTCGCCCAGCCGCAGCAAGTGCCCGCACAGCTGCGCCAGGGCGTCGTCGAGCAGGGCGAGGGCGGCGCGCGTGACCAGCACCATGGCGCTGTCCTGCACGTCCTGGCTGGTGCTGCCCCAGTGGACCAGGGCGGAAGCATCCTGGTCGCTTGCCGCCACCTGGCGCGTCAATTCCTTGACCAGCGGGACGGCCAGGGTGCCGGAGCGGCGCCCGGCCACGACCAGGGCCGGGATGTCGAAGCGCCCGGCGTCGCAGGCTGCGCCAATCGCGCGCGCGGCACCAGGGGGCAGCAGGCCTTCCTCGGCCTGGGCCGCCGCCAGCGCGGCCTCGAAGTCGAGCATGGCCTGGATGAAGGCGGCGTCGTCGAACGCGGCGATCATCTCCGGGGTACTGAGCAGGGTGTCGAATAGGGATACGGCCACGCAGTCTCCTTGTAGTGGGGCCAGGCCGTCAGGCGTAATCGAAGAAGACCGTTTCCTTCTCGGTCTGCATCCAGATATCCCAGCGATAGCGGCCATCGCCGTCCTTGCGTGCGATGAGGGTGTCGCGCCGTCCGGCCGGCACCTGCGCCAGGATAGCCGATTCGCCGAGGGCGGGGTCGTCCTCCAGGAAGATCGCGGTGAACTGGTGCTTGGTCAGGCCGCGCGCGAAGACGGTCACGTAAGCGACCGGTTCCCCGGCCGGGCGGGGCGGGGTCGACAGGTGGAAGCTGAATTCGCCGCTCTTGCCGGTCGGGACGCGGCGGAAGCCCGGGATCTCCAGCGTAGCCTCGGCCTCTGCGGCCTCCGGCAGCCAGGCTTCGACCTGGGCGTCGTCGATCGGGTTGCCGTCGCCGTCGTATACGGTGCCGTGCACCTCGATGATGGGGGCGCTGGTCGTCAGGCGCGCCGGGGCGCAGAAGTCCACCGCCCATTGCCAGCCCTCGTGCGAGAACGGGCCGATGGTTTGCGAGGTCGTGATCGTGGTTTTGTTGTTGCTCATGCTTGTCTCCAGGGGTGTCGCAGGTGCGCGCTCACAGGCCGAACGGCGTGGCGCCGCGGCCGCGCAGGACGATGTCGAATTCGTAGCCCAGCATTTCGGCGCCCACGGTATGTTCGAGCGAGAAGCGCGACACCAGGCTCTGGCGCGCAGCCTCGTCCGGCACGCTGTTGAAGATCGGGTCGTAGGGGAACAGCGGGTCGCTCGGGAAGTACATCTGGGTGACCAGGCGCTGCGCGTACACGTTCCCGAACAGCGAGAAGTGGATGTGGGCCGGACGCCAGGCCTTGTCGTGGTTCTTCCACGGGTAGGGGCCGGGCTTGATGGTGACGAAGCGGTAGCGGCCGTCGTCGTCCGTCATCATCTTGCCGAAGCCGAAGAAGTTGGGGTCGAGCGGGGCGTCGTGCTGGTCGCGCGCGTGCCAGTAGCGGCCGGCGGAATTGGCTTGCCAGACCTCGATCAGCGAGTTGCGTACCGGTTTGCCGTCCTCGTCGACCACGCGGCCGGTGACGACGATCTTTTCGCCCAGCGGGGCGGCCTGGCCGCGGCGCGTCAGGTCCATGTCGTGCGGCAGCAGGATGCGCGGCGCGGGATCGATGTTGCGGCTGGCGGGCACCGGCGCTTCGATGCGCAGCGGCGCCTGCAGCGGACCGCGCTTGACGGTCGATTTATAGGCGGGGTGGATGAGTTCTGGCCATATGCCGGGCTCGACTGCGTCGAATTTCACGGTGGTCTCCTGTGGTGGTCTGTTGTCGACCCGCCCATGCTAGGAAAACGCCGGGCGCCGGACAAGCCGTCGAGCAGGGATGACTTCCGCTATACGCACACTTTGTGCGATACTCGCACAAAACGCTACATTTCACATGGACCAGGACACTTCAGCACTGGCGCCGCGCGACTTCGTCGCCGGTCTCGACAAGGGCTTGCAGGTGATCGAAGCCTTCGACCAGGAGCGCTCGCGCCTGACGATCGCCGAGGTTGCCGAGCGCACCGGCCTGACCCGCGCCGCCGCCCGGCGCTACTTGCTGACGCTTACCGCGCTCGGCTACATGCGCCACGAACACAAGCAGTTCTCGCTCACGCCCAAGGTGCTGCGCCTGGGCCAGTCCTACCTGCACTCGGCGCGCCTGCCGCGCATCGCCCAGCCGCTCCTGTACCGGCTCGCGTATTCGCTCGGGGAGGCCGCCTCGGTCGGTATCCTCGACCAGGACGACCTGGTATGCGTGGCGGCGGTGAGCGCCGGCCAGCTGATCTCGGCCACGCTGCAGCCGGGCACGCGCGTGCCGGCCTACTGCACGGCCAACGGACGCATGCTGCTGGCCAGCCTGCCGCAGGAACAGGTCGAGCGCTACCTGGCGCGCGCCACACCGGAACGGTTCAACGTGCACACGATCGTCGACAAGGGCGAACTCGCGCAGGCCATGGCGCGTGCGCGCGAGCAGGGCTACGCGGTGGTCGACCAGGAACTGGAGCTGGGCCTGCGCACCATCGCGGTGCCGGTCAGGAACTTCCGCGGCGACATCGTGGCCGCCATGAACATCAGCGTGCATGCCGGCCGCATGAGCGTCGCGCAGATGGCCGAGCTTTGCCTGCCGGCGCTGATCAAGTTCCAGGTCGAGCTGAACGCGCTGCTGTGACGCGCCGGGTCAGATCCCGTGCAGGCTGAGGGCGCGCACCGCGCTCCTCAACTGCTGGTGCAGCCAGGTCCGCTCCTCCTCGGAGACGTCCGGGAACATCAGCGCCTCCACCTCGCGCACGACCACGTCGCAGCGTTGCAGGCAGGCCGAGCCCTCGGCGGTGAGGCCGATCCGGATGATGCGGCCATGGTCGGGGTCAGGCGCACGCTCGATCCAGCCCTTGGCTTCCATCGCCTTGACCATCTCGTTCGCCGATTGCGGCGACATCATCGTGCGCTCGGCCAGCTGCGCGTTCGAGAGCGTGCCCATCACGCGGAACACCGAGAGCGCCGTGTAGTGGGGCACCGTCATCCCCAGCGGCGCGAGGCCTTCGCGCAGGCGCTTGTTCAAGACGTGGTCGAGGCGCCCGACGATATAGGCGAGACCGGAGGGTTTGTTGGCGGCCGCGGCGGCCTCGTCATTTTTTTTTGATGGCATGAAAAATGTTGTTGTCAAAGCGTGCAGGCAGGTCTAGTATAAGACGCATATCAGGCTACCTGATAACTTCCACACATATGAGGAGACATTGTATGTCCAAATACGAAGGCCGTTGGCAAACCGTGCAGGTCGAGGTCGAGAACCGTATCGGCTGGATCACCCTGAACCGTCCGGAAAAGCGCAACGCCATGAGCCCGACGCTCAACCGCGAGATGATCGACGTGCTCGAGACCCTCGAGCTGGACCAGGAAGCCCAGGTGATCGTGCTGACCGGCGCCGGCGAGGCCTGGACCGCCGGCATGGACCTGAAGGAGTACTTCCGCGAGACCGAAGGCCAGCCCGAGATCATGCAGGAACGCGTGCGCCGCGACTGCTCCCAGTGGCAGTGGAAGCTGCTGCGCATGTACAGCAAGGCGACCATCGCGATGGTCAACGGCTGGTGCTTCGGCGGCGCGTTCTCGCCGCTGGTCGCCTGCGACCTGGCGATTGCCGCCGACGACGCGGTGTTCGGCCTGTCCGAGGTGAACTGGGGCATCCCGCCGGGCAACCTGGTGTCGAAAGCCGTGGCCGATACCATGGGCCACCGCCAGGCGCTGTACTACATCATGACCGGCGACACCTTCACCGGCAAGCAGGCGGCCGAGATGGGCCTGGTCAACAAGAGCGTGCCGAAGGCGGAGCTGCGCGAGGAAGTCGTCAAGCTGGCCGAGAACCTCTTGCAAAAGAATCCGGTCGTGCTGCGCTACGCCAAGATCGGCTTCAAGCGCTGCCGCGAGCTGAGCTGGGACCAGAACGAGGACTACCTGTACGCCAAGACCGACCAGTCGAACTACCGCGATCCGGAAAAGGGCCGCAAGGAAGGCCTCAAGCAGTTCCTGGACGAGAAGAGCATCAAGCCCGGACTGCAAGCCTACAAGCGCGCATAAGACGCGCAAGCCGGCACCACAAGAAGAATGACGGCAGCCGCCGTCCGCACGGCGGCATTCCATGAGCGAGTTCACAGAGGAGACCTCTGATGTTTCACACCGATCTGCTGATCGGCGGGCATGCCCGCGCGGCAGCCAGCGGCGCCACTTTCGAGCGCCATGATCCTTCCACCGGCACCGTCGCGACGCGCGCGGCCGCCGCCACCCTCGACGACGTCGATGCCGCCATCGAGGCGGCGCGCGACGCCTTTCCCGCCTGGTCGGCGATGCTGCCGGGCGCGCGCCGCGCGCTGCTGCTGGCGGCCGCCGACCGGATGGAAGCCCTGCGCGGCCGGTTCCTCGAGGCTGGCGCCACGGAGTGCGGCGGTGCGCCCGACTGGTACGGGTTCAACGTGACGCTGGGCGCCAACATGCTGCGCGAAGCGGCCTCGATGACGACCCAGATCGCCGGCGAAGTCATTCCGTCCGACGTGCCCGGCTCGCTCGCGATGGGCGTGCGCCAGCCTTGCGGCGTGGTGGCCGGCATCGCGCCATGGAACGCGCCGGTCATCCTCGGCACGCGCGCCGTCGCAATGCCGCTCGCCTGCGGCAACACCGTGGTCCTCAAGGCGTCCGAGCTGTGCCCGGCGCTGCACCGCCTGATCGCCCAGGCCTTCGTCGACGCCGGCTTCCCGCCGGGCGTGGTGAACTTCATTTCGAACGCCCCGGACGACGCACCGCAGGTGGTGGAGCGCCTGGTCGCGCACCGGGCGGTCCGCCGCATCAACTTCACCGGCTCGACCCGGGTCGGCCGCATCATCGCCCGGCTCGCGGCCGAGCACCTCAAACCGGTGCTGCTGGAGTTGGGCGGCAAGAATCCGGTCGTGGTGCTGGACGATGCGGACCTCGACGCCGCCGTCGAAGCCGCCGCCTTCAGCGCCTTCTTCAACCAGGGCCAGATCTGCATGTCGGCCGACCGCATCCTGGTCGACCGCAAGATCGCCCCGGCCTTCATCGACAAGCTCGCCGCCAGGACCGCCGCATTGAAAGCCGCGGCCGCGGGCGCGCCGCTGGCCGGCATGGTCGACCCGGCCGCCGCCGCGCGCGTGGACGCAATGCTGCGCGACGCGCGCGAACGCGGCGCCGACGTCATCCAGTCCGGCGGCCTGGACGGCAACATCCTGCAGCCGGCCATCGTCGACCGGGTCACCCCCGACATGCGGGTCTACCAGGAAGAGTCCTTCGGCCCGATCGTCTCGGTGCTGCGCTTCGACACGGACGAGGAAGCGATCCGCCTGGCCAACGACAGCGAATACGGCCTGTCCTCGGCGGTATTCTCGCGCGACCTCGGGCGCGCGATGGCGGTCGCGCGCCGCATCGAATCGGGCATCTGCCACATCAATGGCCCGACCGTGCACGACGAGGCGCAGATGCCGTTCGGCGGCGTCAAGGGCAGCGGCTACGGCCGCTTCGGCGGCAAGGCGGCGATCGCGGAGTTCACCGACCTGCGCTGGATCACGGTGCAGACCGGACCGCGCCATTACCCGATCTGAGCGGAGGCCGCCATGCACGCATCACACCCAGCCGGCACGGCGCCCATGCGCCGCCCGGTCAGCCTCGGCAATCCCGACATCCGCGTCCGCCAACAGGACGGCGTCTGGCACGTCGACGCCGTCACGCCCCTGGCGCCGGCGCCGGCGCGCTACACCGACCGCCTGGTCAGCGGCGCGGCCGCGCATCCGGACCGGACCCTGGTCGCGCGCCGCGGACCGGACGGCGCCTGGATCCGCATCAGCTACGCCGACATGCTGCGGCGCGCACGCCACATCGGCCAGGCGCTGCGCGAACGCGGCCTGTCGGCCGAGCGGCCGCTGGCCATCTTGTCGGGCAACGACCTCGAACACTTCCAGCTGGCGCTCGGCGCGGCCTATGCGGGCATCCCGTACGCGCCGATTTCGCCGTCCTATTCGCTGGTCGCGACCGACTTCGGCAAGCTGCGCGACCTGGTCGCGCAGCTGACGCCAGGCGCCGTCTACGCCGCGGATGGGGAGGCCTTCGGGCGCGCCCTCGACGCGGCGCTGCCGCCGGACGCGGAACTGATCCTCGGCCGCGGCGACTACGGCGCGCGCCGCGCCACGGCGTTCGGCGCGCTGCTCGACACCGCCCCAGGCGACATCGACGCGGTCAATGCCACGCTCGGACCAAGCACGATCATGAAATTCCTGTTCACCTCCGGCTCGACCAGGAAGCCGAAGGCGGTCACCACCACCCACGGCATGTTGTGCAGCAACCAGCAGATGCTGCTGCAGACCTTTCCCTTCTTTGCCGAGGAAGCGCCGGTGCTGGTCGACTGGCTGCCCTGGAACCACTGCTTCGGCGGCAACCACAACGTCGGCATTGCGCTCTACAACGGCGGCACCCTGTACCTGGACGACGGCAAGCCCACGGCCAGGGATTTCGGCGCCACGCTGCAGAACCTGCGCGAGATCGCGCCCACGGTCTACTTCAACGTACCCAAGGGCTTCGAGATGCTGACCGAGGCGCTGGAGCGGGATGCCGGCCTGCGCCAGGTGTTCTTCTCGCGCGTGAAGCTGTTCCTGTGCGCCGGCGCCGGCCTGTCGCAGGCGGCCTGGGACCGGCTGGACGCGGTCGCGCTCGCGCATTGCGGCGAGTCGATCCGCATCATGACGGGCCTGGGCATGACCGAGACCTCGCCGTCCTGCACCTTCGGCACCGGCGAGATCGTGCAGGCCGGGTACGTCGGGGTGCCGGCGCCCGGCTGCCGGGTCAAGCTGGTGCCGGTCGACAGCAAGCTCGAGGCGCGTTTCAAAGGCCCGCACGTAATGCCCGGCTACTGGCGTGCCCCGCAGCTCAGCGCCGACGCCTTCGACGACGAGGGTTATTACCGCACCGGCGACGCCCTGCGTTTCTACGACGCGGCGCGTCCGGAACTGGGCTTCGTGTTCGACGGGCGCATCGCCGAGGATTTCAAGCTGTCGTCCGGGACCTTCGTCAGCGTCGGGCCGCTGCGTGCACGGGTCATCAGCCTGGGCGCGCCCTTCGTGTGGGACGCGGTGGTCACAGGACTGGACCGCGAATCGATCGGCCTGCTGGTGTTCCCCCGGATCGAGCATTGCCAGGTCCTGTCGGGACTGCCCGTGGACGCCGGCGCGGAACAGGTGCTGGCCAGCGCGCCGGTGCGCGCCTTTTTCGCAGGGCTGCTCGAGCGGCTCAATGCCGGCGCCAGCGCTTCCTCGCTGCGCATCGAACGCCTGCTGCTGCTGGCCGAGCCGCCCTCGATCGACCATCGCGAGCTGACCGACAAGGGATCGATCAACCAGGCCGCCGTGCTGGCGCGCCGGGCCGCGCTGGTGGACGCCATGTACGCCGGACGGCTCGCACAAACCATCCGCGCCGCATGAAGGAGACCCGACCCCGCACCTGACCAGGCAAACCGCATCGGCCGACGTATCACCGCGAAAACAAGGAACGGGCCCGAAGTCCGTACAAGGAGACAAGCAATGCAAGCACGAGGCAATCTACCACGCGGCGCGGCGACCATCGCGCTGTGTTTCATGACCGCGCTGCTGGAAGGACTGGACCTGCAGTCCACCGGCATCGCCGCGCCCGGCATCGGCGCCGAATTCAAGCTCGCCCCGGCCATGATGGGATGGGTGTTCAGCGCCGGGCTGGTCGGCCTGCTGCCGGGGGCCTTCGCCGGTGGCTGGCTGGCCGACCGCGTCGGGCGCAAGACCGTGCTGGTCTGGGCGGTGCTGCTGTTCGGGGTGTTCTCGTTCTTTACTGCCCATGCCTGGGATTACCCGAGCCTGCTGGCGGCCCGGGTGGTGACCGGCCTGGGCCTCGGTGCGGCGCTGCCGCTGCTGATCGCGCTGACGTCCGAGGCGGCCGAGCCGGCCATGCGCAGCACGGCGGTGAGCCTGACCTATTGCGGCGTGCCGCTCGGCGGCGCGATCGCCTCCGTCATCGGCATGGCCAAGTTCGAGGCCGGCTGGCGCACCATTTTCTATGTCGGCGGCGTGGTCCCGGTGCTGGTCGCGCTGCTGCTGCTGGTGCTGCTGCGCGAATCGGCGAGCTTCCGCCACCAGGCAGCGAGCCAGGCACCTGCGGACCGGCGCATCGGCGGCCTGTTCGCCGAGCGCGTGCTGGGTTCGACGCTGCTGCTGTGGGTCGCCTGCTTCTTCACGCTCACCGTGCTCTACATGCTGCTGAACTGGCTGCCCTCGCTGCTGATCGGCCAGGGGTATTCGCGCGCCGAGGCCGGCATCGTGCAGATCCTCTTCAATATCGGCGGCGCCGCCGGCTCGATCGCCAGCGGGCGCCTGGTCGACCGCGGCCGCACGCTGCTGGCGGTGACGATCGCCTACGTCGGCATGTTGCTGTCGCTGGCCGGACTCGGCCTCTCGGGCGGCTTCGCGCTCACCCTGGCCGCCGGCTTCGCGGCGGGCTACTGCGCGATCGCGGCGCAGGCCGTGCTGTATGCCCGGGCCCCGGTGCTGTACCCGACCGCGATCCGCGCCACCGGCGTCGGTGCCTCGATCTCGGTCGGCCGGCTCGGCGCGATCGCCGGGCCCCTGGTGGCCGGACAGGCGCTGGCGGCGGGCGCGGGGGCGGCCGGCGTCATGCTCTCGGCGGCGCCCGGCCTGGTCGTGGCCGCGCTCTGCGCCTGGCGCCTGTCGCGGCGCGCCAATCCCGACGAGCTGCCCGGGGCGGGTGCCGTGCGCACGTCCTGAGGCCGCGGCCCGGTTCGGCCGGGCTGTCCATTCCTGCAACAAGCGGTGCCCGCGCAGCCTTGTCCTGGCCTGCGCCAGCCCCGTTCGTCCCGACCTTTGGAGAACGCGCATGACCATGCAGCACATGAGAGGCATCCTTGGCACCCTGGGTTCCGCGGCACTGGCCGCCTGCGCCGGCGGCCATGACAACACAGGCGCGCCGCAGCAGGCGCCGGCGGTCGGCGCCGCCCTGCAGGCCTGCGCCGGGCTGGCGGCGCGCATCAGCTATCCCGATACCACCATCAGCGCGGCCAACCCGGTCGCCGCCGGCACCCTGCAGGCCGGCGGCAAGCCTGTCGCCGCCCATTGCCAGGTGCTGGGACAGATGTCGCGCCGGGTCGGGCCGGTCGACGGCAAGACCTATGCGATCGGCTTCGAAATGCGCCTGCCGGTCGACTGGAACGGCCGCTTCTTTTACCAGGCCAACGGCGGCCTCGACGGCAGTATCGTCCCGGCGACGGGGCCGGTCGGCGGCGGCGGTCCGCTCGACAGCGCGCTGAACCAGGGCTTCGCGGTGATCAGTTCCGACGCCGGCCACGGCGCGCCCACGCCGGACTTCGGCATCGACCCGCAGGCCCGGCTCGACTACGGCTACCAGGCGGTCGGCAAACTGACCCCGATGGCCAAGGCCATCATCCAGGCGGCCTACGGCAAGGGGCCCGACCGGTCCTACATCGGCGGCTGCTCGAACGGCGGGCGCCATACGATGGTGGCCGCCGCGCGCTATGCCGACCAGTACGACGGCTTTCTCGTGGGCGACCCGGGTTTCCGCCTGCCGCTGGCGGCGATCGCCAACATCGCCGGCGCCAGGACCTATGCCTCGCTGGCCACCACGCCGGGCCAGCTCGGCACCGGTTTCACACAGGCCGAGCGCGCCCTGGTGTCGAACGCGGTGCTGCGCAAGTGCGACGCCCTCGACGGGGCGCAGGACGGCCTGGTGCAGGACACGCAGGCTTGCCAGGCGGCCTTCGACATCGAGCGCGACCTGCCGACCTGCGCCGGCGCGCGCGACGGCACCTGCCTGAGTGCCGCGCAGAAGAAGGGGATCGGGACCCTGTTTGCCGGCGCCAGGACCGAAACCGGCGCCGCCATCTATGCCAGCTTCCCGTGGGACGCGGGCCTGGCGACAGGCGGCTGGGCCGACTGGAAATTCGCATCGCCGCTCACGCGCGATGCCGGTGCGGTCGCATTGATCTGGTCGGTGCCGCCCGAGAATCCCGCCAGCTTCGACGGTCCCGCCTTCGCCCTGGGCGGCAGCCTGTCGGCCATGCTGGCGCGGGTCGGCGCCACCAGCACCACCTACCCGGAGTCGGCGCTGTCCTTCATGCTGCCGCCAAACCCGTCCGACCTGTCCCGCTTGAGGAGCCGCGGCGCCAGGATGATCGTGTACCACGGCACCAGCGACCCGATCTTCTCGAGCGACGACACCACGGCCTGGTACGAGTCCCTGCGCGCGGCGAACGGCGGCGACGCCTCCGCCTTCGCGCGCTTCTTCCGCGTGCCCGGCATGAACCACTGCGCCGGCGGCCCCTCGACCGACCAGTTCGACGCGCTCACGCCGCTGGTGAACTGGGTCGAGAAGGGGCAGGCGCCGGACGTTCTCGCGGCCACGGCGCGCGGCGCCGGGAATGCCGGCGGCGCGAATGCGGACGTCCCCGCGAGCTGGTCGCCGGCGCGCTCGCGCCCGCTATGCCCCTACCCGAAGGTGGCCCGCTACAAGGGCAGCGGCGACATCGAACAGGCGAGCAGTTTCAGCTGCCAGTGACAACCCCGACGTTCAAAACAATCAGGAGACAACATGAACAAGCACATTTGCGCTGCGCTGGCGCTGGGCTGCGGCCTGGCGGCGCCGGGGGCGAACGCCCAGACCACGGTGCAGGTCTACGGCATCGTCGACACCAGCCTGTCCCGCCTCACCAACGTCGACGCCGCCGGCCACTCGGCGACGAAGATGAACTCGATCACCGGTGAGCTGCCTTCGCGCATCGGCTTTCGCGGCACCGAGGAGCTCGGCAACGGCCTGAAGGCGTTTTTCGTGCTGGAGAACGGCCTGTCGCTGGATACCGGTATCACGGGGCAGGGCAACCGCATCTTCGGGCGCGCCGCGCAGGTGGGATTGATGGGCGCGTGGGGCACACTCACGCTCGGGCGCCAGCTGAACATGACCTACATCGCCGGCCAGAAGAGCGACGTGCTGGGCCCGAGCCTGTTCGCGATCGGCAGCATCGACGCCTATCTCCCGAATGCGCGCAGCGACAATGCGATCGGCTACATGGGCAACTTCGACGGCTTCACGATCGGCGCCACCTACAGCTTCGGGCGCGACGGCTCGAACGCGGGCGGCCCGCCGGCCACCAACTGCGCCGGCGAAGTGCCCGGCAACGCCAAAGCCTGCCGCCAGTACACCGGCCTGCTGGGCTACGACAAGGGCCCCTGGGGCCTGAATGCCTCTTATGACCGCATGTACGGCAACACCGGCGCCGCGGGCGGCCTTACCAGCAGCGACAACACCGACACCCGCACCACGCTGCACGGCTACGTGATGCTGGGCGCGACCAAGCTCGGTGCGGGCGTGATCGACCGCGACACCAAAGCCGCGACCGGCCGCACCCAGTCGGACCTCTATTACCTCGGCGCAAGCCGGCCGTTCGGGCCCTTGGTGGTCGACGCGCAGTGGGCCCGGCGCAACACGAAGTACGCGGATGCGGACGTGACCATGCTGGTGCTGCGCCTGACCTATGCGCTGTCCCGACGCACCTTCGTGTATACGGGGGCGGGGCGCATGAAGAACGAAGGCGCTTCGGCCGTGCCGCTCGACGCCAGCGGCACGGTCGGCGTCGGGCTGTCCCAGAACGGCGTCATGGCTGGCCTGCGCCACCACTTCTGAGCCGGAATGCCTTCGGCGTCAGCCCCGTGTGGCGCTTGAAGGCGCGGCTGAAGTAGGCCGGATCCTGGAAGCCGAGCTCGTAGGCGATGCTGGCCACGTTCGACGGCGCATAGGTGAGCTTGCGGCAGGCCTCCAGCATCAGGCGGTCCTGGACCAGGTCGAAGGCGGACTTGCCGGCCATCCTCAGGCACAGCCGGTTCAGGCGCACCGGCGTCACGCGCAGCAGCTTGGCGTAGAAGGCCACCGCCGCATCGCTCTTGTAGTGCTGCTCGACGGCGGCGCGGAACTCGGCGAACAGGCGGAAGTCGCCCTGGCCGGAGGTACTGGCGGCGTCCTGCTCGGCATGCAGCCTTGCCAGGAGCAGCAGCACGCTGCGCGCCAGCCATTCGAGCATGAGCGCGTTGCCCTGCTGCGGCCACGCGGCTTCCTCGACCATGTTGTCCAGCAGCGCTTCGATGCGGCCGCGCGGCTCGCGCGGCAGGGGCAGGGCCAGCGGATCCACGAACAGGGGCGCGAACAGCTTGCCCGGGCTGTCAAGCGTGGCGAACAGCACGTTCTGGTTCACCGTCAGCACATAGCCTTGCGCCCCGGCCGCGAACTCGAAGCCATGCACGACCGACGGGTGGACGGTGATCGCGACCGGGCCACGGCGCTCCCACAGCGCTTCCTCGATCGAGGCGCGCACGCTGCCGCGCAGTAGAAAAAGTACCTGGAACAAACCCGGATGGGTATGCCGGTCGATGTGCCAGTCGTGCCGGCTGCTGCGGGTTTCGATGAGTTCGACATGGACGAGTTCGGCCAGCGTCTGCTCGCCATACAGGGCGAAGCGCGGCACATCGGGGGCGGATGGGCGAGGAGCGGGCATGTCGAAAAAGTACCAGAATTGTGCAACTTCTTCCATTCTAATCCTTTGCTGCGCTCACTACCATGGTCTTCAATAACTAATCAACCAGGAGACAACCATGCGCACCCAAGTCGCCATCATCGGCGCCGGCCCGGCCGGCCTGCTGCTTTCCCACCTGCTGCACCTGCAAGGCATCGAATCGGTCGTGCTCGAATCACGCACCCAGGACGAGATCGAATCCACCATCCGCGCCGGCGTGCTCGAGCAGGGCACCATGGACATCCTCGAGCAGAGCGGGCTCGGCGCGCGCATGCGTGCGGAAGGGGCGCTGCACCACGGCTTCGAGCTGTCCTTCGACGGGCGCCGCCACCGCATCGACCTGCAGGAACTCACCGGCAAGTCGATCACGGTGTACGCCCAGCACGAAGTGATCAAGGACCTGGTGGCCGCGCGTACCGCGGCCGGCGCGCAGATGCTGTTCGAAGTGCGCGACGTGGCGCTGCACGGCATCGACAGCGAACGCCCGTCGGTCACTTTCACGCACAAAGGTGAGGCGCAGCGCATCGAGGCCGACTTCATCGCCGGCTGCGACGGCTTCCACGGCGTCTCGCGCGGCGCGATGCCGCAAGCGGGGCGCAACGATTACCAGCGCGTCTACCCGTTCGGCTGGTTCGGCATCCTGGTGGAGGCGCCGCCGTCCTCGCCGGAACTGATCTATGCGCGCCACGAACGCGGCTTCGCGCTGGTCAGCACCCGTTCGCCGAACGTGCAGCGCCTGTACTTCCAGTGCGACCCCAAGGACAGCGTCGACAACTGGTCGGACGACCGCATCTGGGCCGAGCTGCACGCGCGCCTGGAGAACCGGGACGGCTGGCGCGTCACGGAAGGGAAGATCTTCCAGAAGAATATCGTGGCCATGCGCAGCTTCGTCTCGACGCCGATGCAGTCCGGCCGCCTGTTCCTGGCCGGCGACGCCGCTCATATCGTGCCGCCGACCGGCGCCAAGGGCATGAACCTGGCCGTCTCCGACGTGCGCCTGCTGGCCGCCGGCCTGGAAGATTTCTACCGCCAGGGCAACGACGCGCGCCTGGAACGCTATACCGAGGACGCCCTGAAGCGCGTCTGGCGCGCCGAATACTTCTCCTGGTGGATGACCAGCATGCTGCACACCTTTGCCGATGCCTCGCCGTTCCAGCGCGAGGTGCAGCGCGCCGAGCTCGAGAACGTGGTGAGCTCGCGCGCGATGGCCACCGCGCTGGCCGAGAATTACGTCGGGGCGTTCTGAGCGCGGGCGCGCGCCCAGGGACGTGATTGCGCTGGCATAATCGCCAGCACAATGACAACGAAAGGAAACGAGATGGTGATCGAAAGCGCAGAAATCCTGGTCAAGGCCGGCATGGAGGAAGCTTTTGAAGCCGGCGTGCGCGCGGCCACGCCGCTGTTCCAGCGTGCGCGCGGCTGCAAGGGCATGCAGATCCAGCGCGGCGTCGAGAATCCGCGTGCCTATCGGCTGCTGGTGCAGTGGGAGACGCTGGAAGACCACAACGTGCATTTCCGCGGCAGCGAGGACTTCCAGGCGTGGCGCCGCCTGGTCGGCGAATGCTTCGAGGACGCGCCCGTCGTGACCCACTTCACGGCGGTCTACCAGGGATTCTGAAGCCGGGAGGCCGGCGCGCCCGGGGCAGTACCCAGGGCCGCACTCAGGGCAACAGTACGGCCAGCTCCTGGGCGGCCCGGCGCAGCACCGGCAGGAATTCCTCCAGCATGCGTTCGCCCGGCACCCGAGCCGCCTGCGCGCCCACGTTCAGCGCGGCCAGTACCCGGCCGGATGCCCCGCGCACCGGCACCGCGATCGAACGCAGCCCCAGCTCCAGCTCCTCGTTATTGATGGCGTAGCCGTCGCGCCGGACCCCGACCAGCACCGCGCGCAGGCGCGCCTTGTCCGTGATCGTGTGTTCGGTACGGGGCAAGAGCTCGGTGCGCGCCAGGTAGGCGTCCAGCTCGGCGTCCGGCAACTGGGCCAGCAGCACGCGGCCGAGCGAGGTGCAGTAGGCCGGCAGGCGGCTGCCGGCCGACAGCGACACCGACATCACGCGGGAGGTCGCCGCGCGCGCAATGTACAGCACCTGGTCTTCCTCCAGCACCGCCAGCGAACTCGACTCGCCCAGGGTCTTGCTGATGCCGTTCAGGCAGGGCTGGGCGGCGACCGTCAAGGGCGTCGCCGACAGGTAGGAATAGCCCAGCGTGAGGATCTTGGGGCGCAGCGTGAAATTGTTCAGCTCCGCCTCGACGTAGCCGAGCTGGCGCAGCGTGTGCAGGCAGCGCCGCACGGCCGCGCGCGGGATGCCGGTCTGCTGGCTGATCTGGGCGATGGTCTGCGGCTTGCGCGAGTCGGCGAAGGCGCGGATCACCGCCAGCCCGCGTGCGAACGAGGTCATGAAATCGGGGTCGGTCAGGGCGTCGATCTCTTCGGCGACACTGGGCTGGCGCGGCTGGGCGGTAGGGGAATCGTTGGTCGATGGCATGACGGCATTCTAGTGCCACTTGACCCGTGCAGGCCATAGGCGTAGACTTTTTGTGCGGTAGACGAATATGTGTTCGATTATCGCACAACTATAAAGGTCAAACCATGATCGACAAGACATTTGCATCGCTGGAGGCAGCGGTCGAAGGTATCCACGACGGCGCCACCATCATGATCGGCGGCTTCGGCAACGCCGGCATGCCCGCCGCGCTGATCAACGCGCTGCTCGCCCAGGGCGCGCGCGAACTCACCATCGTCAACAACAATGCCGGCAACGGCGACACCGGCCTGGCCGCGCTGATCCGCGAAAAGCGGGTGCGCAAGATCGTCTGCTCGTTCCCGCGCCAGGCCGATTCCTGGCATTTCGACGCGCTGTACCGGGCCGGCGGCATCGAGCTGGAGCTGACCCCGCAGGGCAACCTGGCCGAGCGCATCCGCGCCGCCGGTGCCGGCATCGGCGGCTTCTTCACCCCCACCGGCTACGGCACGCTGCTGGCCGAAGGCAAGGAGACGCGCCTCATCGACGGCAAGCACTACGTGTTCGAAACGCCGATCCACGCCGACTTCGCGCTGATCAAGGCGCTGCGCGGCGACCGCTGGGGCAACCTCGTGTACCGCAAGACCGCGCGCAACTTCGGCCCGATCATGGCGACCGCAGCAAAGACGACGATTGCCCAGGTGGCCGAGATTGTCCCGCTTGGCGAACTCGACCCGGAAGCGATCGTCACCCCGGGCATCTTCGTCCAACGCGTCGTCAAGGAGGCAGCATGACCATTACCAGCCGCTATACCCGTGAACAGATGGCCGAGCGCGTGGCGCAGGACATCCCGGAAGGCGCTTACGTCAACCTCGGCATCGGCCTGCCGACCAAGGTCGCCAACTACCTGCCGGCCGAGAAGGAAGTCTTCCTGCACAGCGAAAACGGCGTGCTGGGCATGGGCCCCGCACCCGCGCCGGGGGAAGAAGACCCGGACCTGATCAATGCCGGCAAGCAGCCGGTCACCCTGCTCACCGGCGGCGCCTACTTCCACCACGCCGACTCGTTCGCGATGATGCGCGGCGGCCACCTCGACATCTGCGTACTGGGCGCCTTCCAGGTGTCCAGCACGGGCGACCTGGCCAACTGGCACACCGGCGCGCCGGATGCGATCCCCGCCGTGGGCGGCGCGATGGACCTCGCGATCGGCGCCAAGCAGGTGTTCGTGATGATGGAACACCAGACCAAGACGGGCGAGAGCAAGATCGTCGAGCAGTGCAGCTATCCGCTGACCGGCATTGGCTGCGTCAGCCGCATCTATACCGACCTGGCCGTGCTCGACATCACGCCGGAAGGCCTGCGCGTGCGCGAGATGGCCCCCGGCCTGACCTTCAACGACCTGCAAACCGTCACCGCGGCCAAGCTGCTGCCGCAAGAACCATCGCAAGGAGAATGACCATGTTCGAAGCATTCATCGTCGACGCCATCCGCACCCCGATCGGCCGCTACGGCGGCGCGCTGAAGGACGTGCGCGCCGACGACCTGGGCGCAGTGCCA